>TARA_R100001591_G_scaffold37604_1_pt1 | contig 13264 bp, 18 predicted proteins | sample TARA_R100001591 | Tara Oceans TARA_R100001591 (sample SAMEA2622725) | marine metagenome | biome: marine biome (ENVO:00000447); feature: surface water layer (ENVO:00002042); material: "saline water (ENVO:00002010), including plankton (ENVO:xxxxxxxx)" | depth 5 m
TCTTCAGCTGTCATAGGAATAACATTTTTAAGCTTTAGATCTTTCTCTCTCATAGCGTCATAACAATTAGATGTTACCTCACGCACAATAGAACCAACCGGATCAGAATATAAGTTAATCAATGAGTCTATTATAATACCCATCGAATCTTCACCAATTTTAAACTTATTGGTCTTAACATCGCCGATAATCTCATCGACTACATGTTCTCTAACTATTTTCATACGATTAAATTTTTAATTTTATTTTTACTTTCTTCAGCAGTATGATCTTTTCTAAAATCAGAAATATCTTTGTAGCCATTGCGTCTAGTTTTAAAATCTTGAAGAAATATAGGTTTGAAACCATACTTTTTCTTTAAGTTATTTGCACCCTTGACACCGGTTAAATCGAAATCGTTTAAGATATATACCTTATTAAATCTCTCATATAATTCTTTAGCTACAGTATCTTTGATACTAGTAATCTCATTCTGCAACGCAGCGCTAATAAATCCAAGGGTTCTAAGAACCATCACATCTTTTAGCGATTTTGTTATAATTATAAACTCACCTCTTTCAGGTAATTGGTCCCAGCCTTGGAATATAGTTCTATTAGTATTACTCATCCACTTGTGTCCCGAAAGAGACAAAGGACGATAAATCTTCCAAGTATAATGATCGTCTTTATAAAACAAATAACCATATATAGGATCATTGTTTTTATAATAACCTACAACTTTCTCTCCTACAAACACGCATTTACAAGAAAAGACATTATAGTATTTTAATACTTTAGTACTAATACCATATTGTCCCCAATAATGCTCATCTATAAAAGTAAAAGGTTGTGTCTTTACATTGATACTTTTCTTTGCGTCGAACTTTAATTCTTTTATTGCTGTTACAAAACCATCAAAAGGTTTGTGGTTTACGTTTCGCTTATCATACATTAAATCCAATCCAAAATCTTCACATATTCTAATCAGACTAGAATAAAAATCGATATTGAATAATTGTTGGACAAAACTAAAGACATCACCAGTATCACCTGTACCGAAATCTTTAAATCTTAGAGTTCCTCTACGATCTGTGAATACAGAGAAGCTAGGTTTGTCATCTTGTCGGAGCGGGCTGTTCATCACAACTCCGGATTTAAAATCACATCCTAAATAGTAGCTGAATATTTGATACTCACTTACTTTATTTAGAACATTGTCTTTATTTAGCGAAAGTGTTATTTTATACAGTGCCATTTGTAAATAGATAGAGGGGGCTTTTACACCCCCTCATCTATCGAATCATTTACCTAAAATGGTAAATCAGATTCTGCAGGCTCCGTTGCTACACCATTACTTGGTGCAGTAGATGTTAAAGTTGAAGGGTTATCCGCTTCATCTTTTTCCATTTTGTCAAAGCTAGTGATATTTAGCCTTGATTTATCAGAAGCAACTTCATCCATTACTTCGATAAATGGTACATATTTAGGAATAGAAACATAGTTATTGTAACTGTAAACAGTTTTAACTCTAAGTTTCTTTCCAACATAAGAATTACCAAGAAGAGCAATTACTTGATTGCAGAAGCCAGCAAAGTCTTGTGCATTAATAGTAACTTTGTCTTCTGGTAAGAACTTAGTCATAATGTGCTTAACTCTTTTCATCTGAGAAGTCATTTTCTTTTCCCATCCCTCGTTAGCTGTATCGATAGGCCATTCTAAGTGACTTAGATTAGCACCGTCTTTATCAGTAAAAGAGAATTTAAGAAAACTATTTCCATTAGAAGCAGTTTCTACACTTACATTTGTCATTTCTGCACCCTCACTAATACCTAGCGCGAATACTTTGGTTGACGTACCTTCGGATTGAATTTTTTGATCAATTTGATACATAATACAATTTTTAATTAATTAAACAATGTTTTACTCGTTATAATATTTGTGCATAGTTTCTTTCACACTTTGAAGATCATTTGGTATCATGAATTCTTCAAACATTCCCGCAGGAGATTTCGCAGTTGAAACTCCATCTGTTTGAGTTTGGAAGAAATACTCATTCTTCCCTTTACCATCTGATTCAATGTGTGTAAACAATACAACACTCGACATAGATTCTAATACAATCTTGTCTAGCTGTTTACCAGCTGTCATCACTTTACGATACTGAGCACCCATATCAGTGTAGCCCTCATCAGAGTGCGCTAATACGAATACATCAACATCATCAGGAATTTGTTGGTTTATGACAGTGAAAATATCATATATACCGCCTGATAAGCTAGCCCACTTTTCAAAACCTTTAATGTGACGCTCACCCATAACTTTATCAGTCATAACTCTATTAATAGTGTCGATCACAATAGTCTTAATGTGCTTGCCTTTCTCTGATACAACCTTGAGTGTATTTACAATATCTACAAGGTTAGAAGCAGTAGCATAGTTTTTATTTTCTTTGCTATAGTTCTTCTTCCAACCTTTAATAGGTAATGCTTTTTGGTCACAGTTCAACCAGAGAGTTGATTTTGGATCGAGATTTCTCCCGCTTGTGGATTTGCCAGAACCTGACTTACCACAAATAATAACTAAATTTGCCATATTAAAAAGGTAATTTTTGTTGGTTAGTAACTTCTTCTTCTTCTTCTTTTTGTTTTATCATATGAAAGCCTAATTTTAGATAATTTATTGCATCAGCAAATCTACCATCTAGATCCTCCGCTTGTGGAATATTAGGGTCTTTCGCATAAGATAATATTGCAGCTACATGTTTATAGAAATACACAGACCAAGCTTGTAGGTCAGTAGTTCCAGTCATTTCAGCTGCTTTTTTGAAATTAGCTAGTACATCACAGCTATCTTGTGTATAGCCAGGACGTTTAGCTTCTTCTATTTCATAAGCTAAATCTAATAACTCATAAACATGACGCTCATAATCAGTTTTTGGAGGTAAAGTTGTTTCTAACTTTATTCCACTCTCTGTGTATGTAGGACGTATATTATATGAATCATTAGTAAAATAATTATTCATTTTCATCTATTTTTAATTGGTAACTAGGACTAGTAATTTCATAATCAGTTACACGATTATACTTTAACTCATTTTTCATCTTAGCGATACAAGGCTGACCTTCTCTGACTTTAATAAAATGCCAGAACAATGCTCCACCAGTAGGCCAAGATTTTGGACCATAAGTATCCATACCTAATTGCTCAGGATTCATAGATACCATAACTAAATCCGAAAACATAAACACAGAGTCACCACCGAACAAATCTTTCTTCTTAGGAAACTGTTGTGATGGTTCTGTAACACGCTCTGCCTGTTCTATTTCACGATTTAGTTGAGATAAGAATACAAATGCTATTTTATATTGTTTCTTTAATGCATTAGCCATAATCATTAATTCGACTAAAACTAATCGTTCCATCTCACCCTGTTTCCCGCGAACCAATATGGTGTGATCTAACATAACAACAATACCCTTATCTTTATTGAAATCTTCTGCTATGAATTTCTCAATAGTATTTTTAATCATTTCTACAGTACCAGGCATTTCTACATACCAGATAGGTAATTGATTAAATTCTTTCTGAGCTGCTAATACTTTATAAAATTGTGCATCATATAAATTATAGCCCTCAATACCACTATGCAGTTGTCTAGTAGTCATATCTAATTTATTAGATAATTTTCTACTAACTAGCTGTCTAGCTAACATCTCAAAGTTAAATGACAATACACTGAAATTTTCATCAGGATTTAAAGTAAATAACTCTGTTTCTAATTGGTTAATAATAGCAGTCTTACCACTACCTGACATACCCGCTATAGTATGTATAGTGTTCCACTCTATACCATCCATACTCACATGGTTATATTTAGACCACGGAGTTCTTAATGATTTTATCAGACCCTGACGACGTTGGTCAATGTACTGAACAGCATCATAAGCTGCTTTTTTAATACTTGTGTAAACTAAACTCGGTTTATGCATAAATTTAAATTAAGTCCTCTCCGTATTTACTATCAGCAGATTTAATAGTAGTATTATTATCTAACAATGATTCATATGCATCCCACGCATTTTTATTTATATACGTTTCTAATGCATGCATATATTGTAGATTACCACCACGTCTTCTAGTATCTAATTCCTTGTTAAGGCATTCCATAACATGTTTATGTTTTAGAACATTACCTTTTACATATCTATCATACTTTTCTTTACAAACTTTTGCAGCTTTAGCAGATAGACTACTTGGTCTTAAGATTCTAACAGAACTACCATTTGATACTTTTATCGGATAGGTGTTAAACAACTCTGTGAAATATGATTCTTCCACACCCAATAATTTTCTGACTTTATCCCTCGCTATAGTTATACACGTTAGTGGGTTTTTTGGATCACAAGATAATATATATCCACGATCTACTAACCCTTGTAACTCCTTTCTAGCAAAGCCATAAAGGTTTACATAATTAACAAACAGTTCCGTTTTAGACTCGAATAACAAGACTAACATGACATACTGAGATGCAGTTAACTTGTTATTTATGAGCCCAGGAACATTAATTTCTATGTTCATAAGCAGGCGATTTTTGGATTGACAAATATAAGAAAATCATAGCTTATATACTACTTTTTTCTTACCTTTTTTCTGTTTTTTGTACGTTGTAATTGTATGATTACCAATACGTTGCGTGGTTTTATACAATACTTCTTCTTCAGCTTTTGAGCCGTACACTCTCAATGCTTTTTCATAAGAATCTTCTTTATAATCCATACTAAAATATATATCTAATTGTGTTCCATGGAATAATACTATTGTGTAATTCTATGAACCGGTTAATATAATGTCTTTTTAGTGTTAGCTTATACCTAACATTCTTACCACCGTATTGAGATGTCTTAACTTCTTGGATTTTAGGAACCCATAGATGTTTTTCTGTCTCAGGATGGTTATCCATGTTTGCAAAATGCTTAGACTCATTATGAGTTAAGAATATTACTTCCGCAAGTACTTGTTCTTTATACTCTACATAGTCATTTAGCATTTGGAACAGATCAGCATAATCTTTTTCCCAGTTTTTATATAATATAACAGGGCTAAAGTTTACATGTACATCATAACCTGCATCTATAAATGCATCGATAGCTTTTATTCTATTAATAATTTTAGATGTGTGAGGTTCGTGTAATGTACTCATGTGTTGAGGCATTAAGCTGAATCTTATACGTATTTTACCTTCAGGATCATAAGTTGTTAAATCAGGATTTACGTATTTGGTAGCAAAACTACCCATAGCAACGGGGTGAGTACGAAAGAATTCAAATATTCTTTCCCACTCGTGATGCTTAGCATGTAATGCAAAATCCTCGTTGCAACTAATGTCGTATGTGGTAAACGTAGGATGAGTCTGGTTAGGCTTTTCTACAGGAGTAAAATATGCATGATTATTAACAGCAGTTAATATATCACCAGTATTTACAGCTACAGATAATCCTTTAGCTTTGTGACGTTTCATATAACAATACGAACAGTTATATAAACAACCATAACCAAAGCTTGGACTAATAAAATCAGTAGACCTACCAGAAGGTCTAATAATCATTGCTTTACGTTTTACTTTTTCTAACATACTTTTTGTTTTGTGCACCCAGAAGGACTCGAACCTTCAACCTACAGCTTAGAAGGCTGTTGCTCTATCCAGTTGAGCTATGGGTGCAAAATTATATGTCTATAATTTTCATAACCTCTTCCAGATTAAATTCTTCAGTGAGTGCGGTTTCGATATTAATTGAATTGTCTGACCATTTATATACTTTACCATTATATACTAACGCATAATCAGGTAAATCTATATCATCTTCTACAAACGATTTACCACGATCAGTAACTTTCCAATAACCATTAGATCCTTTTTGCTCTATAAGAGACCATTTTTCTAAATAAGCATAGTCCATTGTAGTAGCACGTAAACCTAATTCTGTAAATTTACTTTGCACATGTATTGAGTTACCATCTTTGGTAAGTTTGTATATAATAATCAGTGCGCGAGCCATACCTGCATTTAACTTACGTTTATATGCTTTTACATATTTACCACAACAGGGGCATTCTGTTCCAGATTTAAAGTTATTACGTAGGTATTGTTTCGCTTCAGCAAGTGTTTTAAATATATTCATAAACCAAGACGTTCTTCGTCCATTCTCATATCTGCCCAGGACTCTCTTTGGTTTTGTTCATATTCATATTGTTCTATAGGCTCATCAAATACATCTTGACAAGCATAACATTTATAACAACAATATGCTTCACTTACAGTTTCCTCATATTCTGACCCACAACATGGGCTAACTGTACTATCTTCAGGAGGAGAAGCTAATTTCCAGTTATCATATCCAGGTATATTCATGGTATTGAATTTAATAATTAAACATTATAATGAGGACTAGAGCAGTTAGGCGCCGACCAGGTTATCCTAATTTTATTAGCTTCAGCTCTGCTCTAGTCTCATTAACTCAACACTATATCCTTCTTGAGAAGAACGTACCCATTTTTCTTCTTGACTATCTTCTATGTATAGATGAAATATAAGCGCCTGCTTACCTTTCTCCCATCTAACAACACGACCAATCCTTTGGATTAAGTCTTTAGCTTTGCTGGTTCCACTAGCTATAATAGCCATTGAAATATCCGGGACATTCATACCCTCGTTCAAAGCCTTTGCAGTAGAAATACGTGTTACTTTAGTTCTATTATCAATAAGTTTGTCAAGAGAAGCTTTTCTAGCCTTCTTACCCATCTTACTGTGGAAACTAACACAATTATCTCCTAATGCATCTGTGACTTTGTCAGCAAATTCAATAGTCTGAGAAAATATGATTGCCTTTCTCTCAGGATATAGTTCACATAAGTGTTTAACAGCATCAACTTTAGAGCTAGCATTATAAATTAAATTCTTTCTCTTAAGCATTGCTGCGTTACATCTATAAGGAAACGTTTTGTTTTCATCATCAAGGGTCATTCCTTTACGTTGAAGAAACGTTTCATAGTTTTGTTGTCTCATACAAGAGTACATAAGTTTAAGGTCCCTCTCAAAGAAAGGAAACAACTGGTTAAATGAATTATTTGCACCAGTATATGATCTCTTTTCAGTACCACTAAGCTTTAGCGGTACATTATAAATAACAAAATCACTGATTAGTTCTAATTTCCTTGCCTCATTTGTGTTAACTCTATCAACGATAGGAGCCACAGAATTAAGCAGAGGTAATTTAACTGCATCAATGTAAGCAGATAAACCGAGTACACGATCATATCTGTTATTAGAAAAGAAGTTAAAATACTCAGGAGATATATAGTTATGTATCTCGTCAGCTATTACTAAATCATAATGCTGTCCGAAATATTTATATGCAGTTTGTATACATACACATTCTACACATGAATCAAATACATTACTGTATCCCCATTTCTTAAATTCGTCTTTCCATGCACGGTCTCTAATAGTTTCAGTAGGTGTAAGGACTAAAATGTTACAATCCATACTAGACCTTTCTGCTACTAGGGCCGCTGCTAATACACCACATCTTGTCTTACCGACACCTGTAGCATATTGTAATGTGCCTTTACCACTTACTGGATAGGCCCACCATTTGTTCAACCCTTCACGTTGAAGCTTGTCTTTAGTTTGATTTGCATCCATTTTTTTAATTTTATTTACACCATTCTTTACTAATTGTATAATCAACACCCATTGGGAAATCTGGTATTATCTCTGCACCAGCTTCACGCATTAATCGACATTGAATTTGAGCCCACTCTTCAGCACGCTCAGTTTTTACTTCAACACCTATTTCGTCATGAACCTGGGTAACAAGGAACGCAGGGAACTTATTTTCTTCAATATAAGTTCTGATTTTAACCATTGCTAGTTTAATCATGTCTGCACCAGTACCCTGAATAGGAGTATTCTTACTAGCACGTTCAATAGCGCCTAACGCTTTAAAGTCCTTCTTAAGGGTCATACCCTTATTCCAGTCTTCAAACCATCTAATGCGCCTATAAGGCTTAAACGTTCTAATATGTCCATAAAACTTACCATAGTCACCTAAGTTCTTTAGAAAGCCTCCAATTTTAGGAAACTCTGTAAAATACTGTTGGATCAATGCATCAGCTTCATCGACTGGTATTTGTAACGTATCTGATAATTTAAATTTACTCATACCATAAGCAAGACCGAAATTAATAGTCTTGATCATAGTTCTAAGTTTCTTTTTCTCATCAGCATCAGCTTGACGCCATTTGTCTTTAAATACCATGTCAGCACATATACTGTGGAGATCTGCTTCCTCTTTACGTGCTTTCATCCATACTGGATCTTTAGACCCAGAAGCTATAATACCTAATTCTTGACCAGAATAATCTACAGAAACTAAACTATATCCATCTCTTGCATGAAAACAATTTCTGAATTTGTTGTTTGCAGGGATATTCTGCATATTAGGTTTATTATCTGACTTCATACCGCTTGACACACGGCCTGTATTTAATATTTGCCAGAAGCTAGTTCTAACTTTACCATCTTTCATAACATATTTTAGGAAAGACTTACCATAAGTTGATACTACCTTTTGATTTTCTTTATACTTTAGATATTTAGCCACGAGTTTTCTATCTTTATACTTAGATAACTCGAATGCATTAACTTTTTCAATATCTAAACCATATTCTTTAAATACTTTTAGCGCTTGTGTTGGACTAGACCACTTTATGTCTATCTTCCTAATGTCTTCAGCTGGTATAAATAAATCAGCTTGAAAAGATTTTTTGATAAACTTATTTAATTCTAAAGCTTTTACTAAATCATCTAGCTCACTCTCCATAGTTCTTACAACCTTCTCATAGTCATCAGCAATGCTTAACCACTGTTCAGAGTTGAAGTGCAAGCCATTGAATTCTATGTCAGCAAAAGCAAGAGCTACATTGTTTTCCAAATCTAACACATTCTCGAGACCATGCTTTTTAATTTCTATTAATTGCATGTCACGTATGTCAAGTAAATGCTCAACATCTTCAGCACCATACATTATTTGTTCAGTATTAAATGGGTTACCATCTAAACCTACAAACTTGTTACGAACCTCTTTATTTAATTCTTTACCTAAGTATCTCTGTGTCAATGCGTTAAGAGAGTAACCTACATTAAGTTTACCACACTTTAACACACCTTCAGCAAGCATAGTGTCATACGGATTTACAACATCCGCACCCCACTGAGCTTTGATAAATTTATAATCGAATTTAATATTGTGAAAGATCTTTACAATGTTTGGATCTTCCAGAATAGGAATAAGAGGTTCAATACCTATATATCTGGTGTCGATAACATATTGAACATCCTTAGTGCCGATCTGAAACATGATAACTTTCTTACTACAGAAATCTTTACCATTAGTTTCAGTGTCGACGCCAAGTACAGTTTGTTGAGATAAATAATTTACAGCTTCATCTATACTAACACATTCAAAGATTGGGTCAATCTCTTTGTGTGCACAAATAAGCTTTATCATAATTTAGTCTTCTTCTTCTAGATCTGCTAAGTAGTTGTTTACTACATTAGTTTCTAGATAATTAATTACATTTTTAAGATATGTGATCTCGTAATCAGAACCTTGGAACTTAGCCCGCTGACTATTGTCCTGTTCTGCTAATGTCACTGCTTCCTTCAAACTCTTGAGATCACTTGATTTTAGAGTTGAAATCCATTTCATATGTCCCATTATTCTTCATTTGATGTAAAGAGACCAACAAGAGCTATGAGAATCGCAGCCATAAATAATACTAACAATATTTTAGCCATAACTTTTCTTTTTAAATTAAACAATAATTACCTACAGAACCTGTTATGTTAAACTATCTCACATGATCCACCAGCACAAGCTACTTCCTGACTTCTTGTTGTATTGTCATCAGTCTCTTTTACTTTACGCAAATCGATAGCAGTTAATGCATTAATCATGTTATAGTATTTAGTTTTAGATATGTTTTCGAAGGGTGCTTGTGTGTATGTACCACCATCATATGGTAATATACTCAGGCCATTGAATGTTTCTCTATTCATCCACATCCATTCACCAACAGCTTTCCACTCATCCTCTTTGATAGAGACTGTAGCAGATACATTGTTAGTATTATCACCTGATCTGTGACCTTCACGTACATAGTCTAAGTTAAATCTTTTAACTCGTTCTAGCATGTCAAGTGCACTTTCTTCGTGTCGTAAAATGGAGCCAGCGGGAGCTTTTTGAGGGATCTCAATCACTGCAGAGTTTGGTATTAGTTCCATATCAGCAACTAACTCGGGATGAGCTTTGGCCAAATACTTATATAATGACTCATCCTTTGTACATTGCATACGTCTAATATAATAGTCGTTATGCCATGCGTGTATTCCTGATGAAGTCCCTAATACACAGCTCGTAGTTCCGGAAGGCTTAATAGTAGTTACCCTCGCTGCTTTGTTGATACCCAATAACTCAGAATAGTATTCATTAGCCTGGTTTGACGCGTGCGCCGCACCCTTTAAGTCATACTTGAGTACTGTTCCACTTCCTATACCTGTCATCCCAACGCCTATTAAAGCGTCTTTCTCAGTTGTTTGTTTCCATATTGGTCGAAGATAGTGAAAGTCCGTGAAGGACGCCTGTAGAGTTCCCAGTAATGATGCATACTTACACCTTAATTCAAGATCTTCTTGTGACTCAATATCTGAAACGTTAACCTCAGTTAGATTACAGAATTGAAATGGTTTTAGGGCAATCTCGCAACAAGGGTTTGTACCATAATCACTATTATTAGTGAAATACATACCCGGCTCACCTGAATTAGACTCTTGGATTTTCTTCCAGAACTTCTTAAATTCAGGGTGAGTGATTCGGTGTCTACGAATGACTGCACTGTTGTTAGCCCTTCCTCGTTGAGGATTCAGCTCCCACCAGTTTCCATATTTACTTGTTAGCATTTCTTCATCATCCATTGAGAATAATGAAATCAATGCTGCTCTCCTTATCCCACCTGCAAGCACAGCGTCAGCGATAAAACACACCATATCGTGCACCTCCAAGGGTGTAAGAGAGTCTCCTGTTTGTTTTCTGTTTAATAATGTTTCTAAATGATATAAGCATGTTTTAAGTGGCTCAGGACCTGGAGCTTTCCCTCCAGCTGTCACAAGCCTTGATCCCTTTGGTCTAATATCAGTGAAGTCAAAGACAGGTTTTGTCTTTCTTACACCCATATATGATCCAACGAGATGTCTTACCGCATCAGCCCAACCTTCTATTGAATCCCCAATTACGTATTTTTGAGACTTCATAGGTTTAACTATTTGTGGTAAATTTCTTACATGTTTAAATTGCACTGAATAACCAACACCAGTTCCTCCTAGTAAAAGGAACATGATTTCAGAGAATGCTCTATAATCATCTATTGGTAAATACGCACAGTTGTAAATCCTTGATTCTGACTTAGTTATAGCAGGTCCTGCGAACTGCATAGCCCTCATCGAAGGTAATATTTTTCTTTCTTTTACATAGCTGATAGCCTTTTTTATATCCTTGGCTACATTAGGATGTTTGTCGATCATCATTGATTCATAACGATCACATATTTCATTGAAGGTTTCCCTTCTACCTTTTTCAGGTATAAACTTGGCGTATTTATTAAAGACGACGATGTCGCTCAATATCTGATTGGATATTTCCATTTGCAATTATTTTTAAATGTTATTAATGTATTTATAGAGTAGTAAGGATTCGAACCTATAACTGAATTCAGTTTCGAGCACCATGATACTCTCTCTTTTGAAGCACATTCCAACATTGCCTACTCTACAAATACAAGATTGTATTGTGAATAGTGTTGAGTAATTCGAAAAGGGTTACGAAGATAAGAAAATTATCTTATTCTCCGCCCCTTTAAATGAATTTTTATTCTTTTTTTTACCTCTTTTTGCCTTTTCTTATAATCTTCATAAGATTCGTCTTTTTCACGAGCAGGATTGAGGTTAATATCAAAGAATGCTGAGTTATTTTTAGACATTATAAATGGTTTATTAAGTTAATAATAAGAGAATAGGCTACAACAGCTAATCCTGTAAATATTATACCTGTAAATCCTACAAATGCACATACTTCAGCTGGATGTGCTTTTTTAATGACCTTTTTAAGTCTGCTAGGCCATACGACTATAATTTTTTTCATATACCAATAATAATGATTTCTGCAGCTCGTTCTAATTCTCTAGCCATTGAACGAAACGTACTTAATTGTAATTTAATGTCTTTACTTTGATAGCCTTTATGTTGTTGTTCCATAACTGTAATTTGCTTTATAATCTCATCACGTTTAGTAAACAATACCATAGCTGCATAAGGACATTCTGTTTTACCTGCCATGTCTAGAGCCCATTGAACAGGATTTTTTTCTTTACTTATCTCTAATTTCATCAGTCTTCCATGGTTTTAGGCTTTAATTTATCTAATAAAGCTTTATTATACTTTTTTAAAGAGTTTATATGATCTTCTAGTTCTAATAGTTGATCCATTCTATCACTCTCGTTCTTATTCTCTATTTGAGTCATAATATAAATTCCTAAAACCACACCGCTAACAAAAATGAGGACAAATATAACAATATTTTCCATTGTATTTATTTTAAGTTAGACATTTAATTAAAATATGAGTGTAGTAACAGCGTTAGCTTAACCGCACTTGTGCCGACCGCAATACTGTTACTCACTCATAGAGATTCAACCAGTTTATAGTGTACAGAGAGTCCACCATGTGTAATACATTACATAACAAAGTCCTTATACTCTTTCGATCCAAAGGCAATATGTTTACTCTTGTTTACGACAAATAGATAACTATATGTATCACAATGGAGACCTGCTTTACACACCAGAGGTTAGATGTTCCTATCTAATTAAGTGTAGACTCAGGCTCTACTATAAGTGGTTGAAAATATCGTACGGAGCAACAGACAGGAGATCAAACCTGTCTGTCCTAATGAGTTCGACCACTCAATTAGATAAAGCTCCAGTATCTTTAAAACAAGAATCTATCACCACGATTATGACTAATTCTTGCTTCTCTTGTACCATGTTTGCAAGCAATAGTAAATATTACTGCTAATAAGATACCAAGTAAATCTACTACCCCACTACCTAAACTACATATGTTTAATATGTTTAATACAATAAATAATGGAAATACTATTAACCCGAT
>TARA_R100001591_G_scaffold23204_2_pt1 | contig 13196 bp, 15 predicted proteins | sample TARA_R100001591 | Tara Oceans TARA_R100001591 (sample SAMEA2622725) | marine metagenome | biome: marine biome (ENVO:00000447); feature: surface water layer (ENVO:00002042); material: "saline water (ENVO:00002010), including plankton (ENVO:xxxxxxxx)" | depth 5 m
TAATCCTGCACCATCTGATAATGCCTGAAGTATATTAGCATCGTACTTTCTCTTCAAAGAGTAAGCTCCTGAAGATGTTGCCAATGCTTCAAAGTTGACATGGGAGTGTCTCTCTTCAATGTCGTCAATCTTAAATGCAAAAGCATTTGCTTGATCAACAGTCATTGTAATTTGATCGTCTGCCAAGTCTTGTGGGTTTACCACAGAACCTCTTTGGTAAGCGGATACTGTGATTGTTGGTTCTTTAATGATACGAACCGTATCGCCAAAGTTTTCAATTTCACCTGCGTAGTCGGTATTAGTAATATCTTCTGCAACCGAAGCTCTACGGAAGAACTTGAGAACTTTTTGGCTAAATATTTCCGGTGCAAAATTACCGGAAGGCAGGTTTCCATAACCTGCAGCACTTGTAAATGCCATTTTCTCTCTCCCTATTTAGTTGAGGTTAGTTAGTTATTAAAGTCTACTCGGCCCTCTGAACGTGCTTGATCGATTTCTTTTTCAAGTTTTTCAAACTCCCACGGTTTCAGTTTGCCGATTTCTGAAGCCTTCCAAACCTTTCCAGATTTACCTTGTGTTGATACTTCTTTTGGTTGTTGTTTTGTAATAACCGCAGCAGCATCGGTATTTCTATCACGCCTAGTTGACTTCTTAGTGCTGATATTCATGTCAGCTTTGTAAAGATCCAAAACTCTACCGGCTAATTTTGCGTCGGTATTGTTCTTATAGATACCATCACTCAATGATACGGGTTGGGTATCCAACCAATCGAAGAACTTTTGATCTTGTTTGATGTCTTCAAAGTCAGGGTGTAATCGTAAGAGTTCTTCGTAAGCCTTCTGCTTAGTCAACTCTTTCTCACGTCCCTTTATTTCATCCATCTCTTTTCGTAGTTTTGCTACCTGTGTTTCAGCTTGTAATCCGGAAACAGTTTCAACCACTTCAAAAACATCAGGATATCGTTCTTTAAACTCTTGTAGCTCTTCTACAGTTTTTGGTGGTTGTACTCCTCTCGGAAGTTCGTACGCACGTTCTTTAACTGAATTGAGTTGTGCTTTTAAGTCTTCAGTTGTATCCTTAAATTCTTGGACTTTTTCATCGTAATGACGTTTTAAATCATCATAACGTTTTTTAAAGTCGTGTTTTTCTTCTGTTTCTTTCTTTTGAGCCGGTGCAAAACTATCACCTGCATTTTGTTTAGGAGTGGCCGTTTGTTCGGTGTCCTGTTCTTGTGCTTGTTGTTCTTCTTGTTTATCTTCTTCATCTTTGTAAACATCGTCTCGATACTTACCTCGATATAAAGATTTTTCGTTGGTTGTTCCAAAGGAATCATTAGGTTTGTTGGCTCTACGGCCCTTTACTTCTTTTGCCATTTGTTTTTACCTCATATTGTGGGGCTACTTGGCTTGTAGGTAGCCACTTCGGTTATATACTGGGGCCGCTTTCGCAGGTAGCCAGTGAATCTCTATTTATGCTTGAATTGGTTGAGGCCCCGCAAATCCCTCTCTTGCCTTTTTACGTTGGGATTGTCTGCGAGAAACTTCTTGTTTACCACGATTGTTTATTTTCTCCAATCGCTTATAACCAATAATTTTTGCTATTTCTGGGGGAACCACGACTTCTCCTCGTGATACCAATATACTGATTTCTTCCTTACTAGGTATTTTAGTGGTTTTACCTTGATTGTCAACCCCTCCGCCTAATTTATTGTATGCTTTGATTAACATTTCTTCGATATCGCTACTTCCTGCCATCTCTACGGCGGCTGCATTTATAATAAATGTGCCATCTTCAGCTTCCATCGGTACGTCATCTGCAACTGTTTGTTCTTCAGGAACTTGCTCTGGTGGACGACCACCTACAAATCCCATGTCTTCTGTAACTCGACTTGCCATGCCACCGGCTTGCATACCAACTGTGCCACCACGTTTATAATCAGCAGCAAATCCGCTAGTAGGATCTACATCTGGAGGTGTACCAAAATCACCACCAGTATCAAAAGCCGCAGCGTCAGAATCATTTACTGTACCTGCCGTGAAGTCTGATGTTTGGTCTTCAGGCCCTATAGTTCTCAACTCAGGATCTCCTGTAAATGGAAGGTCTGGTGACTTAGACCCTATAGTTCCCAACTCAGGATCTCCTGTAAATGGAAGGTCTGGTGACTTTTTCCCCTCACCACTAATGCTATTCTTAAAATCTTCTATATGTTGATTATGTTTTGTAGGATCGTTACGTTTAAATACGCCGGTAAAAACATTTAATGTTGATTGTTTTAAACGCCTATTGTCTCTGTATTCATCGATAGACATACCACCAAATGCTTCTTTAAATGCACTTCTAACCGCTTGAGGATTTCTAAAATCTTTACCTATATACCCTGATTTAAATTCATGCCAGTTACCATGTGCATCAAAATTACCACCTAGATCTTGTGCTGTTTTAGCGTCGAACATACCATCAAAGCCAATAATCTCTGGATTATCTTTATCATCAGACACTCTTAAACTTCCCGGTAGTTTTCCCATACGCATAGCATCTATACGAGCAACGTCTTGTTGGGACATACCCGTAGGCAAAGTACCCGTGTATGTTAAACTATCTGGTCTACGAGATACATTTTGCCCCTGTATTTTAAACATTGTTCCTTCTGCATTTAAATTAGAAAAATGTTGTTTATTATTTAGATATGACATACCCGCAGCAACTATAGGTGTGGGTAATCCCATAACATTCATACCTGTTACCACTCCTAAACCACCAACTAATTTACCTGTTGGGCTTTCACCTTTTTGTTTAGCAAATTTTTTAAATTCAGCAGTTAGTTGAGTAGGGTCATCTATAATTTCTTTAAAACTTGTATCCGATAAATCTATACTTTTTTCTTTATCGAGTTGATAATTTTTTAAATAGTCTTCTCTGATACTATCTGAAAAATCAAAATCAGCTTGACTAAAATCCTGTATAGCAGGATCTTTTCCTTCCATCATGCCCGATTGTATATTAACAGTAGGTTTTTTTTCTTTCTCGTCCTCATCAATCGGCACAGTTGTTTGAATACCTGTGCCCAATGTTTGATTATAGAAATCAACCATCTGTGATTGGTATTGATCAGGTGTAACAGTTCCTCTAAGTATGTTTGGTTCTTCAGCCATTTTTTATCACTGCCTCATAGTTATTCTTGAGTTTGAGTAGGCTCTCCAGTAAAACCAGTTTCCCCTGCACTTGGCGAAGTTCCGACTCCGATTGTGCCATTACCACGCCCTGAATCATCAGTTCCTTGAGTTCCTTCAGGTATTCCTCCAGTAGGGGCCATTCCTTGTTGTTGATTAGGGGGGCTAGTTTGCGGGCTTGATCCTTGTTGAGCATTTGCCATTAATCCTTGTAACATTTTTGCGTATAGTTGTGCTTCGTTAGCATCGTTCACCAAACTATCGGGATCGATATCTTGTGCGATTGCCAACTCCTTCATTAAATTAGGTATCTTTATAAACGGTGCTAACATCGGATTAGATACCGTTTGTAATAGAGATATCAAACGTTGTGTTCGTACTTCTTTTTGCATCACAGCAGAAACACCTCGTGGTTTAATTTCTAAGTCTCCGGTTACATCTTCTACTTTTTCATTGAATTGCATATTCCATTGAAAGTAAGATTCACCGAGTGGTTTTAATAGGTGGTCATCTATATTTTTTATGACCGTTTTCATAGCTAAACCTGCTGATCCCATCAACATAGATAGTCCTGCAGCAGTTCGTCCCGTGCCTGTAACACCGGTTTGTCCGTGCATAATCGATGGAATACCTGTATCTTCATCTGCTAGTTGTCTAGCGAGTTGGTACATCTGTATGTTTTCTGGTGCTGTATTCGGAAACTTTAGTCCGTTGATTGCCGTACCAGTTACACCAGATTGTCTCCTAAATATTTTACCCGGAAAGATATCCATGTTTTGTCCGGGAACTAAACTCGCTTCATCCACGTCAAATACCAAGTTACCTGCTAGGGCTAAGTTATCGATAGCCATACGATAGTGGCCATTCATTAATTTCTGTGAGTATTCCATATTCTCTGCAACACCTACACCCCATAATTGGTATGGATTGATTTCAAATGGAAACGCTTGGTATGGTATTCGTGCAGGAACAAATGGATTTAGGACACAACGTAAAACTTCATTTCCACATACCCACGCATTTATCTGTACCTGATCAAAGCCTGACATTTCTCCGTTGAGTTCTAAACCAACTTCTTTTGCAAACTTTGTATCGAGGATACCCCAATACTCTAGGACTTCATATCGACTCTCTTGGTAGTATGCTTCTGTTTCATCTTCACGAATAGTATCTTCGTAATATTTATCTGTGTAGTTAGGCCCAGTTGCAATGATATTTTCGATTGCTATCCTATTGAAATGCGGACGCATAATTAACGAACGCAACTGTTGTCTGTTCATCCTATGTCGTTCGATGACATACTCACAGTCTTCTATCTTTGCTGCAGCAGGATCGGGATGAAAATCCCACACAGAAACAGACTCGATACGTGGAACCATCTTTTCATACGGATCGTATGTTCGTTCTCCGTTATCATCTTTCTTCCAGTTGTGGATACGCTTGTAAAAATTAAACGGCCCTTTTACAATTCCCGTACCAACCAACGCAGATTCAAAGATGGATTTTCTGAGTACATTGACAGCATTGGTATCTAGGAGTTGATCGTGAATACACTCCTCCATTCGTCGAGCCATTTCTTTTGCCGGTTCGACTTGAGGTTCACCAATTTTTGCTTTTCCCTCTTTTAGAACATCTCCGAACTCTTTTCCGTATGTACCTAAGTTTGGTTGTTCTGCTGACATTGCACCGGGCATCAACTCTCTACCATCACCCGGAAATCCATACGGGTCTTGTTTCATTTGGTCGAGAGGTGTTTCCATGTGGGCAAATTCAGCGATACCTTCTGGCATCGGAGTTGATTCTACTACCAATGGAAATTTCTTATTGGCAAACAAGATATCTGTTATCTGTCCGTATGCAGCCAAAACCTTTGTTTTTGTTGTGCGTATAAAAACTTTGGATCGTTCAGAACTACGGTATTCTGTCGTGGAATCTGTAACTCCACGAAAGTTTTTGTAGGCTTGTAGCCAACGCTGTTCATAGATGTATCTTCCCTTTTCAGCACTATCGAACTTCTCCTTTATGTATCCGGGAAGTCCGGGCATATCGCCTTTAGGGTCAACTACCGGAACAGCATCTTCTGAATCCGGCTGCAAAAAATCGTCGGACATTTTTAGTAATCTCTTTGTTCAGCCAATGTATTGAATGATGCTTCTACAGTTGGTTTGGTTTGTTTTTTAGGCATATCTTCTGTATACACATTACTCTTCATTCGTGTATCAAATTCTAAACCTTCACGGTATAGTTTATCTGCACCCATCTGATCATCTATTGATGTCTTGTCTGAGTTCATAATATATCCCGCACCAAAGTTGTAGTTACTACCTTGTGGCATTTTCTTCTCCTGTTAGTGGTTGTTGATTTATTTGCAGATCCATGTCTGCATCCTCTGTAGCTACTCTTTCCATAATATCAAATTCGTTAGCTACTCTTTGCTTTCGCAAATCCATTTTACTTGCAAAACCTGTCGGATTTTCTCCCTCTTTAACTAATTCACTATCTCCCATTCGTTTAGGCTGTAGAACAAATCCTAGAGTGGTTCCTTTACCGACTCCTAAAGCACGTTCTAAAGTTAATTCTTTTGCGAGTTCTGCTGATGTTGCAACAGGATCTTGTAGAAATGTTCGTCCTGTTTCTAATATGGTAGCCGCCGCAATAGCTTTTGCTCCTTTCTTAGCAATTTCTTTAGTTACATCGTATCCTTTGTATCCCATATTTTTTAATTTTTCAAATACACTTCGATTATCTTCTGCATCTAAATTAAAAGTTCCATCGAAACTTCTTGTATATTTGTTTTCAGATTCAATATTTGCTAATTCTTTTTTCTTTTCCTCTATTCTTTTCCTTTGATCTAGTTGTCCTTCTGCCAAATATAATCGTGCAGAATCCTTGTTTACTTCTATAGGATCATCTAACTCAAGTGATGTCAGGCTATCAAAAGTAATATTTCTTTTATTTTTTATAAAAACAGACTGTTCTGCTTGTGGAAGTGTCGTGTAGGCATCTTTAGGAACCCTGTATGTTTTTGTGTAATCTGATGTTGGAATTCCTATCTCTTCTAAAAATTGTGCCTGTGTCATAATTAACTTGTCGTTCTGCATCAGTTGATTGCCTTTAGATAGCATAACATAAGTAGACATGGCCCTTGCATTTGCTTGTTCCATAGCCCCTGAAATACTATTTATTGATTGATAATCTTCCACGATTGATTTTATAGGTCGCCAAGTTAAATTTCGTCTGACTGAATCATCCTGTGGAAATCCTGCAGCAGTTAAATGTGATTCCATCAATCTACGAAAATCATATAGAGTAAAATTTTTCTTTACGTAATCCTTTTTACTATCTGAAAAATATTCTATTTGAGGTATTAAATTTTTGTCTGTGATATTTGCAAATTCTTTATTAATTATTTTATCATTTTTATTGAGGTTTGGAAAGACCAAGCCTTCTAGTATTTTATTGCCCGTTACAGATTTTAATTTTCCGTCTTCACCAAATTTACCCCCTACAAGGTTTAATATAACATCCCTCTGAGCAGATGGGAGGTATGCAGCTCTACTCACAGTTTCATCTTTATCTGTCTTTAATTTTATACTTTTAACTATACCTGTTTTAAAATTTATATTTTCTATTCTTAAATTTTTAAAATCAGAAGCTCTATACCCTCCGAGCATATGTAAAACCATCTGTGTCCCTGCTTCTTTTGTTGAAGGATCAGATATTAATTGACTAGCTATTAATTTAGATTGATCATATATATTAGATGGATAAGATATGGGTACAAGTCTATCTGTTTTCGATACATCGAGTCCTATATTTGTAAATACGTCTTCACCTAAATGAGCCCTCATCATTGTTCTTAGAGGAGTTTCATTTCTCGTTCCTGTTACTCCAACAGATTTAAATAGTTTCTGTGTATCTCCTATAAAAGAGTTCATAGGAGAACGTCCAAGTTTTTCAACACCTCCCGCTATCCTATTAAGCACAGCTAACTGATTATCACTTTCTATTGCAAAGTCTTTGAGAGGAATACCTAATAGATTTAAGTTTCCTAAAACTTTTATATGATTTTTTTTTGCAGATGGACTTAGATCTGTACGAGCATTATAAATGTCTTCCATAGAAGAATTTAATAGTGTTTGTTTTCTATTTCCACTTTTTTGTAATAAATTGTCAAACTCTGGTGTGAATGATAGTGTTGCCATGTTACCTAATACCCAAATACCTCATCTTGAACTTGATATACCTGTTGTTTAATTGAACCTAATTGTTTGTGTATCTCTGCATACCCACTCGTTCGTGTCATTATCATATAACGTAACGCATCGTATGCGTGATCTTCTGCCTTTGTATCCACATCCTCACTATTTGATTTTGATAGGGGGATACCGGCTAGTTGTTTAACTATATTCATACAACTAGAAAATATCCGTAGACGTGGTTCTTTAGAATACGGATCATCTGCCAGTCGTCTGTGTATCTCCATTTTACCTTGTGTTCTATTTCTATCTGATGGTGTCCACCGAACTCCACAACGCATCATTGTCTCTGCTATTGATGGGCCCATTCCTGTCTTGTTCCAACACGACGCATCCAAGACTGTGTAGTGTGGTAGTGGATCTAATTGCTCTGCTTGTAATATTTTATCTGCGAGTTGTTCTGCTGTCAAGTGTTTTACGTATAATTCTCGATAAACCCAAATATTATTGTCCCAGTCGATTGCTCCCCATAGGACACAAGATGGACTGGAATACCCATAGTCTGCTGCTCGTATGCGAGGCCAGTTCGTCGGTAACTCGAAGGGTTCGACAACGTGCTTCATACGGGAAAACTCTGGGAACGCTGCACCTTCAGCAACATCCCAATCTCCATCGAGTAATCGTTTACGTTCGACTTCCGGTAGTGAACGCAACATAGCTTCATACTGACCATCTGCCATGAGATATGGATTGTCTGTCAAACGTGCCGGTATAAACTTCCGGTAGAATAATGGTTTGTCTTCTTTTTCGTGTCCCTTCGGCCACAAAAAAGGTTTGTTTGTTTCGATATCGTACGCAGGAAAAGGACGGTTTGCATCTGACCCATCGATGTATGTTTTCTTTACCCACCAACCACCGACACCACCGGGGTTTGCTGTACAACGCATATATAGATTGTCTTGTAGTTCCGGATCTGTGCTTCTGAGTCGTGAACGCAAGTAGTCCCAAACATACGGCGTTGGGTACTGCGTAATTTCATCGATACCGATCCAACTGAAAGACTGACCTTGAAAACGTGTTACGTCTTTATCCTTATCCAAGTATGTAAACCAGATGGTAGCTCCGGATGGAAATACCCACGTTGATTTTGCTTCTCGATAGCGTGCACCGGGAAATGCTTTCGTGTATAGTTGACGAGACTTATCTACGAGTTCTGTAAGTTCATCAAGAGTGCGACGCAACAACAAGCCACGATGAGAAGGATTGTGACAAAACCGCAACGGGTCTGCCAATAAGGCAAATGATTTTCCTCCTCCGGCACTTCCGCCATACAATACATCTCTTTCACCTGCCGATAGAAACTCCTCTTGAGGGCCCGGATTCGGCTTAAATACAACTTCATACTCGTCGACCAAATCGCCAACTGCAGACGGTATGTTTTGTAAGTCTCCTTTATCAATGAGTCGAGATGTTTGCCCTTTGAGAGCATCTTCCACCTTTTCGACACTTTTTTCCAAGCGTTTTGCGTACGTTTTTTTATCGTTTGCACGTTTCGCTGTCCTTTCTGCCCGTTTCTTTGCATCCCGTATACGTTTTCGGGTTGCAATTCGTGCCTTTTCTAAACTGGAGAAATGGTAGGTTGCTTTAGGGGCGTTGGGATCCCGTTTGGGTCTACCTCGTTTTTTCTTGGGAGCTTGATGCTGGTCTACCACGATGTATCTTTCCACCGGTTGCGAGTTTCATACCGTAAACTTGAAATAACTCTGCTTTATTTTCTTCCACGTTTATTCCCTGCTCTATTTCATCGATGAGAGCTTTGACTCTATTAAATTTTTTACCTTTAGCCATCAATAGTTACCTCTTTTTTTGGGGGTAGCAAGACCACCCCGTGTATTGCCTGTACATTATGGTTCACAGTTTCCTGTTTTGCCACTCCCACACGATTTAAGAGGGATTCTGCTGCTCTCAATCGTAGATCATCCCCTCGATCCGGTATCGGATTGTCTATTGTGCTCACCAAACGGTTTGCAGCCTTGAGGGCATTGACAGATAGGATGCTTTTTGTGCGTTCTACAATTTCATTTGCTAAACTCGAACGCAACCAACCGACAGATCCACGAGAATATCCTGCATCTAGGGCTGCTTGTGTGGCATCTCCGCCATTTTCAAATAAATTCGTTAAGAAAGATTGCTGTTGTTCCGTCAATTCTTTCTTTTTTTGATTTGGTTGTATCAAATTCATGCTAAATCTCTATATTATCGATGCAAATAGCCTATTTAGACTGTGTGTAATCATATATAACGGTGAAATCTCCTGCTATATTGCCCTCGATATTTATATAATAGGTATTTTACGTGGTTATGTCAAGATTTTAGTTGACAGGATGGTAAAAGATGCGTATGATGGGGTATACCCCGCCGGGAGATACACCACTATACATCTCTTAGGGGTATGTTTCTCATATAACTAACCAAAATACACAAAAAATATGTCGGTATTCCATGCAAATGCCGGGGGGCCCCCCATGCACCTAACGTGGCATATGGCAGGAAATATATATTTATTTTTTTTTGACATTGTAACAGATTAATTCAAACAAAAAACCACCAAAAAAAACATACTAGGTAATAACTCCTTATTAATTACATTATACATATATATGTGCATAGCTCGATTTGTCATTTTAGTTAATCATATAATTTATTCTAGATGATATTTGTTGATTACATAAAAGTATCATTTAAACAACTCAATAATTAAAAACATACAAGAATAATAAATACTTAAATATTATTCGCCGGATATAAAAAAACCGGCCTATATTTCTATAAGCCGGCAATTTTAACAAGGAATATATTTTATAATCTAGCTATTCAAATCAGTCAAGATATAATTACCTTTATCTATATTATACTGGGTCTGTGCTTTATTTTCATTTAAAAACATATTTCGATATCTTCCGGTAGTAGTGGAATAATCCCACTTATCTTTGTCTAGATATATTTGACCCTCATTAGTTCGGCAAGCAATAATAGTGTCATAGCTCTGGAAATAATAATTGAAGTTTGCATCAACTATTAAAAATTGGTTCGGAATTTGTCGACCAGAATTATTACTTTTCATATTATAAACTTTTTTAATGCCTACTTTAAAAACTTGTTTATTCATCTTTTTAACCTTTCATTAATTAGTATGTTTTTATTTTATAACAAAAAAAAGAGGGGCAAACAACCCCTCATTTTTCCCTTTCCTATTGTTAAAAAAAATTAACTCATAAAGATCATTTTATCAGCTACATTTTTTCCAAACTGGTCTTCAATTTGTTTTTTTAATTGCTCCTGCAATTTTTGAGTAACAAATACTTGCTGTACTGGGTCAGAAAGTTTTTTGATGTGCTGACGTGCCTCAATTTCTAATACTCTCGCCGGTAAAACAACATTAGAATTACAAGCATTGCAGCAACGACCATTTAATACAACTGGTTCAGCATTGTTACCATTATCCCAGCCATTAAATTCTACTGGTATGTCATTAGAACAAATATCACATTTAGTCATACTACTCACCTTTCGTATTTACTATTTTAAAGTTTTTAAGTGTCGTTATTTTTTCGGAATTAATCCATCCATCACAATTATTATTTTGTAACCACTTCACCAATGTTGAAGTGAGATTCTTTTGCATATGAACTAGATCAGATAACAACCTTAATTGATCACTATCAATTATAATTTTATGATCTAAATCATAATCACTACTTATATAAACTTCTTTTTTATTTGCACTCATAATTTTTCCCTTTCCTATAAAATTGATGCAAGTAATAAGACAATAATAAATAAACTTAAAACTGTCAAAGTAAAAAATATCATTTTTAGAATTACTGGTGAACCAGCAACAATAGAAATGATACTCATAATACCGGCAAGGGTAAAACTTACCAATGCCGATATATAAATTTGATCTTTAAAAACACTCACGTTTTTACGTCCACAATTTTGAGTATTTCTTTTTGAGAATACTCTTGAGTTCGTCCTCTAGAATTTCCTCAATTTGTGAAGTAATCTCATCTTGTAATTGATCATGGGTAACATAATCATTATCCAATGATCTTTCAATTTCTTCCACGTTATACTTCAAATCGTCTATGTAGTCTTCAATTTGAGTTTTATCATCTTTTACTTTTAAGTCTTGCCATTTAATGAGTTTCATAAAATAATCTCCTATTTTTTTAGAATGTGATAAAAGCATAAACTAGTAAAATTAGAAATACAAGTAAAAAAAACTTATAAATTATTAGTAATATTTCTATGAAATTTTGCATCTAATTTACCAGTCTACTAGCATTTTCTAGATCTAGCCATAGTTCGCTATCCAATACGTTCCTAACTTGGTTCTCACGTTTACGTCTTACCTCGTGGACGTTTTGGTTTTTTCTGCCACGTTGTTCTTCAGTGTGTGTCGACCAGCTAGTTAAAGCATTGTAACCACTCCAAAGAGTGTGTCCGTTGCCACTATTCAATTCACTCCTAAAGTTATCCAATAAATGATCATGTAGTTTTTCATTGAATTTCACTTTGTCTTTTAAGTGCTGGTATTTATCAGTGTTCTTACATAGAGTTTCCTTGAGTATTTGACTAAAATTTTGTTCACTGCAAGGGGCATGAAGCCATTTATCCATAGTATGTTTATGCTCCAAAAACATATCACTGGAATATACTGTCTTTCCAATCATACTCTCCGGTGATAATCCGGACGTATGTTTTGATATTCCATGATAGGCCTTTTCACCACCAAATACACAACTATTTCTACATAAACTTCTATATGCTCCGGTAAAAACTTGTAGTGCCCATGTCATATTTATGGAATTAAATATATCGATACGAAACATAACACTATCGCCTTGTTTTACATCAACTTTTAATTCCGGAAAATAGATAGTCCTATGTGCTTTTAATCCATCCTCATATAGTCTATCATGTATCTCCATTTTTTTATCTCGTAAACTACTATCAAATATATTATTATTTTGTAGTGCAAATAGGTTATAGTGGGGTACTAACTTGTATGTTTCTGATACTGGTTTAGTCTGAATAACTGTATCTGTTTTTACATTTAGTAATCCATAATAGCCTTTAATTTCAGTGCTATAAACTCCGGTTTGAGTATCTATAGTGTTACCATCTAGGACGTGCAATGGTACTTTTTTAACTTTCCCATATTCCTCATATAGCGATAAATCTAGCAAATTATTATGCTTTACTGCCATACCATTCCTAATTGCCTTTACATTATTTGTTTCGCCTCTAAAGTTTACTATTTCATTCATTATTTGCCTCCCTTTTTTTCTAATACTTTTTTTAATTGTTTTAAATAAATTTCGATATCATGCCAAAGATAATAACCAGCATTGATTTCCATATTTTCTAGTGCTATTACTATTTTTTTTTCTAGGGGTATATGAATATCTACACCACTGCTAGTTATTTCAATTATAGTATCATTCATTATTTTGCCTTTCTATAAATAGATTGAAAAGTGTTTAAAAATCTTCCAGTAAAATTTTTTCAATCTTTTTTAATTTAATTTCTGGATTTTCTTTTACTGCAAATTGTTTTCTTATATTTTTATTTTCTAGTGCTATATGTTCATCAATAAAATGCTTATTACATAGCACACAAAAATCAAATAAAAATTTATTTTGTTCTTTAGTTCCATTTAAAAATGGCATTGCCTTTCTCCTTTCTCTTAATTAAATTTTTGAAATCATAATCTATTTCTTGCAAACAAGCAAACTTTTTTTTGTAGATAACTAAAAAAAAA
>TARA_R100001591_G_scaffold3843_1_pt1 | contig 13129 bp, 20 predicted proteins | sample TARA_R100001591 | Tara Oceans TARA_R100001591 (sample SAMEA2622725) | marine metagenome | biome: marine biome (ENVO:00000447); feature: surface water layer (ENVO:00002042); material: "saline water (ENVO:00002010), including plankton (ENVO:xxxxxxxx)" | depth 5 m
GTTAAAGTTAATAGTATTAAAAATAGTATATTTTCTATAGTTTCTTTTATATTCATAGTAAGTTATAAGTTATAGTTTCGTATAGATAATCTTGTATAGTTTCAACATACTTTTCTTTACAGTCAGTTTCTTTATTGTATGGAAACTTCTTGTATAATTCATTAAGTATTTCTACTTTGTTGATATCTATTGAGTTAGTTACTTTACCATTTGGGTAAGTGACTAAGTTGTAATCGTGATCGTCTATTCTAAACATAGTTATAAATTTAAAGTGTTGTACATATATTATCTTGTGTGTATCGTATTTAGATAGTAAACAACTACTATTGTAATTGTTTACCTCTAAGTACTAATGGTATATTATTAGTCGCAGTGTAACTCTTGTACTTTAACCAACATGGTAACTTAGTTAAGTTATCTTTCATTATCTCGAAAACTCTATCGTGATTGTAAGTGATTTCGTGACCATCTTTGTTAGTAAAAGTTATGTTTGTGTTTGTATTAAGAAGACTTTTTCTTACTACAAATCTTTTAGAAGTGATATTATTCATAGTGTATATATTTAATTGTTTAAGTTATTTAGTAATGTTATCTTTTATTAATCGTATTTAGATTGTAAAAGTAGTATAAATGTTTTATTGTAAAAATAGTAGAGTAAAGTATACCGCGCTTCGCCTTACTATCTAATAAAAAATATGTGGAAAATTTTAGTAACTTTATCATTTTATTTATTTAGTAATGTTATCTATATCGCATCGTATATACATTGTATGAAAAAATACATATGTAATTTATAAAAAATGGTGGGGCCCATTGTCATATTGTCATTTTTATTTTTGTATGTATGACATTATGTCATAGTGCAATACTCTACTTCTAATTTTCTTACAACTTTTTATAGTGACATTAGCCTTATATAGTCTAATAATAAGGGGCTATTGTCACCTTACTTAAATAAGAGTAGAAACCTGTAATTATTTCTAATATGAGAAACGCACCACTTAACTATGTAAATTTACCGCAACAAAACAAGCGAGGTTCTGGATTAAAAGGTTTAGTCAGAAAAGGCATCGACAAAGTAAAAGAAGCTACGCAAGAAGCGGGTGATAGAATAGCAGGAGAGCTAGACTTTAAAGCGTACAAAAAACAAAACAAAAGCGTTTTGCAAGAGTATCCTAATATTCCAGCAGACGAATTGTATCGAGCTAATGTTCAACCAAGCGATACTATAGTAAGTCGTGCAAGTAAGTTTAATGAATTAGTGACTAACGACATGATGTTTAAACCAGGAGGCGGCAAAAACGTAAGAAAAGTAGGTTTTGGTAGTAAAAACGTCGCGGTAAACAAACAAGAATTTTTAAAGTATAAATTAAAACAATAATGGCAGCAAAAAAATACACACCTAAGGATATTAACAAGAACGGTAAGTTAGATCAGTGGGAAATTAAAAAATACGAAATAATAAATAGAGGTAAACCACAAATGGGTATAGGTGAGCAATCAGCACTTAAACCTAAGTTTTTAAAAGGTATCTTTAGTAAAGACGATGGCTCTATGTCTACATTTGGTAATGTAGCTAACGCAGTAGGTCCTTTAGCTGGTTTAGTAGGCATCGGAAAGTCTATAGCTGATTTAATTAGAGGTGGTAAGCCTGCTATGGCAGATAAACAAAAAAAGGGACTGAACAAACCTGCAAAGTATGTTTCAGACGCACAAAGAAAAGCCGTATGGGCTAGTAAAAAAGATGGTGGTAGAGGTAATCCTAATAAAAAATAACTTTAACTAATAAATTATAAAACAATGATGAAAAAGAAAGCTAAAATGAAAAAGCCTATGCTCAAGAAGCCTAAGCTTAAAGCTAAACCTAAAATGGCTAAGAAAAAAACTATGATGGCTAAAAAGCCTAAAATAGCTAAAAAACCTTCTATGGCTAAAAAGAAAACCATGATGGCTAAGAAAAAAGCTATGATGATGAAGAAGAAGAAAAAGTAATGGATGCTAAAAAATTAAGAAAAATATCAAGCGAATTAAAAAAAGCATCTGCTTTACACAGAGGTCAAGCGATTAAAATTGATCGCATGTTAAAAAACCTTAGAAAAAAGAAATAAAGTGTAGCGATACACTATGTTTAACCAATAAAACCGAATACTATGACGTATTTTTATTACAAGACCACAAAAACGTGGAATGGTCAACCACAATATAAACAAATGACAAACTCTGAGGAGGAAACCATTGAACTATGGAAACATCTTTCAGACAAGAAAAACTGGAGGATAGTTCAATTACCTAATGGATACTATCAGACCGAGTACCGTGATATTGAAAAAGAAGAAACATGGTACGATGTCACTAGACGTGAAACAATAGAAAGCGCTGAAGCTGCTATTGATGGTAGCGTTGAGCATTACAACAAAAAGTTAGACTTTGTAAAAGGTCCTAAAGTTGTAAAAACATTTAAATAACAAATAAATTTAATTTAATGGAATATAATAACCCTAGTGAGATCGTTAAAGATCTTAATTTTGGCAATGAAGCCAGATCAAAGGTATTATCAGGTGTGGACAAACTGGCCGCGGCGGTCAAGTCCACCCTGGGTGCCTCAGGTATGTGTGTAATATACGAAGATGCCCTGGGCTCTCCGGTGATCACAAAAGACGGTGTAACCGTAGCAGAATCGGTTGTCTTGCTTGATCCCGTTGAGAATATAGGTGCAAGATTAGTAAAACAAGCGTCGGCAAAAACTGTAGCAGAAGCAGGTGATGGTACAACAACATCAATAGTTTTAACCGAAGCTTTATTAAAAAATATAAATGAAGAATTATCTAATAGCTCTATACGTGAAATTAAAGACGGTGTTTATACAGGCTTGGAAAAAGTTAATAAATATCTTGAAGAACAAAGTGTTGAGGTTGAAGGCGATCTTTTGGAACACGTTAGCAGCATTAGTTGCAACAACGATAAGCAGCTTGGAAAAATTATATCACAAGCTTACAAAGAAGTAGGTAAAAACGGTGTTGTAATGATGGAAGAGTCTGAATCTGAAAAGACTTTTTCTGAAGTAGTTGATGGCGTACAGTTTGAAGCTGGCCTAACATCGCCACATTTTACTACAAATAAGGACAAAGGTGTAGCAGAACTTGATAATCCTGCTATTTTAATTGTAAATTGTAACATACCTAACCTTAGAAAAATACAAAACGTGCTAGAATATGTGATTCAACAAAGAAAGTCACTGTTAATTATAGCACAAATTGATGAAAAAGCAAAATCCGCGCTCTTAATGAACAAAATTAAGGGTAATATAGACGTAAATATCATAGATTTACCTGGTTTTATGTCTACAAGGCAAGGAACACTTGAAGATTTATCAATTTTAACTGGTGCAAAGGTAATAAATGAAGAATTAGGCGACGATTTAGACCTAATACAGCCAGATGTACTTGGTTCTGCGCTAAAAAGTGTAACAGATAACGAAAAAACTGTGTTAACTGTAGATAAAAACACAAAAGTAGTGCAAAAAAGAATAGCAGACGTTGAAAAGCTCATTGAAAAGGAGAAAGATCAGTTCTTAAAGAAGCATTTACAACAAAGACTGAGCATGTTAAGTGGTTCAGTTGGTATGATACGCGTAGGTGCTGTGTCAAAGGTTGAATTAAAAGAAAAGAAGGACAGAGTTGAAGATGCTATTTACGCTACTAAAGCAGCTTTACGTGAAGGTATAGTTGCAGGTGGTGGTATAGCGCTGCTAAACGCTGCACAAGAACTTGAAAAAAGTAACAATATTGGGGAGAAAATACTAGCGAAGTCAATTAAAGCACCTTTCACAACTATAATGAGTAATGCTGGTATTGAAAACTACGAAACGCCAACCAACACAGGCGTTGGGTTTGATGTTATCTCGGGTAACAGTGTTGAAATGATCAAAGCTGGAATCGTAGACCCCGTCTTAGTTACAAAGACCGCATTAAAAAACGCGGTGAGTGTTGCGACTACTATAACGTCGGCTGATTGTATTGTAAGTAATATTAGAATTAATCCAAATGAAAGCCGTTAGTTATTACATAGTAGTTAAAAACATAAAGGAACAACCTAAAAAGATCGCTGGTCTGGATATCATGGATAGTGTAGACAGTGACAATAGGTATATAAAGGCTGAGGTTATTAGTATAGGTAACCTCGTTGAAGGCGTAAGTGAGGGTGATATTGTGTATTATGATAAACACGCTGGACACAGCATACAACATAAAGACATATTATACTATGTCATCAAAGTTGGTGATGTGGTGTTAATAGACTAAACCATAAACTCTAAACTTAAAACTATATACTGTACATGTTTAACATTTAAAATCAATAATGATGAATAAATTTTTAGTATTTATTGACGCAGCTGATGATGCAGCTTGTTACCCAGTAGAAAATCTACTAGCTATAACTTGTGCTTCTGATGGTGCTGTTAATTTAAAATTTAAATCTTCTATTGGTAGTGGTGGTACTGACGGTGCTTCTGCTGATACTGTAGCTTTAACAGTTACTGCTGATACAGAAAAAACTGTATTTTCAAGTATCGTGTCTGCTATAAACGCACATCCAAATGGTGATCCATTTGTAGTTGTTGCTGATGATGTAAACTCTGTTTACGTTGATAGTAACATCTCTGCGTGTGCTATTACATTAGATACATAATAGATGAGAATTGACGCAAGTGATTTGCGTGAGATGAAAATCCTTAAGTATTACAGGCTCGTTAGAAAATGGGCCTGTAAAACTTATGATTTAAAAGACGCGGATTTAGAGCTATTAATTTATTTGGACTGTAAAGGAAGATTTACACGTGACGACTTTATAAACGGAACATACACATATTCTTGGGACAAACAACGCTGGGAGCGTTTACGTAAAGCAGGATGGATAGAGGTATGGAGACATAGAAACAGAACTACAATTAAATACAGCATTTTTAAGACATCATTTAAATGCTCACAAATAATAAGCAGAATATATAGAATATTACTTGGTGAAGAAGATTTACCAATATCAGACAGAAATGTATTCTATAATAACAAATCATATACAGATAAAGTATTTAATAAGGCTATAGATGATATGATAAAAGATAAAGATAGGTAATGGCATTTAAAATGAAAAGTAAAAATGAGGTATTAGATCACCATCCTAGTTCTAAGGAAGGTCAGCTAATACGTTATGCAACATTACCAAAACAAGTTCTTGGTTATACAGATCAAGACAAAACAATATGGATAAATAGAAAGGCATCAGATAAAGAACAGAAAGAGGCTATTAAACATGAAAAAGTTCATGTAAAACAAATAAATAGCGGTAAGCTCTGGTTTGATGATAATAATTATTATTGGAAAGATAAAGAGCATGGTAGACAACACGTTATACCTATGAGATATATCGACACACGTAATAAGTCTTTACCATGGGAAAAAGAAGCATATAAAACAAATAGTAAAAAATACAGATAATTATGGCAACATTAACACCAACATTAACATTAACAAGTGCTGATACTACATCTGACGCGTTATCATTAACAGTAACTGATTCATTAACTACCGCGGTTCCAAATGTAGACTCAACAAGAATTTCAGTAGATACTTCAGGAACAACTTTAATATCAAATAGCGTAGCTACAATAAATTATGTTTATATTAAAAACGCAGATTCTTCTGCTATATTAATATTAGAAACAGTAGCTGGCACGCAGGTATTTTCAGATTTACAGCCTGGTGAGTTTTGTTTCTTTCCTCTAAAAGGATCAATAGGTTTAAAAGTAAAGTCAAGCTCTGGTTCAGCTACTGTTGAATACGGATATTGGACAAAAGGATAATGAGTAAGATATTAGGAAAATTATTTGGCGGCGCAGCTGGTAGCTTTATAGATAAAATAGCTAGCGTTGCTGACAAGTTTATAACAACAGGCGCAGAAAAGCAGGCATTTCAAAAAGAGATGACAAAAATCTTAATTGATGCTGAGGCTGAAATGCAAAAAAACGTAACAGAAAGATGGAAAGCAGATTTAGAACATGGCAACTGGCTAACAAGATCGGTAAGACCCCTTGTGCTAGTTTTCCTTATTGTATCGACTGTCCTTATGGTATTTGTGGATAGTGGATCAGTTAATTTTAACGTCGAGCAGAAGTGGACAGACCTACTTCAGTTAGTGTTGATAACTGTGATTGGGGCCTATTTCGGCGGACGAAGTTTCGAAAAGTTTAATAAAAAATAGTAGTATGCCTAGAATCAGTAGAATAGCAACGGATACAACATTAACAGATGGTGATAAGTTGATAGGTACAGATGTATCTGGATCAACTAAAAACTTTACATTAGGTCAAATGGGTGAGTTTGTCCAGAGTAACTATAGTAATGTAGATATTGCTAATGGCGCTGATAATAGGATAATAACAGCAACTGACTCCGACAGTTTAAGCGGAGAGGCTAATTTAACATTTGATGGTAGCACATTAGCTCTGACAGGTTCAGGAACAGTAAGTAGTGATTTTGATGTAACAGGTAGTGTAAAGATAACTCAAAATTTAAGAAGAACAATAACAACAGTAACACCTAGTAGTGGTGTATCAACGATAGATTTAACAGCAAACGATAACTTTGTAGTTAATTTAACAAATGAATCAAGCTCATTAGTTATGACAATAGCTAGTGAAAACGTTGGACAGTCTGGTGTTATAATACTTAAAAACCCTTCAAGTGTAGGGTCATTTAGTATGGCAGCTTTACCAAGTAACATGCTAACACCAGCGGGTGCATTAGTAAACTTTACTACAAGCGCAAGCGATACGTCAGTAATATCATACGTTGTGATATCATCAACTCAAGCATTAGTCAATTATGTGGGTGATTTTTCATAACGTAGTATATGTGGGATTTATTTAGAATATTTAAGAGAAGTACTTCGACTTCGAAGAGTACGTCTACTAACCGTACGACGCAGACGGCGTATTCTACAACAACCACATTTAACACATCTACAAGTACAACCACCACATTTAATACATCTACAACAACAACAACAACCTATAATACGTCGACATCTACGACGACAACTTTCAATACTACATTTTCTACTAACAGATCAACTAATACAGTAGTTAGTACTAATAGAGCAACTAATACTGTATACTCAACTAATATAGATACTACCACAACTTTCAATACTAGCACAGCTACTACTACAACCTTCAATACTAGTACATCTACTACTACTACATTTAATACATCTACAAACACAATAACAAACTTTACTACTACTTTTTCTACTAATAGAACTACTAATACTGTTTTTGAAACAGCGTATGAAACTAGTAGAACAACGATATTTGAAACAACTAGAACTACTAATACTGTTTTTAATACGTCTACTGTAACACAGAAGACAACAAGCACTGTGGTATCTACTAATAGAAATACTACTACTACATATTCTACTAATAGAACTACTAACACTGTATACTCAACTAATAGATCAACATCTACTGAGTACAGCACTAATATAGATACCACAACAACATTTAACACATCTACAAGTACTACGACTGTATTTACGACTACGATAACTACTAATATAGCTACGACAACTACGTTTAACACATCAGTAAGCACTACAACAACGTTTAACACATCAACCACTACAAACACCGTGTTTAACACCAGTACGGTTACACAAAAGTCAACAAGTACAGTTGTTAGTACTAATAGAGCAACAAACACAGTATTTAATACATCTACAAACACCGTAACAGTATTTAACACTAGTACTAACACAATAACAGTATTTACAACTACATTTGAAACTAATAGAGCTACTAATACGGTAGTATCTACTAATATAGATACAACTACAACTTTTAATACATCTACCTCTACAGCCACTAGCAGAACAACTACAATAAGTACTAATAGAGCTACAACAACAACATATGAAACTAGTAAATCAACATCTACAAGTAGAACTACAACTATATCAACTAATAGAAGTACTAACACGGTAGTATCAACTAATAGGTCAACTAATACCGTATTTAATACTAGTACTAACACGCAAACTAGTAGAACTACGACTATAAGTACTAATAGGAATACTACAACTACATTTAACACAAGTACAAACACAACAACTACATTTAATACTTCAACAACAACTCAAACTAGTAGAACAACAACTATAAGTACTAACAGAGCTACCACAACTACTTTTAATACCAGTACATCTACAGCTACAAGTAGAACTACTACTATATCTACCAACAGGGCTACAACTACTACATACGAAACAAGTAAGTCTACTACAACAGTGTTTAATACAAGCACTACTACCACATTTGGTACAACCACCACGTATAGTACAAATAGAAATACTACTACAACTTTCAATACAAGTACAAGTACAACAACTACGTTTAATACCTCTACCACCACAGTGTTTAATACTACCACAACGTATTCTACTAACAGGTCTACAACCACCACGTTTAACACCTCTACTACCACTACGTTTAATACAACTACAACATTTAGTACTAATAGAGCTACAACTACAACGTTTAATACTAGCACTAATACTACTACTACTTTTAACACGTCTACTACAACTACGTTTAATACCACAACTACATACTCTACTAATAGAGCAACTACAACTACATTTAATACTTCTACAAATACTACCACTACATTTAATACATCTACTACTACTGTTTTTAGTACCAATACAAGTAGATCAACTACAACTGTATTCAATACAAGCACAAGCACGACTATAAGTACTAACAGATCAACTACGACTGTATTTAATACAACCACTACATATAGTACCAATAGAACTACTAATACCGTATTTACTACTAGCACGTCGCGCTCTACTAATAGAACAACTACCACGACATTTACAACAACATTTGAAACAAGTAGAACAACTACGTTTGAAACATCAAGAACTACAACTATAAGTACAAACAGAACTACGAATACTGTGTTCACAACAACTTTTCCTACTAGTAGAACCACTAACAGAGCAACAACTACTACATTTAATACAAGTACTACCACTACGTTCAATACATCTAGAACAACTACGTTTAACACGAGTAAATCTACTAATCGTACTACTACAACTACATTTACGACTACGTTCTCTACGTCTACTAATAGAAACACTACTACAACTTTTAATACTAGTACAACCACGCAAACTAGTAGGTCAACCACAACTACGTTTAACACGAGTACAACCACCACATTTAACACGTCAAGAACTACAACGTTTAATACTAGCAGAACTACTAACCGTACTACAACCACGACGTTTACAACTACGTTTAATACTAGTAGATCAACGAATAGAAATACAACTACAGTATTTAACACAAGCACAACTACAACATTTAACACTAGTAGAACTACCACGTTTAACACATCAAGAACTACTAACCGTAACACAACGACAGTATTCACAACTACTACAACGTTTGAAACAACTACAACTTTTGTAACCACGTACTCATCACATATACGATCTACAAACAGAGCGACATCTACAAATAGAAATACAACTGAGTCAAGAAGTACGTCTACAAATAAAAATACTACTGAATCAAGGAGTACGTCTACTAATAGAAATACTACGACTCAATATTCTTCACATATAAGATCTACTAATAGAAGTACTACTACTACGTTTACCACTACATTTGCTACAAGTACTAATAGATCAACTACAACTACATTTAACACACAATATAGTTCGCACATACGATCTACTAATAGAAATACATCTACAAGTAGAAATACCATAACTGTGTTTAATACAAGTACTACAACAGTATTTAGCACTACAACTGTTGTTAGTACTAACAGAAACACAGCTACAAGTAGAAGCACAAGCACTGAATATCAACAGTCAACACTAATGGCATGGTTAACTGGTAGAGTAACAAGCAAAAGTACAGCTACAACTAGAAGTACAACCACCACAACCACGTATAATACTCTTACTGCTTTTGCAACATCTACTAATAGAACAACTACAACTACATTTAATACTACAACAACGTTTAACACTTCTAGAACTACAATTTATACAACTGTGTTTAATACATCAACTACTACCACTTTTAATACTAGTACAGCGACGTTTACATTTACGGCATTTATAACTACATTTAATACATCAAGGTCAACATTTACATCAGGTGGCGGCGGTGGCGGTGGCGGCGGCCGTGGAGGACCAGGCGGTGGACAGTAGGTTAATAGTAACTAAAATATGTAATAATAAAAAATATGGCAAACAAACAACTGGAGAAAAACTATAAGGATGCTGAGCTTACATTTGAAGCTAACGGAGACATCAAATGGTTTAATCCTTCTGAACAAGAAACATGGGAGGTTATGATGGGTTGGGAACAGCCTATTATGGAAAAGATGGCAGAGGTGTGTGTTAACGAAGGTGATCATGTTTTAGAGTGTGGTTTTGGCATGGGTATACTAGCCGCGGCTGTACAAGCTAGAAAGCCTGCATCGCATACAATAGCAGAAATACATCCGCAAATACAACCAAAGCTAGCTGAGTTTGCCGCTAATAACCCAACGGTAAGAGCTGTAAATGACAAGTGGCTAAGCTTAATTAAAGAAACTGGTAGGTACGATGTTATACTAATGGACACATACGCTGATGCAGACTTACACACAAGGTTTCCATACTTTGTGAAACAAAAAGCAAAGCAAGGTAGTAAAATATCTTGGTGGAACTGGATAGGTAACAAAACAGATGCTCAAATGAAATTTTACTGGCCAGATGAACATATTGTTTTTCATGATGTAAATATAAATCCACCTGCAAATAAATACTATAATAAAAGTGTATATCACATACCAGTATATACAGCACAGATACCACCGACTGGTTATGGTGTTGTAAAGCAAGATGCTACAATACATACTAACGGTAGCGAGTCTGTTCCTTTATGGCAGGTTGGAAAATACAAGACTATACTATCATCAGATGTTTCAGGTAATAGATCAGAAAAACAAAGAGATGAAAAGACTGTTTTATTTATGGGAGCAAAAGGTATATACACAATTAACTCTGATTTTAAAGCAAGTGGTAATCAACCTATAATAGCAAAAAGAAATAATATGTGGCGTGATTTTAATGTAAACCAATTACTTGTTGGTGATAAGCTATACGGTGTTGCCGGTAACGAAATAGAGATAACTCAAATAGACTTTGATGATTCAGAGACTGTATATGATATATGTAAGATAGACGTTAACTATAATTACTTTATTAACGGCATACTTATTGGGAAAGGAGGTGTAGACAATGCCTAATACTACTACAACATTTAACACAACTTTAGGTACAGATAGACCAACACAAACAACTACCACGTTTAGTACTAGTAGAACTACAACTGTAAGTACAAGTAGAACCACTAGTAGATCAACTACATTTAACACTACTAGAAGTACAAGCACTAACCGAACCACCACAACAACGTTTAATACAACTACAACCGCATCGGTAAGTACTAACAGAACTACAGGTACTACAACTACATTTAATACAACAACATCTTATACAACTCTGTTTAGCACAAGTAGAGAACATGTCATGTGGGTTAATAATAGAGAAGGTGGAGGTGGTGCTACAGATACAGATCCGCTGTATGGGTTTGATCATGATAGCTCTGCTCAAGGTGCTAGTGACTATCCAGGTGATGGAAAGTTTAGAGTAAATAACCCAACTGGTAATCCTAAAGATACAACAAAGATTACTGTTTCAAGATATGGCAATGCTGGTACCGGCATAGATCACTCAGGTGCTATGGATGCTATTGTAAACGCGACAGTTGTTAGTGGTGTTAAAGGTAGGTTACGACTTCTTGGTATACTTGATGCTAGTGGTGCTGCTTATTCAGCTCCCGGCGTATCATATAAAATTACAGCTGCAACAAAACGAACAAACGGCTCAAACATACATTACGAATTTACGGTTGCATACACTGGCTGGGCAGGTGGTGGTCCAAGTTTTGTTGAATCAAATGGTGTTGCAACAAGTTATGAAGATAGTAGTTTAGCGGTGTATCAAGTAGGTATATGCTTTGAAGATCCAACCGACACGTGGAACACATCAACTAGTACAACCACGGAATTTAGCACAAATACTGTTTACAACACATCAACAGCTACAGCAACTAGTAGAACTACTGTTGTTAGTACTAACAGGTCAACTACTACAACGTTTAATACAACAACAACATTTAACACAAGTACCGTAACTAATAGACAGACAAGCAGAAGTACAACTACAGTTTTTAACACAAACACATCTAGAGTTACAAGCAAAAATACAACTACTACGTTCAACACTAGTACTGTAACAAACAAAACTACAAACACGGTATTTAATACGACCACAACATACACTACAAATACAGTATTTAATACTACTACAACTTATACTACAAACACCGTGTTTAGCACAACCACTGTGTTTAACACGAGTACAGTAACTAATAGAAGTACAAGTAGAGGCACGGCAACAAGTAGAACTACATCTACTAATAGAAACACTACTACTACGTTTACTACAACGTTTAACACCAGTAGAACAACAACATTTAACACGTCACGTAACACTACAATTAGTACTAACAGAACTACTAATACAGTGTTTACTACAACGTTTAATACATCAAGAACCACAAACAGAACTACTACAACTACATTTACTACAACGTTTAATACATCTAGAACTACAACGTTTAACACTTCGCGCACTACAACAATAAGTACCAATAGAAGTACAACAACTACATTTGGTACGACTACTACGTACAGCACTAATAGAACTACCAATACAGTGTTTAACACAACTACATCACGTAGTACAAATAGAACAACGACTACAACTTTTACAACTACATTTAACACATCACGTACTACAACATTTAATACGTCGCGTACAACTACCATAAGTACAAACAGAAGTACTACAACTACGTTTGGTACTACTACAACTGTATCTACAAATAGAGCTACTACTACAACTTTTACGACGACGTTTAATACATCACGTA
>TARA_R100001591_G_scaffold58754_1_pt1 | contig 13082 bp, 9 predicted proteins | sample TARA_R100001591 | Tara Oceans TARA_R100001591 (sample SAMEA2622725) | marine metagenome | biome: marine biome (ENVO:00000447); feature: surface water layer (ENVO:00002042); material: "saline water (ENVO:00002010), including plankton (ENVO:xxxxxxxx)" | depth 5 m
TAGAGCCGTTCCCGCTCAAGAAGCTGTAGCACTTTCTGCTCCTCAACAACAATTAATACAGGCGGCCAACACTGCTGCCACAGCAATAACACCACAAACATTGGGCATCGGATCATTTGATCCTTTTTTACAAACAGCTCTACAACAAACTGCTGCAGGTCAACAAACATTACAAGATGCTACCGGTATCTTTAATCCTAATGATCCTAACGCAGGGATAGCAGCGTTCATGTCACCCTTTCAACAGAATGTGACTGCAGAAGCACTAAAAGAAATAGACAGACAAGGTGCAATCGCACAAAATCAAGCCGCAGCAAGTGCTATAAGATCTGGTGCTTTTGGTGGTGGTAGAGAAGGTGTGCAAAGAGCGGAACTAGATAGAAACATACAAGATATAAAATCAAAAAGAATAGCTGAAGATTTACAAACAAATTTTCTACAAGCATTAGCCACGGCACAAGCTGCTCAAGAGGGTCAAAGACAAAGGCAATTGTATGCAGGTGGACAAATGGGATCTATGGGACAAAGAACTGCCGCTCTAGGATTATCAGGACAACAAGCTAGAGGTAGAGATATATCTTTGTTAAGTGGTATTGGAGCTGTTGATGTAACACAAAGACAAGCTGAGCAAGAGGCTTTAAGACAAAATATTATAGCACAGCAAGAAGAACCATTTTCAAGATTAGCTTTTGGGCAAAATTTATTAGCAGGTTTACCAACAGGCACTACAACCTTAGCTCAGGTACAACAACCAAACCCTTATCTAACTGCATTACAAACAGGAATACTTGGTCTAGGTGTTTTATCTGGTCAAGGCGGTGGTAATTTAGGCAGTTTTTTAACGGGGGTTTAGGTGTCACAATTAGATATATTTAAAAGAAGTATGTTCGGAGGTCTAAAGCCTGACGAATATAAAGAATTACAAGATTATTATAAAAGTTTTGGAGGCATTGAGCCATTATCTGTAAATAAAAATATTACCACAGAGGATGTGTTAAGAGCAACAGGACCTTTAAGTCAGCCTGTCGGACCAGGTATGACAAACACAGTAGCACAATTTAATCAATTTTTAGGAAGTATCTTAGGTGCAAAATCTCAAAGAGTAGCTGATGAAAAAGAGGCATTAGAGGCTCAAGATTTACAGGTGCGTTCGGCAGTCGATGCTGTATTAAACAAAGATAAAGAAAGAAAAATAATACAAGGCGCAGATGGGTTTCAATATTACGAAGATACTAAAGAAAGAGTTTTACCAAACGTAGTAAAACCAACAGATCCTCAAACAATAAAGCTAACAGGCGGTGTCGAAATGACCAAAGAGGATTTTGATGCGTTAAGTCAAGATGAAAAAAATATATTATTAGGTTTAGATGAGAATAAAGGCCAAGTGTTTAATCAATTAATAGAAACTGAAGATGGACCTAGGGTTTTATTTACTGAAAATGGTGAATTAAAAGTTAAGGAGTTTGAAAATTTACCCGATTTACTTGATGATGACGCAGACAAAACACTTACAGGTAAAAACTATTTAATAGCAAGACAAGCAGAGCTAAAATTTAAACAACAACAGGGAACCATAACGGATGAAGAGGAATTTGAGCTTGAGGGTATAACTAAAGAACTAGCGAAAAAGCCTTTTGAAACAACAGAAGAGAAGGAATGGGGAGAGACTAAAAATGAATTAGTAACGGGACAACCAGACGCAAGAGAACTCTTATTTAAAGTACAAAATGCTGTTAATATCATAAACCAAGAGGAGTTTAGATCAGGTGTTTTAACACCAGGAGTTACTTTTTTACAAGAGGTTTTGTCACCTTTTGGTATAGATTTAAAATTTTTAACAGACTTTGTGGGATTTGAAGTGTTAAATCCTGTGGCTGACTCTGCAACAATAAAAGCTTTAGGAAATGCGTTTGGTATATCTTTATCTGAGGGTTTAAGTGGCAATATCAGTAATTTAGAGCTTTTAACATTGTTGCAATCAACAATTAATTTAGGCTCACCTAAAGACTTTAATAAAAATTTTGGAGACGGGCTTTTATATTTAGCAAAAAAAGGTTTATATCAAACTCAAGCAGCTGCAGAATCAAACACTGCAGCTGAGTGGGCTGAAAAAATGAATCAATATGTGAAGGATAATCCTCCACCTTTAGCTATGCAGGACTTTTATAAATATAATGAATTAGGCGATTTAAACATAAACTTAAAACTAAATTTGCCAGATAAAGAAAATTAATAATGGTCACCGCAATAGAAAGAATACAAGAAGAACAAATAAGTGATGCTGCATCTTTAGGAAATTTAAGGTTAGACTCAAAAGGTTTAGGAGAGTTTGATGTAGCAAAAGTAAATCCTGTCAATCCAGAATTTAATATAGCACAAATAAATAAGGAGAAAGAGCCAATTATTAATGACCAAAATATAAAATTTTATTTACCTAAGGATGAAGAGCTACGACAAAAAATATTAGACGCAAGAGAAGATATACGAACCATTTTAAATGAAATGACCAAAGAAGAATTTTCTGATGCAGAAAAAAGTCAATATATAGATTTTTATTTACAACAAAATAATTTAACAAGAGATCAAGTAGCAGGAAAATATCCAAAACCAGAAACAGATTTTATTATGGCTTTATCTCAAGGAGCTAACAATCGACTATTAAATTTATTAGATCAAGTAGTAGATTTAAATTATATGATATCCCCTGCGGGTTCCTTAGAATCGGTAGTAGAAAAATTCAATCCAGATGTAGATTTTGTCCCAAGCAGTCAAAAGCAAAAAGATAAACTTTATGAAATTTTTGAGTTTTTAAATTTTATAGATCCAACTTTTACCTCTGATACATTTGAAGAAAGAGTTGCTGAAAATATGGGAAAGTTCATCATAGACACCATACCTATTAGTGGTGCCTTAACAAAAGTAAATGCGGCTAATAAAATTCAAATTAAAGATCCTGAAACATTAAAAGGTGTTTTTTCAAGAGCTAAAAATAATTTATCAATGATGTATAATCAAATTATTGACATTTACGATAATGCTAAAAAAACAGGCAATTTAGGAAAAGTTGTAGCTGATGATATTTTAGCTGTTATGGGTTTTTCCGCAGGTACGGACTATGGCCAAAAATTAGCAGATGAAGGGTTTAAAGGGGGTATACTAGGCACTCCTTTAGGTTTACTTACAGAAACTTTTGCACCTTTTGTTGGAGCAGGGACATTTATAGCAGGTAAAACATATTTATATGATGCACCAATAGCTATGTATAATTCTGCAAAAAATTTTATTAGAAATTATAGAAAATTTAATAAGGATCAAATAGATCAATTTGCAAAAGAAAAATCTGATGAATATTTATTAAATAATCCTGAAGATATAGACGGAGCTGCTAGGGTCTATGCTAATGCACTAGATAATCCTGAAGGTCAAAACATTGCCGCAAATTTAGTAAAATTTTATAAATTAAGACATGATAATAAAAAAAATGCAGAGATTTCACAAAGTATCAAACAACAAATTAATAAAGATGAAATTAAAAATAGAGAAGATGCATTAGAATTAGAGGATAGACTTAATAAGTTTGTAGTGCAGGTCGTAGAGAAAGGTGATGATGGTCAAGATGTTATTGTACAAAAAATTGTAAATTTAAGAGAGGGAGAGGGACCTGCTTTAGATTTTACACTAGCACAAGGTACGAAGAGTGTGCCCTTAATAGAGTCACAAAAGAAAATAGAAACTGATGTGATGAATTCAGGTTTTACTTTAAACTTAGTAGGTCAAAATCAAAAAGGTAGAGTAGGCGATGTTATTAAAGAAAAATCTTTATCTAATTATAAAATAGTAAATGATGCAGTGCAAAGAGAGTTTCCTGATAAACAATTTGTTTATACAACGGTGCAAAATGAAGATGGCACACAACAAATTGTAGCGGTAGAACAAAAAGTAGGAAACTTTTATTCTTACTTTAATACAAATAATAGAGCAGGTGGTGTAGTAGATCAGCAAATGGATGATCAATTAGCTGCACAAACCGATATTTTAACACCCGGATCCACTATAAAAGCAACAACACCAACTGATGTGGTAGAGGGTGGAGCTGCCATAAGATCTACCTATGAGGCACAAAAACAAGCTCAACAGAATTTATATAATAGTAAATTATTAGAATTAGTAGATGATTCTTTTGGAGGTAATAAATTAGATGTGTCTGATTTTAAAGACACTGTTATAACTAAAATAAAACCTGAGGATTTTGATAGACCTGAAGATATACCACAAGCATTTTATCAGATAAGAGATTTAGGTAATGATTTTTTACCGATAATTAATAAGTACACACGAAGATTAGAGGCTGCATATAATAAATATTTAAACAGTCCTACGGAAGGAGAATATAAAATATACTTAGAGGAAGTCCAAAAAATAGAAAAAGGTTTGAAAAATGAATTAGATGGTATGAATTCAAAGCTACAAAAAGCGTTTGAGTCTGGTGATAAACCTATTGCTCCTGTTTATGAAATGGGAGATATATCTTTTTCATATCCAAAAAATATAAAGTTTGATGACAAAGGTAAGGTAATCGGTGGCATAAATGAACCAGGCAAATTTTATATGGGTAGAGATTTACAGGCGGGAGATACGATAGGTATAGGTGTCCCTGCTGAACAAGTGAGTGTATCAATATCGGATCCTACAATGGAGATAGGAATTAAATCATTAATAAATTTAAAACAATCAGTGCAAAGAGATCTTAATGTTGCATTAAGAAACCCTAGTGAAAATTCAGAATTAATTATTAGACAAAAAACTATATTAGATGAAATTGATAAAGTTATAACTGACAACTTAGGTGGTATAAAAGCGTATGATGATTGGCTTACAGAGAAAAATTTAAATTATACTAATATTTATGAAAAAGGACAAATTTTAAAAATTACCACTCAGGATGGTACAGGACAATATGTTATTCCAGATGAGGCTGTTGGTAAAGCTTTTTTAACAAATCCAAAATCTATAGATGAATTTTTTGGCACTTTAGGTGATGATCCTGGTGCTGTTTTAGGATTAGAAGCGGCCTTTTATGATGATTTATTTAAAAAGGTTTTAAATAGTGATGGATTAATTGATATTACTAAGTTAAAAAATTACCGCAAAAATAATTCTGAAATTATTGCAGCATTAGATGAGTACATTCCAATTTCTGAATCTTTAGATAGTCAAATTAAATTAGGCGTGACAGCGGCAAACAGACTTAAAATTATAAACGATAGAAAAAAATTTGCTGACTTTATTGAACTAGATAATTTTTTAAAAGACGGTGGATTTGGCACAAAATTAACATTTAAAAACCCTGATGACATGATTAAACAGGCTTTAAAAGACCCTGAAATTATGACAGATATCGTAAAAACACTAAGTAATATCAAAGGTGAAAACCAAGATGTATTATTAGCTGCTTTCAAAAATAAAGTTTTTGAAAAGTTTATTAAATCTAATGTAAAGCCAGAGCAATTAGCAGGGGCAAAAGCGCAAGTGCCACAAGATGATGCGATGACATCATTTTTAACTAAAAATGAAGAGTCTATAAAAGCTTTTTACAATGCACTAGATGATCCTAATGGTTATCAAAGATTGTTAGACATTACAGAGGCTTACTATAGATTAAATCTAACAGGCTATCCCAAAAAAAATCCTGATTTATTACCTAATACAGTAGAACAAGTTTTTGGTACAGGCATACCACAAATTTTATCTCGTGTTTTTGCGGTGCAGTCCGGTAGAACCTCCTCTAGATTTGTTTCTGCAGAATTAGCTATGAGATTTATGCAAAAACTCAGCACCTCTGCTAGAGAAAAAGTTATTGCTGCTGCATTGTATGATAAAAATAATGCTGATGCTTTATTAAAAATGTTAAATGGTGAGAAAATGACATTAAAAGAATTAAATAATTTAAAAGGCGCGTTTGGTAAAGCTTTAGGGTTTATGGGAACCACAGTCGAAGATGAGATTGGTGAGATTGATAAACCAAAAATACCTTTTGGCTTTGATGCCTTTGATGCGGAAGGTAACCCTGTAAAATCAGACGCTAGAATAAAAAGAGAAGAAGCTAACCCTAAAATACCTCAAACCACTACCCCTTTGAATATAGCTAGTCCTTCATCAGCTAGTACACTCTCTAATATTAATATGGCAAGGATGACTCAAAACACTATTCCTAATACTTTAGCCAGAGGTCAAGCTATCTTTGGTCAAGATGATCCTATCTTTGGCGGAATTGCTGCAGTTTAAACTATCCAACTTTTTAATTCTTCACCCAATACTTCACTAGATATATTTATTTTTTTTCTTAATGATTTTATAATTTTTTCATCTACAGTTTTAGGCGTTAATAAATCTATGTATGTCACTTTTTTTGTTTGACCTATACGATGTACTCTTTCTTCTGATTGTATTCTAATTTCTAAATCATACGAATTACTAAAATAAACAACTGTATGAGATATGGTTAAGGTTAATCCATATCCTGCTGTTCTAGGATTGGCTATGATATATCGTAACTCGCTACTTGGATCTTGGAACTCAGTGACAATGTCTTGTCTATCTTGGTCTTTTGTATCACCAAAGAAAGCTTTTATACTTTTATATCCATATTTTTCTCTAATTGTTTTTAAAATTTTTTTTATATCGAATCTATAATTAGCCCAAATAACTACCTTTTGATCCCCTGCTTCTTGTAAAACATCTAGTAATGTTTGATACCTATTGTTTTCTATAGATATGGCCTCACCTTGTGCGTTTAAAATAAAACCACAAACTATTTGATGTAGTTTTGTAATCTGTGATAAGACTGTGGTGACATTGATTATATCATTATCAATTATTGCCATCGCTTCACGCTTCATGTCAATGTAAGCTTTTTCCTGTTCTTTTGTTAACTCTACAATCCTGGGTGTATAAACTTTGTCTGGTAAATCTAAACAGTCTTTTTTTAAAACTCTTGACGAAAAATTTTCTAATTTTTTATTTAGTTCATCTAAATTTTTATAATCTACTACTTCTTGAAAACTATGTGATGATGTAGTTCTTTGTACTAAAATTGCATACCTAGATCTAAATGCAAAATAACTTTCAAAACCTAATAAACTAGGATCTAAAAAATAGCATTGTGTAAATAAATCTAATGGAGATTTAGTGACGGGCAGTCCTGATAATATTCTTCTTTGTTTAGTAAACTTTCTTAATGTTAAAATATTCTTTGTTTGTAGAGCTTGTGGATTTTTTATTACAGTAGATTCATCTATGGCAAAATAACAATTGTTATAATCTAAAACTTTTTTGGTAAAGTCCAACCCTTTCCTGGTTCTAAATGCTTCTACATTTATTACAAAAAATTTTAACTTATTATTTTTTTCAAAAAGTTTTTTTTGTTCTTTTTTATTTTTTGCTGTAGGGGCTGATGACCAAGTCACAATTTGTTTTTCTATATAATCGGGTACATGTTTAAGTAATTCTAGTTGTGACCAATTTCGATATACACCTTTAGGAGCTACAACGATTGCACAATTAATTTTATTATTTAAATAAGATATGCATATATCATCAATACACACTTTTGATTTACCCGTGCCCATTTCCATAAAAAAGGCATAACTATCTGTCAAAATAGCCTTATTTATGGCGTTTTTTTGGTGGTCATAGGGTTGAGTTTTGTATTCATACTCTTTTCCACTTGATAATTTCATTTTATCCCACTATATTGTAATTAAAGGAGATTTCAATATGGAAGATAATTTAATTCATCAATTAGAAAATGATTTACAAGATTTTGAGGCTGACAAATCTGATCTAGAAAGTCTATCTCGTGCTTGTAAAGATTTTATAAAATGGTCAGGTATAATACAAACTAAAGAAGCAGAACTTAAAGACATAAAAGATAAAGTAAGAAAAATGTCTGAAGAAATCATACCTGAAGCTATGCAACAAATGAATTTACAGCAGCTTAAATTAGATAATGGAGTTAAGATATCCATTGTTGATAATGTCTATGCACATATTTCAGAGGCAAAAAAACCAGAGGCTTACGATTGGTTTAGAGGTAATGGACTTGGGTCCATAATTAAAAGCGAAGTTGGTGTGCAGTTTGACAAAACACAAGACTCGGATGCAGTAGCTCTTAAAGAAAGATTAATTAGTGAAGGTTTACCTGTCACTCATAAAGAATCAATACATCCTAGCACTCTGAAAAGCACTATTAAAGAATTAGTACAAAAAGGTATCGATGTCCCAGACGATACTTTTAATATTTTCATTGGGAAAAAAACTAAAATACAAATATAGGAGGTAATATGGCAAAAGCTAAACCAAAGAAAAAAGCAGTAGCGACTGCAAATAAAAAAGATGTTGCAACAATAAATATTGGCAACTTTTTAGAAGAACACGCAGGTGACGGATCACAAAACGTAGGAACGAATGATTTAGAAGTCCCTAGATTAAAATTGTTTCATGGTAATGCAGAAGATGCACCAGAGGATATTAGAAAAGCAGATATCTATAATAGCATCACAAAGCAGGTATGGGCTAAGGATGTGGGAGTAAGAGTTATACCTTGTGCTTATGTTAAACAATTTACACATTGGAAGGGTATAGAGGCAGGTGGCGGCTTTCTCGGATCGTATGATGCCACATCAGATATTCTTACTAAAACTAAAAAAGTAGAATCTAAAGATATGTTAGTTGAGGGTGGAGAGATGACAGATGAATACATTAGGACTGACGGAAACTTTTTTGTTCTTTATGAAGAGTCTGAAAATATTTGGAAACCTGCACAGCTATCTTTGTACTCTACTAATTTTAAAAAAGCTAAATTGTGGAATACGATGATTAAGTCACAAGTATTGCAAGGTAGTAAAGGACCATTTAATCCACCATCTTATGCATTTATTTATACTATTAAAGGTATGCTTAAGAAAAAAGATGCTATGGCATGGGGGTTATGGGAAATAACATTAGATCAGCAAGTGGCAGATGCAAAGACTTTGCAAGACGCAAAAATGTTTTCTCAATCAGTAACTAAAGGTGAAATTACTGTCAAACCTGAAGCAGAAGAGACACAAGAAACAACTGCAACAGATGACAGTGATATGATATAAAAATTTTAGGGGGCGGGTTTTTCCTCTTTTCTCTCCTTTCTACCGCCCCCTGTTTCTATGTTAGATAAGTTTAAAAGAATATTTGAAGGACAAAACCGTGCTCACGGTATTTTTATTTCATCAGGGGAGGTATCTGATAAAAATAAAATAAAAGGTAGCGGTAAGGTTATACAAGAATCAATAACAGATTCTTTATGGAAGAAACATTTAGACGGTGAGGGTGCATCTTTAGGTGTAATCCCTATTAATGATGATAGTCAATGTAAGTGGGGTTGTATTGATGTAGATACCTATCCCTTAGATCACAAAAAAATAGCAAAGGATATTAAAAACAAAAAGATACCATTAGTAGTATTTCGTAGTAAATCTGGTGGTGCACATTTATTTTTATTTGTAGAAAAGTTTATACCTGCAGTAGCGATGAGAAAAAAATTACAAGAGTTTGCATCTAACCTAGGTTATGCTTCTTGTGAGATATTTCCAAAACAAATAGAGATTAAAGTTGATCGGGGTGACACAGGTAATTTTTTAAATCTGCCTTATTTTGCAGGGGAAAATTCTACTAGATATGCTTACGATAATGACGGACTGCCTTTGACACTTAAAGATTTTTTAGATTACTATGATGAGGTAGTCGTTAAGGTTGAAGATTTTAAAAAATTAAAAGCAAAAATAAAACAAAAAGAAAATGAAGAAATATCGGATGGACCACCTTGTCTGCAAACCATGATGAGTTTAGGTATTCCAGAGGGTGGTCGTGATGAGGCTCTGTATCAATACACCGTCTACGCTAAAAGAAAATGGTCAGATGAGAATGAATGGGCTTTGAAAGTAGATGAGTTTAATAGAGATTATATGCGCCCACCTTTAAGTTCAGCACAGGTTATGAAAACAATAAATCAGCATAAAAAGCAAGATTATCAGTATAAATGTAAGGTCCCTCCTATGTGTAATCATTGTAATTCTACAGAGTGTAGTATTAGAAAATTTGGAATTGGTGAAGATTATGCTTCACAACTATCTGATCTCCGTAAGTTTCAGTCTGATCAATCAATATGGTTTATGAATATTGATGGTAAACCCATAGAATTAAACACAGATGAATTATACTCACAAAGTTTATTTTTAAAAAGATGTATTGATGAGATAAACATTATACCTTTTCCAGAGCCTATGCCTCAAAAGAAGTGGATTAGACTGCTAAATGAGTTGTTATCGAAGGTCCAGGTAATAGAGATGCCACGAGAGATAACAAAGGCAGGTCGATTTGATTCTTTATTAAACGCTTTTTTAGATGAAACACCAACAGCAGATAATCGTGAGCAAATAAAATTAGGTAATGTTCTTTACGAAAAAGATGAAAAGACAGGGGTAATGAAAGCCTATTTTAAAATGGAGTTTTTAATTAATTTTTTAGAAGAGAAGAAAAAGTTTAAAGGTATGACTACAACAGAGATGGCTGCACATATAAGATTAAAAAGAAGAGGTGGAGATCATCGTTTATCTATTAACAATAAAACAGAGTTTGTGTGGACAGTGCCACATGAGAGGTCACACGAAACAAGCTTCTCGGTTCCAGATATGGATGACGGATCGGATGCCTTATTATGAACAGTAGTCCTGCACGAGCACTAAAAGGTAATGTCAGTCATCAAACAGCTATTTTATATTTGGCAGAGCATGGTTATATCGTATTCGATAATGTTTATAAAAACGGTCCCGTAGATTTAATTGCTATGAAAGATAACGAAATAATTTTGTTTGATGTAAAATCTGTTCAGAAATATAGTGAAGATGTCAAGATTAATAAATTAAAAGGTAAAATGATTTATAGACCTAAATCTGATATACAAAAAGAATTAGGAGTCAAATTTATTTATGTCGATGAAAAAGGTGTGTGTAAAATAATATGAGAAAAATAATATTTGGACCACCTGGCACAGGCAAAACTACAAGATTATTAAACATTGTGGAGCAAGAGCTGAGGATAGGTGTACCGCCAGATCGTATTGCTTATCTTGCGTTTACTCGCAAAGCTGCACAAGAGGCAGTGCAAAGAGCCTGTACTAAATTTAAATTAGATAAAAAAGATTTACCTTGGTTTCGAACTATTCATTCATTTGTTTTTAAATCTATGAATTATTCTCAGGATGAAATTATGAAACCAAAGCATTATGCCGAGTTATCGGACATCATAAAAGTTCCCCTAGTAAGTGTCACATCAGCTGACGAAGTTGGTGTGTCTATCCATAATAATGAACATCTCCACATTTATGACCTATCACGAGCTAGGGGAACCACTTTAAAACAAGAGTATAAAAGATATGGTCAGATAGATGGGGGTTTTGAAAAGACTAATTATATTACTAAATCATTAATAAAATATAAAAATACTATGCATGTCAGGGATTATACTGACTTGTTAGAAGATTATTGTAATCAAGGCGCTGTGCCTAATTTAGAAGTGGTCATCGTAGACGAGGCACAAGACATGTCTTATTTACAATGGCAAGTTGTAGATAAGATTATGAAACACGCAGCACGAGTCTACCTAGCAGGAGATGACGACCAGGCTATCTTTGATTGGGCGGGTGCTGATCCTGGTAGATTAATTAATGCCAAAAATTGGGAAATAGAAGTATTACAACAATCCTATCGCATACCAAAAACTTCACATGACATCGCAGACAGGTTGATAACAAGAATAAAACATAGGCAACCTAAGTCATGGAGGCCTCGAGATTACAAGGGTTTCTCTCGTAGTTACGCTTATAGATTATCAAGCGATAGTTTTAACAAAGGACAGTGGATGATTTTAGCTAGAACTAATTATTTATTAGACCAGATAGAACATGATCTTAAACAGTATGGTCACTATTATTCAAGAGGTAATCAACCTTCTATATCAAACAAATTATCTAACGCAGTATCATCCTGGAATAAACTTAGACGCAAACAAGAAATATCTATCGATGATGTTAAATCTATTTATTATTACATGACAGTAGGACAGGGTGTGAAGAGAGGGTTTAAAGGTATGAACTTTCAAACAGTGCCAGGACAAACATTCTCTTACAGAGAGCTGCGAGAAAATTATGGTTTATTAATTTCAAACAATTGGCCCTGGCAAAGTGCTTTAGATAAGGTTCCTAGTTCTAGATCTATTTACTTACAATCGATCATGTTAAGAAATAAAAAAGAATTAAGTCAAGAGCCAAGAATAAAACTATCTACCATACATGGTGCTAAGGGTGGTGAGGCAGATCATGTTATGTTATTGACAGATCTTTCTCGTAAAGCAGATGATAGTTTTTTACGCAATCGTGATAGTGAGCGTAGAGTTTTTTATGTCGGTGCTACCCGTGCAAAAAAATCTTTACACATTATTAGAAGTAATAGTTCCAGAGAATTTACGGAGATCTTTCAATGAGAATATTATTAGAACAAAATAAAATACTATTTAGTATGACAAAAGAAGAAACACAAAAAATACAAGACAATCATCACAATCCTATTGAGATAACAAAAGGACAACTTATGGTTTTACATGAAGATGTATCAAAAGCCATTATGGAAGAGTGGAGAAAAGGTGTATGGAAGAAAAGCCAAAGCCATTCGTAGTTCCGCCTGAGTGGGTGCCACCGCAACAAGTGCCTAACCTGGCTGACGCTAAAATGGTTTGCATTGATGTAGAAACCTGTGATCCTCATATCAAAACTTTGGGTCCAGGCTATTGTCGTCAAGACGGATTCATTGCAGGTATCGCGTTAGCCGTAGACGGTTGGAAAGGTTACTTTCCTATAAGACATGAAGGTGGTGGTAATTTTGATTTAGAAATAATCCGTGGTCCCTTACAAAAGATTCTGGGTTCTGATACACCAAAGTTGTTTCATAATTCATCTTACGATATTGGTTGGTTAGAGGCTGAGGGTTTTA
>TARA_R100001591_G_scaffold27993_7_pt1 | contig 13032 bp, 11 predicted proteins | sample TARA_R100001591 | Tara Oceans TARA_R100001591 (sample SAMEA2622725) | marine metagenome | biome: marine biome (ENVO:00000447); feature: surface water layer (ENVO:00002042); material: "saline water (ENVO:00002010), including plankton (ENVO:xxxxxxxx)" | depth 5 m
CATCATACGTATAGACTTTAAACAGAAAAGAAATGGGAGATTGCAATGAGAGTAAAAGAATTAATTGAATTTGATGGAGACTATGATATTATGCAAGAACAAATGAAGAAGAAAGATATGGTGAACAGTCCACCACATTATAATAAAGCTGGCATCGAATGTATTGATGCTATTCGTGCCGCCACAGATAGTGGATATGAATATTATTTACAAGGTAATATCATGAAGTATGTATGGCGGTATCGTTATAAGAATGGTAAAGAAGATTTGGAAAAAGCACGATGGTATTTAGATAAGCTTATCTCTGAGGTCAGTGATGAGAACAGTAGTTAAGATATATCTAACGATACATGTAGACCCAGAAGAATATCCAACCCCTGCCGATGGGGATATTGCTTCTGATATCGAAGATGCCATGAATGAATTTATACACGACATTGATGGTATGAAAATTAAAACACTTAACGTAATACAGGAGACAGATTAATGAACAACATGCTACCCACAGACTACCAACAATTTATCGCTTTGTCTCGTTATGCACGATGGAAAGAAGATGAACAGAGAAGAGAAACTTGGACAGAAACAGTCACAAGATACTTTGACTATATGTCAACACACCTAAAAGAAAAATATAATTATGTCCTAGACAAAGAACTAAAAGATGAATTAGAAAATTCTGTTCTTAACTTACAGACTATGCCAAGTATGAGAGCTTTGATGACCGCAGGTCCTGCCTTGCATCGTTGTCATGTTGCTGGATACAATTGTTCTTACATACCTGTAGATAGTCCACGTGCATTTGACGAAACAATGTATGTGTTGATGTGTGGTACTGGTGTTGGTTTTTCTGTAGAAAGACACAACGTAAATAAACTACCTATCGTGAACGAACACTTTGAAAAGAGTAGTACAGTTATTAAGGTAGCAGATAGTCGCCCCGGATGGGCAAGAGCATTCAGAGAATTGATTGCTATGTTATATGCTGGACAAATACCAAAGTGGGATGTATCAGAGGTACGTCCTGCAGGAGCTAGGCTTAAAACATTTGGTGGTAGGGCAAGTGGTCCTGCACCGTTAGAAGATTTGTTTGCTTTTTGTATAGACAAGTTTAAGAAGTCAGCAGGCAGACGATTACATCCAATTGAGTGTCACGATATTATGTGTAAGGTTGGAGAAGTTGTTGTAGTGGGTGGTGTTAGAAGGTCAGCCTTGATATCTTTGTCTAATTTAAATGATGACCAAATGCGACACGCTAAGTCAGGACAATGGTGGGAAGGTGAATCACAACGTGCCTTGGCAAACAATAGTGTAGCGTACAAATCCAAGCCAGAGATGGCTACATTTATGCGTGAATGGGTATCCCTATACGAAAGTAAATCAGGTGAGCGTGGTATCTTTAATAGACAATCAGCAACTAAACAAGCATCACTGAATGGTAGAAGAGATACAGAGCATGACTTTGGTTGTAATCCATGTAGTGAAATAATTCTGCGACCCTATCAGTTCTGTAATCTTACAGAGGTTGTAGCACGAGAGTATGACACACAAGAAACTCTTAAACAAAAGGTAAGACTTGCGACAATACTTGGCACATTCCAAGCGACACTTACTGACTTTAAATATCTACGTAAGATATGGAAAGATAATACAGAAGAAGAAAGATTACTTGGTGTATCATTAACTGGTATTCAAGATTGTCCATTGTTGAATGATATTAGTGGTAACATATCTACATTCTTACGTGAATTAAAACAGATTGCTATTAATACCAACAAAGACTTTGCAGACCTCATTGGCATACCACAATCTACGGCTGTTACAACAGTCAAACCAAGTGGCACAGTAAGTCAGCTAGTAGATAGTGCAAGTGGTATTCATGCAAGGCATAGTCCTTATTATATTCGTACAGTTCGTGGTGACAACAAAGACCCATTAACACAGTTCATGATTTCACAAGGTATTCCAAATGAGCCTGATGTGATGAAGCCTGACGCAACAACAGTCTTTAGTTTTCCCATGAAGTCACCAGACTCTGCGGTAACACGAGAGGAGAACACCGCAGACTTTCAACTTGGTTTATGGCTAATGTATCAAAGACATTGGTGTGAACACAAACCAAGTATCACTGTATCTGTCCGTGAAGAAGAATGGATGGAAGTAGGAGCATGGGTGTATGAACACTTTGATGAAATATCAGGCATAAGTTTCTTGCCATATAGTGAACACACCTATAAACAAGCACCCTATCAAGAGTGCAACTACGGAACATACGATAAAATGTTAGAAGAGATGCCTGAAGATATTGATTGGTCTTTGCTTTCAGAATATGAGAAAGAGGACACAACTTCAGGTGGGCGAGAACTCGCTTGTTCTGCTGATGTTTGTGAAGTAGTAGACATAACTTAGAAGGAGAACAGCGTATGGAAAAATTACAACCCAAACAAGCCGACAGAAAAAAGTTTGACCTTGACTTAGAGTATGGCAAGGTACGAGAGGAACTTGTAGCAGAAATGTTGCAAGACAAAAAGATTGAAGTTAAGAGTGAGCGTAACCTTTGGCAAAAGACAGGCAACATTGCTGTTGAGTATGAGTGCTATGGTAAACCTAGCGGTATCAATGCAACAGAGTCTGACTATTGGTTTCATAATCTGTGCATAGATGATGAAGTCTTTGCCACTCTTGTCTTTAATACAAGTAATCTAAAAAGAATAATAAACAACCTAGATTACAAAAGAACAGTGTCGGGTGGAGATAACAATGCTTCTAAGATGTATCTATTAAACATTCAGAAGTTATTTTCCTCTGATGTAATTAAGGCATTTAAGGAGAACAACAATGGACTTAGCAACTGAGGTAGAACAATGGTTAGAGAGGAGATATAAAGGAATGAAATTTGAAGAATATGAAGAGATAGTAAAACAAACAGCCGTGTATCCAAAAACGCACAAGATATTATATCCAGCGTTGGGCATGGCTGGAGAAGCAGGCGAGGTTGCCAACAAAGTAAAAAAGATTATAAGAGATGGGGTGACTAATCAACCTAAAGATTGGCGAGAACAACTGGCCAGTGAGGTTGGTGATGTGCTATGGTATTGTGCAGCAATTGCACAAGATTTAAACATGCCTTTGGCAGTCATAGCATCTAAAAATAAAGACAAGCTCCTATCACGAAAGGAGCGTGGAACACTAAGCGGTTCGGGAGACACTAGATAGTGGAAACAGATGGTTGGTGGAGAGTTGAATTTTGGCAAAGAGATTAGAGGTTCTTCTCTAATAATTTACCTAAGTCAATTGCTCGTTTGTAGTGATTAACATTTGGCTCTTCCCTAACCATTTCTATTACAGACTTACCATACTTAGTCATGTAATACTCGTCAGCTAATCTTGTTTGAATATCAGTTAGCTTACCATATTGCGCCCTATCAAAAGGTGTAAACGATTTCTCACCTTTCATAGCTTCTGTTTCAGCTTCCATAACGGCAAGCTCTTTCGCAAACAGTCGCAATACTTTCATATCTCTCTTCAACATACCGCGCTTTTGTGTATCAGTCGCATTAATGTATGCATCAGATTGCACAAGCTCTGATATATCTCTTTCAACAAAAGGTCCTAGATGTTTCTTCACAAGAGCATCGGCTGTTTTGTCACCAGAGTTAGGAACTAATGTAAATGTTTTGATACCTAGTCGTGCAAATTCTTCTTCTGCAGGATTACGTCTTGGTTCTCTACGTGGCATACCTATCTGTCCTAGCAATGGACTCTGACGATAGATATCACCTTCTCGTGTTGGACTTTCTATTGGCGGTAAGCCTTTAGATAAGCTAGGTAAATCTTTATATAATGTATTATCAAAAGCTGACTTAGCTCTCTCTGCAAAACCTATGCCTTCTGTTTGTTTAGCATCACGTACTACAGCAGCTTCTGTATCGTAGGCAGCTTGTATATCTCGCACGATACGCAATGGTGTGGCATATCCACCTGTAAGTTCCGCAGCGTAGCCACCCAACAACTCTCCCATTCTTTCTTGTCTTATAGGGTCGCCTTTACCTATCTCTGAAATAAGCTGTTCTGCATTGTCAAGAATGTAAGAACTTGCACCAGTTCTAAACTGAAATCCTGTAAAGGCTTCTGCAACTTCTTTGAAATTAATCTTATCAGTATCACCAGATGTATGCTTTACCCATAAATCTGCTATAGCTAAGTACGGTACGAGAGGAAAGAAAGGACGTAAATCGCCTGTCGTTCCATCTGCGTTTTTATATTCATAGAAGTTTATATCTTGGTTATTACTACGATATTGTATTGCAGCATAAAAAGCAGCCGCTCCTACTGTAGCTTTAGAGAAACCATCACGTGCTTCTGCTAGTTGTTGACTTGCTTTATCTGATAGTGCCTTGCCTACCTTTGCATCCTCTGCTGCCTTTGAAAGCACTTTTGTGTGAGCTGCTTGGGCAGTTCTATAGATAGCATTCACAGAGCTTAACGGTGAGTAATTATACTGAAACTGTAATGCATTTACCATAAACCTAGCAAATGGCATAGCTGCCGTACCGACTGGGGCAGGCACAGGACCTATAGCTTCTGTAAATTTAATAAAGTGATGACCTACTGTTCCTTTTTGTGGCATCAATGAGAATGTAAAAGATAGAGATTCTTCTACAGAATCAGACAATACTTTTGCTGGTAGGGATTTACCTGACGCTATAAACTCTTCCAAGTTCTTAAACTGATTAGCGTTGGTAGGTTTCTCTACAATAATACCCGCACGTCTAAGTTTCTTATCTATACTGTTTGTAAAGATAGCACGTCTGAAAAAGATATCTTGAGCAATGTTTAACCCATTCATAGTACGAGTAAAAGCACTTAGACTTTCATCATCTGTTGCTTCTTGAAGTGTTCTGTCCATACGACTCGCAAGACGTGAGTTATGTTTTAGCAATGCTTCTGATAATTCCGCAGTGTCAACAACTTGTCTTAGTCTATTTAATCGTCCAAAGCTATCACGAATAATCTCTTTATAACTAAAACCTGTACTGCTTAGTGGCATGTTGCCCGTCATAGCAGCATTGAAACCTTTACCCAACTGAAAGATAGTGCTTTCCATAGCATCAGATGTACTTTCCATACCTAAACGTATAGCACCTGTAGCTACGTTACGTACTGTTGTAGCTATCTGTGTAACCATCAAGGCACGTCTTTCACGGTCAAGTCTATTCATGACCTCGTGTGCTTTACTAAAAAAGCCTTGTCCGACATCAGACTTGCTACTCTGCATGAGTATAGCTTTTAATTCTGGGTCAACCTCTCCAAGACCTTTGATAATCTTTCCAACATTACTTGCAGTATTTAAGAATTTACCAGCATCACTATAAGATACACCCATAGCATTTACAAACTGCTTATTAGTTAGTCCTGCACGAGAAATAGCAGCTTCTAGTGTGTCACCACTAAACTCTCCTATCTCTTTTAAGATACCTTCTTTACCTGTTAATAGCTGTTCTGTCTGTTTCTTTATAGCATCCGCAGATTTACCTTCAGCTTTCGCTAAAGAGTCTTGTACAAGTTTACCAATAACCTCTGAAGCTTTTGTATCTTCATCAACTATCTGTCCTAACCTACCATCTGTAGCCATTTCCTCTACAGTATCAGTAACTACTTTACCAACACGCTTCATCAGTTCAGTATTAAATTGCATCTGCGCCATGAAGTCAGCATCATCAGATATTGTGCCTAACTTATCTAATGTTTCACGACCTTCTTTTATATCAAATATACCTGTCGCAGTTTGTGTTGTTGTTTCATCACTAGCTTTAGTAGATAAACTTGCATTACGAGCATCTAATGCTTCTTTAATCTTCTTTTGTTTTGCTACAGCTTCTGTAGCATTGTTAACTAGTTTCTCTCCGCCTAAACCGCCAGATAATTTAGCACCTATAGCACCTATACCTAAACCTACTCCACCAGCAATGCCAGCTCGTCTATAATCATAGTCTTCGGCTGTATATTCACCTTTTTTCTCAGATAACATCTCTAGCTCTTGCAGTTTTAAATCTTGCACAGCTGCAACACCTGCTTCTGCTACAATGCCACCACCAATAATCTTACCAGTTTTACCTCTAAATATTCCTTTTGAACCATATTTAGCAGCTTCTTGTAAGGCAGCTTTCTTGCCACCTTCCTTTAGTGCTTTAATAATACCACGAACAGCCACTTGTTTTGCAACTGCACCTGCACCAAATCCAATATAATTAAATGGGTCTGTAAGTAGAGACTTACCAAAATCTCTAACGGCTGATGCATAACCTGTTCCACCCTCTTCATAGAAAGAAGGTAAACGAGATAGTTGCATATATAAATAACCAAATTGTATGCGCTTATCTTTATCAGCATTACGCACCCAATCAAGTTGTCTACCTAAATCTATACTATTAAATTCAAACTCACGAGTATGGGTTAGAAAACGTTTAAGATATTCTTCATCAGTTTCATCTTTTCCTTGTGCGCCACTCTCTCCAAATCTATCATTATTATAATCACGGAGCATATCCATATATTCATCATCAGATGCAAGTTGTGCAAAAGACAAACGCTCTTCTTGGTCTGCTTCTTGTGCGGAATCAAACGTCTTTGGTTTAGGTACTTCAAATTCAGGGGGGATAGGATAGGATTTTATAGTCTGTAATTCAGGAGGTGTAGGCAATAAAGGTTTTACAGACTCTTTTTTATTTAGTCCAAGAAACGGATTAAATTCTGCCATGACACTTTATTGCACCTCTAACCCAAACTTGTTAGGATTTTCTGGAGATATGTATTGCACTCCTTTATCATCTTCGTATAAATATTGTCCACTAAATTCACCTCTATCAGACAATAATTTTTGAACTCGTTTAGGTTGATATCCTTGTGGTAACGTCATCACATTCATAGCAGACATTGAACGTTGCATTGCTCCTAGTGTTTTAGGTAAGTTAGCAATTATAGCATCTGTTTCTTCTATGAATTTCTGCTTCAATTCTTCATCTTGTATTCTTCTAGCGGCTCCATCAATAATAGTTTTATAGTTTTTCAAATTTTCTACAATAAAATCTTCTCCAAACTCTTTTACTATTCCATCAAAATAATCTTTTGGATTTGAACCTATATATTTATATAGATTATTGGTGGCTTCTGTTTGGTTCTTACCTGATATAACTGTATTATCTACTCCAACTACATAATTAAATTCATCACCGCCCATGTCAACTGTTTCTACATTCTCTTGTGCTTTAGGTAATTCTCCAACAAAGTCTGTCTTACCCACAACTTTAGTTTCTGTAGTATCGGTTGTTTCTATTTTTGTTTTGTCTTCTGTTTTTATTTTTGTTTCGTCTTCTTCTTTTACTTTACCCATACGTGTATTAATATTTTTCATAGCTAATTCATATGCACCATCTACAAATTGACCAGCTTTCCACAATGCTTCTTTGTCACTTGATTGCCAATCTCCACTAGGTGTCAACAAAGTATTTTCTATAATATCAGCGTGTTCTTGTAATTGTAGTTCTTTGAATCTTTTATTAGCTTTTTCACCAGTAATAACTTCTCCATCAACTACAATAGATAATTGCTCACCAGCTCTTCCGTATTGAATACTTTTTAAAAATTCATCCTTTCGTTTACTTATTAGTTGAGCAGTTAAAGATGTAGACAAACCTTTATCTGTAGCAGACTTTTTAGCTAACTCAAAAGAAGATACGGCAGATAATATTTCTCCTTGTTGTTTTTCTAAATTTAAAATTTCATCTGCTTGGGTTATGGGGTCTAATTGTGATATTTCGTAAGTCAAATAATTATATTGTTTTTCTAAATTACCCACAGAATTTTTCATTTGCATTTCAAACTTTTGTTTGTCCATTTGAAATTGCATAGCAGACTTTGTACCTGATGGGTCAAAGGTAGCACCTATAAGACCCTCAATAACTTGTTTCTTACGAGGTGGTACTAATTTATTAATATCATCTGAAATGCCTTTTCCTGCATCTTTTAATCCTAATCCTATTTTACCTAAGTTACTAGTATCTTTAAATGCACTAGCAGATATAGGTTTAACATCCATACTAATAGAACCAAGTGCATCTTTCCTAGATAGGTCAGCGAATTGTTCTAAGTCAATATTATCAAACTTAAACTTTTCATTAATATCATAATCAAGCCCAACCATACGTGTGTCATCAAGATTTTTGATGTAAGCTTCAGCTGCGTCCACATCTCCACCTACAGCTTTATAGGCAGCTAGTCCTTTAGCAATGTTACCATCAAACTCATTAATAAATCTGTTGAGTGCTTTTGATGCACGTCTGTCATGAGCATCAGCTAAGTCAGCTTTCTGTGCTTGTCTCGCTCGCCAAAATTGTCTAGCACGAGATAGTTCTTCTTGTCTTCTATCTAATGCGGCTTGCAAGTTACCAGAAATACTTTGAGCTGCGCCTGTAACTAATCCTGTTAAAAATGACATTAGTTTCTCCTCGCCATTAGACCAGTAGGCTCTTCTGTTGGTTCTTCTTCGACAGTTTCTTCATCTAAATTTTCAAAGTCAACCTCTTCTAGTTTATCTTTGTATTGCATTGCAACTTTTGTAAGCAAAGACTCACGTGTAGGATTGCTTGTTTTTATTTCATTTGGATTGTCTAAACCTGTATTGTACTCTATTTCGGCACTATCACCAATCATCATCAGCATTTCCATAATAAGAGGAAGTACAAGCATACCAACATCAAGATTGTGTACACCATTCATAACGTTTGACATTTGTATTGTGTTTGCCAAGGTTGTAACAGGCACACCCATTTCTAGCGTGTCAACAAGTTGCACCATAAAATCTTCTGATGACATACGCTCCATATAATAATCAATTGCTTCATCAACAGTTGTATATTGTGATGGATTTTGCCAAGGCCTAGCACCTAACTCATGGGTTAGTGACTGTCCTGCAATAGGTCTATCAAAACTTGGTTCGTTACTTAGTGGTTGTGCCATTCATTTCATTCCTAAAGTTTCTAATAACTTGCATTTGTTTTGCAACTCTTACGGCAGGATTATTATAATCTATCCCACTTGTTTCTGTTTTACGAGATAACAAGCCAGTAGCTTCTTTCACTGGTTTATCTTCGGGAAGATTCTCAATATCCATAGCTTTGTAAGCCATAGCAGCAGTGTTATACAAATTGGACATGTTTGCTCCTCTTCTTATTTATAATATAATCCATAAACTGTTTTGTTGCCCACTTAAATAGTGGCTTATCGGAAATAAACTTAGCGTATTGTTTACCATATTTACCATATAGTTTCTTAAACCATTTAGGTGCATCATGTTGTAGCCACAAGCGAAACATAAACCACTCAGGATTACCTTTACCATATACCTCTCTTGCCACCCAACAAAGAATCCAAGCACTACCGAGTGTACCAATTAATTGTCCAACAGCATTACCTGCCGCAGTAGATGCTTGTTCATCTGCTATTTCTTTTCTAGCTGTTGCATCTAGTTCAGCAATAGCCATAGCACTAATTCTATCTTGTGCATTTTCGGCTGAAGTCCATGCCCACTCCATACTATCACCATAAAACTGCCACAAGTTAGCATAAGCTTGATTGGATATATTTAACATAGCTGTTGCATTAAGTTCATTGGCTCTGTTAATGGCAGCTGTATCGGCTGTTGCTATTTGTCTTCGCCACGTAGCATTACTTTGTGCAATAACTAATTGGTTTTGTGCATTGAATTGGTCACGTTGATTATTTAATTCGGCATTAAATCTTTCAACAACATTTTGTTGACCAGCATTATACTGTGACTGTGCATTTGCTTGTGTAGCATTAAACTGTGATATGTTGTTGGCAAGATTTGCCATAAATGTATTTGTTTGATTTTCAGATGAAGCATTAAACTGACTTGCAGCATTGAGAGATGCTTGGTCAGATAACAACGCTTGCGCTGTTTGTTGTGCTTTCAACAAAGATGTTTGCTGTGTATTTGAAAGATTAGCCATATCCATTTGTAGAAAGGCTTGTGCATTCATAACAGCAGCTTGTTGTGTGTTACTTAAATTTTGTGAATCTAATTGTGCTAACGATGCAGCTTCTGCCATCACAAGAGCTTGTGAGTTAGATAAGTTTTGCAAGTTCATTGTGTTTGCAATCTTACTATTCTCTAAGGCAACTTGTTGTTGAGCCGTAAAGTTCATATTGGCTATGTCAGATATCTTAGATGCATTCATTACACGAGATTGGAACTCTTGTGTAAAGTCCATTTCTAAAAACTTAGCACGTTGCTCTGCGGCCATCATGGCAGCTTGCTGTCTATTTGATAAGTTCTGACGCTCAAAGCTTGCAGTCATAGATGCGTCTGCTTGTGCAATAGGTAATGCAGATTCTAAAGCTGCTTGTACAAGAGCTTGTCCAGCAATAGACGATGCACCTAATCCACGTTGTGCAAGTTTAGCATTGACACCTCTTAATGCTCCTGCTGCCCAAGCTGGTGGATTTTTTAAATCAAAGTTATCTGTGAGGTCTGCCATCTGCCCTTGAACAGTAGCTTGCTCTGATGGTGTAGCTGTAGCAGCTTGTACTTGTGCAGTAACTTGCTCTACCTTTGAAGCATCCACAGCACTACCGCTAATTAATTCACCCTCTTGAATTTCTCTTTGCTGTGGATTGTTCATTAGAATAGCAGTGCCTTGTGCTTCTTCTAATTTACCTACAGATGATTCAGTTGTTTGAGCAGCTTGTACTTGAGCATCTTCACTCACTTCACCTTGAGCCGCTTGCAGATTTTCTTGCTCTGCTTTCATTGCTTCAGTTACAGTAGCAGCTTGTATTTGGGCAGCTTGAACTTGTTGTGGTTGCGCGGCTTGGGTAGTTGTTGCTTGTGCTGTTGGAATAGCAAGTGAACCAGATACTTGACCTACATCTGGACTAATTAATTGGTCTTGCGATTGTATAGTGCCTTGTGCTTGTACAGCAGCTCCGGGTGCTAATCCGGGATTTTGTAACATAGATGTTGTTACATCCCCTACGGACATACCCTCTGTAAAAGCTTGCCCATAAACAGGAGCTTGAGCAGCAACAGGCGCAATAGTTGGTGTAGATATTGGAGGACCTGTGGGTGTTGAAGGTGGTAATGAAGACCCTTGGTTTTGAAATTGTGATGGTGTAGAGGTTGTTGGTGTTGTTGTTACAGTTGGTTCAGGTGGAGTTGCTGCAATCATAGGCTGTGGTGGTGCAGTCATTACGGGTGGTGCTACAAATGTAGGCTGTGTCATATCACTTGGTGGTGGTCCTCCACCAGACATCACACCCAAATTTTGTGGTGGTATTGATGCTCCACCAAATCCCATGCTCATGTTTGGGGGTGGTAATCCTACTCCTCCACCACCTTCGATGGGCATAGTTTCAAGTGGCATACCACCATTGCTAAACTTACGTACCATACCACCTTTTGCCATCTTCTTTGCAGCGGTGGTGTATTGTTGCATTTGTTTTTTACGAGTTTCATCACCTTCGACAAACTCTTTAAATTTAGACATGTCGCCTTTATAACCCATTGCACCTGCAATTTTATTTAGTGCATTAGGTTTAAATCCTTTGAATTGTAACATATATTAATCTTTCTGTAAAACTCTATCCAACTTGTCTTCTACACGATGTAAGGCTTCCATTACTTGATGCATCTCGCTTTGCATATCACGTCTTGTAGCGTACTCTTCTCGTGTTTTATTTAATAATATATCTAAACGTTTAACCTCGCCTATCAGTAAGCGAAATGCCCACACTGCAGGAGCTATTACTAATGTTAATATAATATTCCAAAACATCCATGCACTAATTTCCATGTGCTACTCCTATATAGTAATAGGGTCAAACATGTTACCCTTCTAATTTAGCTATTCTTGCTTCAAGTTCTTGTATTGTCTTTACTAATAATGGTACTAGTTTAGATTGGTCTATGCCTTGCATCACTGCATCACCATTTTCATCTACTTCATCTTTTGTTCCTGTAACAGCTTCTGGTACTATAGAAGAAACCTCATGTGCTAAAAACCCATCTACTGTTGTGTCTTTATCTGCCTTAAAATTAAATCTACTTGGTTTAAGTTGTTTTAATCTTGATGTAGCATCCCAATCTGTAACTACGTTTTCTTTTAATCTGTAATCTGAAGATGTGTTATAACTTGTTGCAGAACCTGAAATGCTTATTGTTCCAACTGTGCCATTTGGATTAATAAATACCATAGCATTTCTGGTATTAGTTGAATCTTTTGCACTTTGAAAAGAACCACCACCACTATCAGGTTGGAAAGACATTGATGGTGCTGATGCACTTGTAGCTCCAAAAAGTATATTACCAGAGCTATCTATTATCATACGTTGATTAGAAGAACCATTAGTAGAAAATATCATGTTAGATGCGTCACTCGTAATTAAACGCATTGGATTAGTTGTTGAAATAATATCAATACCAGAGCCACTTGGAGCAATTTGTAAATTTCTTCCAGAACCATCATCTACTTGTAACCTTGCACTAGGACTATTCGTACCAATACCAATTCTATCGTTTCCTGCATCTACAAAAAACATATTAGCATCACCATCACTCTCAACACGGAAGTTTACATCTGCACTATCTTGATTTATTACAAATTCAGCATCAGCAGAATCTATTGCAGTAATTTCTGAACCACCTTTTAAATGTTTAAGAGTAAATTTGGAAGATTCTGAACCATCAGCAGCAGCTTTAATTTGTGTGTCTAATCTTGCATAGGTTGTATTATTACCTGCACTATCTCTACCATCAAATCTAATTCTACCAAGTAAGTCATCATCTGCACCTGTTACTGCTCTTTTTAAAACAAGAACTGGTCCAGTACTTGCATCTGTATCTGTACAAGCAAGTGTTACAGTATCTCCATTACCTGTTGTTTCAATATTTAATACACCACCATGGTCTGTTCCTGTATTTATACAAACATGGTCATTACCTGCATCTACAAA
>TARA_R100001591_G_scaffold51833_2_pt1 | contig 13018 bp, 18 predicted proteins | sample TARA_R100001591 | Tara Oceans TARA_R100001591 (sample SAMEA2622725) | marine metagenome | biome: marine biome (ENVO:00000447); feature: surface water layer (ENVO:00002042); material: "saline water (ENVO:00002010), including plankton (ENVO:xxxxxxxx)" | depth 5 m
AGGACCTTTCAACTTGTCCAAGTCTTGGTTTTCTAATCTTTGACAACTGCCACCAATGCTGATGTCTCCTACTTTGTATCCTGGTTTGACAAATTCATTTATGCCCCAACGCAATAGGTGAAGGTCTTTGCGTCCGTAGTCATCGTATTGATTTATTGAGGGTATGATCATCATCTTCCTGGATACTCTGCCACAAAAGCATTTTCATAATTGTTCCATTCAGCAAACAAAATGTTTTTTGCAGGTTTGGTTGTTTTTGCGGCCCATGTTGCCTTTTCCCACAATTCACGCAGTGTCATAAACAATCTCCATTCCCATGACTTGATACTTTTATCTTCAAATGTTATTTTTGTGCTTTCATGTATGTCCAATGTGTTGTTTGGATTTGTTGGATTATCATAATGGTTAATAATGTATTCCGCTTTTATAATTGCATCCTGTTGGAACACACTTGCTTTGATATATCCTTCATGTATTAATGGTTTTACAACTTTGAATATGCTACGCCAATAGTCATCATTAAGATGATGCAGTCCAGGCCAATCTTCGTGACCACTCCAGAATTCTGTGATGTCTTTTTTTAATTTTTGTCCTTTGGTTGTGATATACCAATTTTGTATGTTGTATACCTGTTCCCAATTTGTTATGCCTTTAATGTATTCTTTGTTTACCATGTTTCTCCTTTTGCTTTCTCCAACGCCAATAACCTTGCAACCATTCCTTTTGTGTAATGGGTCTGTCTGGATACTTGCTCTTCTTGTTTGCCTTTTTCATCATTTGTATTTATACTATAACACTAAATATCACATATTACAAGAGTCAATTATACCAATTTTTAAATATAGACATGAGAGTACACTTCATTGGGAATGGTAAATCCAAAACATTATTCAAGTCACCTTATGGTTATAGAATTGGTTGCAACATTCCAAAAGATGACCTTGTGTATGACGTGTTGAGTGTGATAGACATCAAAGTGCTATTGCATCAACAGAAAGAACAAAATTATTTTAAACCAAATCAATTGGTATGGTGCACACAACAGATTAAAGATATGAGTATCCAAAAAAAGATACCAGGCAAGTTTGAAGCACTATACAAATCCGTGTACAGATACAATTCTGGACACCATGCAATAGAACACATTTCAAAAAATAAAAATATAAAATTTATTGAACTGTGGGGTATGGACAGTATGTGGCACATGAAAGGCGAACACGACCTAACCAGTGAAATGGATGACAGGGTGTTAAGACCTTCAAGACCACCATTACAGAAACAATGGGTGCCGCATTGGAAAACAATATTATCTAGATATCCTAATATTAAATATACAATCCATGCACCCAAAGGAGTTGAAACAATTGATTATGGCGCGAACACGGACTACAAATTGTACTAAAGCAAAAATTATCAAATGGTTTGATACACTCACCAAGCCTCATAAGAGATTGGATGGTCTTCCTATCTGTCCATACCTACAGAAATACAAAGACAATGTAATGGTGATACGCAACAAGGATCCTGAAAAACTGGCAAACAATTTTGCATTGCAAAAAGACATTTTTAGATTGCAGGCAATGGTGGTGTTTGGATTCTGGATGAGTTGGGACAAAATGGAAAAAATGGTGGACAGGATAAACAAAAAATTAAAGAAACAGGATGTATGCTGTTTCATGATGCATCCAGATGGTGATGAGGATGTTTTACCTGTGCATTATGACATGGACTTGCCGCTGTTGATTGTGCAACGCATAAGTACATTAAACGAAGCAAAGAAAAAATTGAAAGCAAATACAAATTACTACAAACATTATAAATAGTAATGGATCCAATCAAGGAGCATTGCAATGACAATAACATTAAGAACAACAGATCAAGCAGGAGCAACCAATAAAAATGCAGAAATGTCGCATTCAGAATTGGATGGAAATTTTGTTGATCTGCTTACAAACAAAATTCAACCTGTATCAATTGAGGCAGATTCAGGCACTGCATCAACCTTAGGACTTGCACAAGGCACAGGTGTATTGGTTGTGAATGGTGGCACAAACATCAATACCACAATCGCTTCTGACAGTGCGGGCCAGGCAGTATTAACAATCACTGGCACAACTTTTATGGCAAACTTGACGGACGACTCCAGTCCTCAACTTTCTGCAAATTTAGATGTTAATGGAAATAGCATAGTGTCTGCATCAGCGGGTGACATTAACATAACTCCAGATGGTGCTGGCAAAGTTGTGATAGACGGAATAAACTATCCACAGGCAGATGGACAAGCAGGAGACTTTTTAGTCACTGATGGTTCAAACAATCTTGGATTTGCAAGACTGCAAGGTGGCACGGGTATCACAGTGACCAATCCAGATTCAGCAGGTGCCTACACAATTACAAGCACAGTCTCAGCAGGATTGACAGACATTGTTAACGACAGTTCACCACAACTGGGTGGCAACTTGGATGTTAATGGTCAAGACATTGTGTCTACGTCTGCGGGAAACATTGATATCCAACCTGATGGTAATGGAAAAACAAATTTAAAAAATATCACATACAATGAAAAGATTCACGAAATAAGTTATAACGCAAACTTCACACCAGAGCCAACAGATGGACCAATACAGAGAATGGTATTGACTGGTGCAGTGAACTTCAATGGTTTTGCAACAGAAACTGAAGGGGCAACCATTTCAATAATTTTTGAACAGGATGGATCAGGCAACAGAACTTTTACTGACAATGTAGACAGTGCCAACAGGATGTTGTTTGCTGGTGGAGAAAAAACTTTGTCCACTGCTGGTAACAGCATTGACATTATGACAATAACATTTGCAAGTGGTACATATTTTGCATCACTTTCAAAAAACTTTAGTGCATAGGAGATAACAATGCCATTAGGCATAGCCAGATTGAACACACTATCATTGGAAACCACGCACCCAGCAATTGGTGTATCCGCGGCGGCGGCAACGGGATTGGCAATGGTGGATCCAAACGGTGATTATGTGTTGGAAGACGAATCATATAGTGCAGGCGAAAGTGCCGTAGACACTATGACATTTGCATTCTGGATGAGATTTGATGCCAGTGCAACTTCAGGCGAGAAATATATATTCAAATTTGAACAAGGCACGTCACAGGTTTTTGCATTGTACAATTACGGTACAGGTGGTGGACAGGTCAGTAGCAACGGATTTGTCCGCTTTGGTGCATTGGTCAGTGGTTCTTGGAAATTTGACATGATATTAGATGTGGGCAATATACACGGAGATGGTAACCTACATCATGTTGCTATACAAAAAAATAGCACAACATTCAACATATATGTGGATGGTGTTGAAAAAACTTCAAATGCAAATACATTTAATTCAGTTAATCAAAGTGGTAACCATATAAGATGGGACCTTTACGACGAGGCATACATCTTGTCCAGTTCAGACAGTTCAAGTAGCAATAATGTGCAAAATCCAATCACACAACTTTGGATTGACCATGTTTCACACGATCTTGACATAACTGGAATAAGAAATGCATTTTACAACGGCGGTGCACTTAACATGGGCAGTGATGGTACTGGAACTGGTCTGCCACAACCAATGCACTATTTTGAGGGCAATACCACAGGCTTTAGAAATGATGGAGGTTCGTCATCCAGGTCCTGGACATTGGTAGGTTCAGGAGGCACAGACATAAGTTCAAATGATGGACCACAGTTCGTAAGTATACCTGGACTAAGAGCACTTGACAGGCAGTCATTAAGATCAGGTGATAGTGCTATTACCACACAACCAGGTTCATCAACAGGTGAAGTCACAGTGTCCTTTTGGTTCAAATTTGATTCAGGTGATACTGGTAATATTATACCTTTCAACCTAAACGATGGCAATCAGTCAGGCATAGGTGGTCCTGCATTGATGTTCGTTGAAATGCATAAGGGTAGATATAGGTTTGGATGTAGGGACAGCGGTAATAATTTTAGATGTGATTTTGTGTATTCTGAAAATGGCAACAGTCCAGAAAGTTCTTTTGGTAGTGGTTTATTTGATGGCGACTATCATCATTTTGTGGTTTCGTGTACCACTTCTGATCCAGGCATAGAGTTTTATGTTGATGGTGTGAATAAGTCTAGTTCCTTCACTGAACTAGCAGGAAGAATCACTGCAGGCAACAGATCCAATTTTGATGCATATGATAATTTCAACTTATTGATACAATGGAACCAGGCTGGCGATAATGGTGGACATCTTACACAACTATGGATAGATGATTCAGCAGTGGATCTATCTACAAATTTGGATAAATTTTATAACAATGGCCCTGTGGAAATGGGACCTTTTGGGACGGCTTCAGGGTTGTCGCAACCACTAATATTTCACACAGGTGACACAACAGATTTTTTCCACAAAGGTGGTGATACTTCACAATTTAATTACACAATCAACAAGACAGGATCAGGCAGTGATGTATCTGCTAATAACGGACCACAATTTAGTTAAATATAACAAAGGAGAAATATATGGCATGGCCATCAGGATCAAAAGCAGGAACAACCAATTGCGATAACGCAAATGATTCAATATCTGATGCAAGATCAGATATACTGCAAAACATCACCAATGTGAACACCATCATAGATTTTTATGATGCGTCTGGACCTTACGCAACCAAAGGTGAATATTCAAAACAACAATATTTTGATATGACTACCTTGACTGCAACAGATGACAGTTCAGGTGGTATTGCATGGGACCTTAGCACAAACCAAGTGGCACAATTAACATTGGCGGCAAGTTCAACACTGGCAAACCCAACCAACATTGAAGCAGGAGCAACATACGTCTTGATAGTAAAACAGGACGGCACAGGTGGAAGGACTTTGGCTTACGATTCAAAATATAAATTTCCAGGTGGCACAGCACCCACACTATCCACAGGTGCAAATGATGTGGATGTTTTATGTTTCGTATCTGACGGCACAAACCTTTACGGCAATGCCATGTTGGATATGTCATAATGCCATTCACTTCACCTTTATTGACAGCAGTTGCAGGACTTGGTTTTGACTGTTTGTGCGAATACACACACGGCATACCACATCCAACATCTTCTTCATCCAATTTTTTTAGATTTAGTAATCAAGGTGCAGGCACTTGGAATGTAATTTCAGATCCAAAAGGTATTACACTACGAGTTGTGGACCATGTGAACGGTGATGCAGTGGCATTGAACCCATCAGGCACATTAAAGTTGACCGTGATTACTCATCCCACCTACAGCAGTTCAAACAGTTCAGATGAAGCAGGTTTTACTGTTAACCAGTTATCAGACACATCAACGACTTCCAGTCCAAGTGGTGGCATAGGTGTCATAACTCATAAAAGTTTCCAATCAAGCAGTACGCAAACACTTGAGGATGTCACAATACTAATTGATGGCAACCAAGGCACTAGACCTGGATTATACTTTGGAATGAAAAGAGCAATTCTTACTGACACTTTCAACATCACTGGAAGACTGTTGATAGGAATCAACAAAACATAATAAATAAACAAGTTATACAAATAACTAAAACCTTAAGGAGAAATAACAATGAGTGCATCAAGCGATTATTTAGAAAAGAAATTGCTAGACCACGCTCTAGGCACAGCATCTTTCACATCACCAGGAACAGTCTTTTTGGCTTTGTTCACAGCAGGTGATTCTGCAGGAGGCACAATTGACAACCTAGAAGCAGGTGATCTATCAAATGAAGTCACAGGCAACGGATATGCAAGACAAACCATATCGTTCAATGCCGCGAATGCTTCAGGTACGGCAACAAACAACGGAGCAGTCACATTCACAGCATCAGGTGGTGATTTTGGAACAATCACCCATGTAGCGATTATGGACACAAACTCAACAAGTGATTCTGCAGGCGCGGGAAATGTTTTATTTTATGGAGCATTGACAGCCAGCAAGACAATTGAAGACGGAGACTCTTTCCAAATAGCGGACACAAATTTAAGCATAACATTGGCTTAATAACCAGGAGTCCCCACAGTGTCAAGATACACAGCAAGTGGATATGTAGCCCAAGGCTATGTTGAGGCAACATTTACAGGTGCGTCACTTGTATCTGCATCTGCAACCTTAACCGCGACTGGCGGCAAGATACTTGGATCAAGTGTCAATATATTTTCAAACCTAGGTGGACTCACATGGGGTGAGATGGGCACATGGGCAGAGCCCAAACAAGCCACATGGGGAGGACAACCTTTTTCTGTTTCTGCAGAAAGATTAAAAGGTGGTAGAATTGTTGAGACATCTTCATTCACAGTCTCAGCAACAGCAACAAGGACACTTGGCGGTACGGTTAATATCTCAGGTGTACTCAATACCAGCATAGATGCCAATGCCATACTGGCTGGACTGTTAACATCTCCACCAAGCACATTCACACTAACAGCATCAGCCACAGCAGGCATACTGGGACAGGGTGCATTCACATCCACATTCACACAAACAACAAATGGTGGATTTTTTGTTAGAGGTGTTGCTATTTCTGAAACTTCAAGTTTTTCTGTCAATGCTGTTGGTAAAAAAATAAACAGAGTATTCAATTTTAATTTAGATGCTGTTGCCAGTGTACAAGCATTAGGCAAAAGAATTAGATTAGGACAAGCAGACATCACTGTCAGTACAAATCTTGTTGCTGATCCAACTTTAGGAGCCAGCGGTGTTGCATTAAAGGCAGGCAGTTTCTCTGTTGACGCAACAGGTTTCAGAGTAAGATTTGGTGCAGGTGCATTTACATCTGCATTCTCAGTGCCAAATTTCCCAGGTGGTTTTCTTGCAGATGGTGAAGCAAGTATTATTACAAGTGGGTCAACATTAGTTGTAGGCAGTAAAGTTGCCTTTGATCCGTTTAGAAGAGTCACAGTTCGTCCAGAGTCACGCATAAATATTGTTGACCAAGAAACAAGAATTTTAGTTGTACCTTCTGAGTCAAGAAAACTTACTGTTCAGCACACGGTATTAGTAGATGAGGTTGGACCAATAGACAGGAGATCAGGATAACACATGGCAACATTAACAGGATACAAATCAGACAGAGTAGGACAATTTATTGAAAAGGATCCGTTTGCTGTATTAGATTACGCAATGGACTTTACCAATGCAATGGCAAGTGGTGACACAATTAACACAGTCACAGTGACAGTGGAGACAATAGACGGAGATGCCGCTCCATTGGCTGTGGATTCATCTTCCAAAACAGATTTCGTTGCCACAGCATTCATATCAGGTGGCACAGCAGGTAATATCTACAATGTAGAATTTAGAATTACAACAACAAACAGTCTAAAGGACAGCAGGAACTTTAGAATTAAAGTGTTAGAGAGACAGGTATAATGGCTAGAAAATTAGACAGAGAACAGATCAGACAACTTGCATTTGACCAATGCAACGACAAGGAGATCGCGGCTGTCATGAACACCACAATAAAAGTAATTAGAAAACAATTTAAGAAAGTTATAGACGAGGGCAGACTCCAAGGTCAAGCACACATAAAAAAATTACAAATGGAAAAGGCAGAGAAAGGTGATCCAAAAATGTTGCAGTTCATGGGTAAAAATTATCTTGGACAAAAAGATCAACCACAATACTTGGATGACAAGAAACCTTTACCATTGGGTGAATTTTTACAAGCACTATCCAAACCAGAGGGCAAAGAATAATGTTGACACCAGCACAACAAGAGATATTCAATTCACCAGCAAGAATGCGTACAGCAAGTTGCGGTAGACGGTTTGGTAAGACTTATGTAAGCATGATGGAGTTGGTGCGACACGCCGCAGAGATGGACAAGGAAGTTTATTATGTTGCTCCATCATACAGAATGGCAAAATCCATTTTGTGGAATCCTATAAAGGATATGTTAAAAAAATTAAGATGGATTGATCAAACTAACGAAGCAGAATTAAAAATAAGATTAAAGTCAGGATCCACAATACATCTTAAAGGTGCAGAAAACAAAGATGCATTACGAGGTGTAGGTTTGGATTTTTTAGTTATGGATGAATACCAAGACTTGGACAAGGAACTATGGACGCAAGTTTTAAGACCCACATTGTCAGACAGAAAAGGCAAAGCATTGTTTATAGGCACACCAAAAGGTGTTGGATCTTTCAGTCATGAAATGTACACTATGGCAAAAGAGACAGAAGGCTGGGAGGCATTCAGTTTTAAAACAATAGATGGTGGACAAGTGGATAAAGCAGAATTGGAGGAAGCAAAAAGAGATCTTGATGAAAGAACTTTTGCACAAGAATATGAAGCAACATTTAACACATACTCTGGTATGGTGTATTACAATTTTGATAGAGATGAAGTTGTAAGAGAATGCAAAAATTTTAACACACAAGAATTGTATGTTGGCATAGACTTCAACATTGATCCAATGTCGTTGGCAATTGGTGTGATACAAAACAACACTTTATTTTTTATTGATGAATTAAATGTTATGGGATCAAACACAGCAGAAGTATGTGATGAACTTAACAGAAGATATCCAAGAGCAATTATAAACATTTTTCCAGATCCTGCAGGGAGACAAAGAAAAACATCTGCAGGTGGAAAAACAGACATAAGCATTTTACAGAATGCAGGTTTCAAAGTGTTCGCAAGACAAAGTCATACATTAGTGAGAGACAGAGTGAATGCAGTAAATAGTAAGTTAAAAAACGCAAAAGGTTTACGCCAAATGTTTATTGATCCAAATTGCAAACAAATTATTAAAAGTTTAGAATCTTTACAATACAAACCAAACACATCCATAATTGACAAAAATGGACAAGAACACATGGCTGACGCAGTGGGTTACCTTGTAGACTTTTTATGGCCAATCAAAAGAGATGTTGCAAAACAAAGCAATCCAACAAGATGGAATGTAAGTAAGCCAACAATAGGAGTTAGATAATGGCAGTTATAAGAAATAGATTAACAAAAGGTGATCCATATAGTGCAAGTGAATATATTATTTCTACGCACGAAGCATACAAATTGTATTACAACAGATGGATATTTTTAGCAGACAGTTATAATGGTGGCTTTGATTATTTCTATGGAAAATATTTAGAACCATTTGTGTATGAATCAAGAGACGATTACGAAAAAAGATTAAGAACAAATGCTTTGGACAATCATGTCAAAGCAATAGTTGGCATTTATAATTCATTTTTATTTAGAAGAGATATCAAAAGAGATCTTGGATCAATTGAAGCAGATCCACAACTGGATGCTTTCTTTGATGATGCAGATCTTGATGGTAGAACTTTTGCGGCATTCATGAAAGATGTTTCAAGACATTCACAAGTTTATGGACATTGTTGGGTCATAGTAGATAAACCAAACACAAATGTAAGCACAAGAGCAGACGAATTGGAACAAGAAGTCAGACCATATGTAAGTTTATTCACTCCTGAAAATGTTTTGGACTGGCAATACGAAAGAGAAGAAAATGGTTATTACAAACTTGTATATTTGAAAGTAAAAGAAGAAATACAAGAAGGCGAACAATACATTAGAGAATACACTCCAGAAGAAACAAATGTGTACAGATACACAACAAAAGACAGACAGGGTGAATATATGTATTCAATACCAAACACACTGGGCAGAATACCTTGTGTGGTTTGTTATTCACAAAGATCAAATTTAAGAGGTGTTGGTGTAAGTGCTGTGGGAGACATAGCAGATATGCAAAAAAATATCTATGAGGAAACAGCAGAGATACATGACATTATAAAATTAACAAACCATCCAACACTTGTAAAGACAAGAGGCACAGATGCTTCAGCAGGAGCAGGTGCTATTGTGACCATGGAAGAAAATTTAGAACCAGGACTTAAACCTTATCTATTACAACCAAACGGTTCATCTATTGATGCTGTTTTGGACAGCATACAGAAAAAGGTTGATGCAATAGACAGAATGGCTTGCGTTGGTGGTATTAGATCAGTAGAATCAAGAAGATTATCAGGCATTGGATTGCAAACTGAATTCCAAATGTTAAATGCTAGATTGGCAGACTTTGCGATGTGTTTAGAACATTGTGAAGAACAGATATGGAGATTGTATGCACTATTCCAAGGCATGACTTATGACGGTTCAGTCCAATATCCAAGATCATTTTCCATACAGGACAAAGCCAACGATATCGCTATGCTGAAACTTGCAAAAGAATCAAACATTGCGGATACAAGGATTACAGATGAAATAGACAAAAGGATATACGAAACAATAACAGAAGAAAGTATGTCTGACTTACCTGAGGAGACACCTGCACAAACAACTCCATTGAAACTTGATATGCCACATCCACCAATGGAGAATCCAGAGGACATGATACAGCACATGAGAGATATGATAGGCGAAGGATACACCAACGAACAGATATTGGAAATACATCCTGAGATAAACGCATTTTTTGGAGACAATGATGGTGAAGAGACGCAGGGTACCTAAAGATAAAAAATCCAAAGTACCAAAGAAATATCTTAGTGGTGTGAAAGGCAGTAAGAGAGTTGAACTTGCAAATCTTATCAAACGGATTGGCAAGATGGCAAGGGCTGGCAAAACAATACCACAAAGTTTAATAAACAGGAGGATAAAACTTGGCAAAGCGTAAGCCGTTGAGTGCCAGTGTAAAAAAGACACTTCGCACAAAGGCAGATAAGAGCAGATTCACTTATGGCACACTGGCAAAAGTGTACCGTAGGGGACAGGGTGCTTTCCTAACAGCAGGATCAAGACCTGGAATAGGAATGCAACAATGGGCAATGGCAAGAGTAAATTCTTTCCTACGAGGCAGTAGGAAACATGATTTAGACCTTAGGAGGAGAAAATAATGAAAAAGATAAAAGATTTTTTTAAAAAGATATGGACATGGATACATGGCAAAGTATCAAGGTAGAACTGTAAAATTAAACAAACCTTCAAGAGGTGATGTAAAAAAGTTTAAAGTATTTGTGCGTGATAAGAAAACTGGCAATGTCAAAAAGATAAACTTTGGACAAAAAGGTATGACTATCAAAAAGAACAATCCTGCTAGACAGCGATCGTTCCTTGCACGAATGGGTGCAGTGTTGGATAAAGTAAAAGGACAAAAAACTTTATCTCCTGCATACTGGAGCATGAAAGCATGGCGATAACAACCAGTACACAAACAGCGGCACTATTCACAAAAGTGATAGGCCCAAGAAGAAGGAGAACTAGGATGGCTACAACTAGAGGAAAAAAAAGATCTGGAATGTCCAGAAGAGGCAAAAGAGGCGGAATGTCTAAAGGCAAAAAGAAAAGAAGATAATAAATAAACACGAGACTGCCATAAGGGCAGGGAGGGCACTCAACTCATAAACAAAGAGGACAATTATATGAACGCAGAAACACAAGCGGTACAATCTCAGGTTACTGCACCTGAAAAAACAGAAACGCAGGTAGAGACAAAACCAGTCTCTGTAGAAACAACGGAGACTCGCACATTTACTCAACAAGACATAGATAAGATTGTTGAAGACAGATTGGCGAGGCAAAGAGCAAACTTTGATAAGAAGTATGCTGGAATAGATGTTGATCACTACAACACTCTAGTCAAGAAAGAGGAAAAGGCAAGGCAGGCTGATTTGGAGAAGAGAGGAGAGTTTGAAAAAGTGCTTAAGGAACAAGCAGAAAAGTTCAACTCAACAATCTCACAATATCAGTCAGAATTGACTTCAATCAAGATTGATGGAGCATTGTTAGGAGAGGCATCAAGAGCAAAAGCAGTCAACCCACAACAAGTGAGCCAATTGCTTAAAGGTCAATTAAAATTGAACGATGCAGGCACAGTTGATGTGATTGACACAAAAACAGGGCAAGTCAGATACAACGACAAAGGCGAGCCCATACAAGTGAAAGACTTGGTCACAGAGTTTCTACAAGCAAACCCACATTTTGTTTCAGCAGGACCACAAGGTTCTGGCACTGGAGCAGGAGAAGGCAAGCAAGGGACTACGGCACAAACTGATATAAACAAGTTAGATTTAACCAAACCAGGTGATCGCGAACTTTATAAAAAGTTAATGCGTGAAAAGGGTGTAGTTAGATTCTAACAGTCATAATATAGGAGATATAACATGGCTATTACTACAACTACAGAAACAGTAGAACTGTTTGAAAATATATCACAGGCGGCTGTCTTTACAATGTCAGAACAGACAGTAATCAGACCACTTGTGGCAAACTACGACTTATCTGGTACTCCAGGTTTGACGGCTAGTATACCAGTAATCCCAACAATATCAGCGGCGGCAGTTGCGGAAAACGCGGATCTTTCATCGTCTACATTCAATCCAACAGGAAAAGATGTGACGTGTTCAGAGATTGGTGTTAATGTTGAATTAACAGATTTCGTAAGAGAATCTGCAACATTAGACGTACAAGCGGCAGTTGGTAGACAAATGGGTGAAGGTATCGCGGCAAAAGTAGATACAGATCTAGCGGCTTTATTCTCAGGGTTTTCTAACTCTGTAGGTTCAGGCGCGGCAGAAATTACTGCAAATGTAATCTTCCAAGCGGCGGCAACATTAAGAAACGCAAATGCACCAGGACCATACTATTGTGTGTTGGCACCATTCCAAGCGATGGCGCTTAAACAACAATTAGCAGGGACAGGTAACACTAACATGGGATCACTTTCAGATGTTGGTAACCAAGCATTAAGAGATGGTTTCATTGGAACACTTGCAGGAATGCAAATCTTTGAAAGTTCAAACATTGCTAACGACCCATCAGCAGGTGGTGTTGTTGGTGCGGCTTTCTCAAGAGATGCACTTGCATATGTTAACAAAAGACCGTTCAGATTAGAAACTGAAAGAAATGCTTCAACAAGATCAACAGAACTTGTTGGAACACACGCATTTGGTGTATCTGAACTTATTGATGCATATGGCGTTGGTATAATTGGGGACAACCAAGTATAATAAATAACTTTGTG
>TARA_R100001591_G_scaffold7365_6_pt1 | contig 12991 bp, 18 predicted proteins | sample TARA_R100001591 | Tara Oceans TARA_R100001591 (sample SAMEA2622725) | marine metagenome | biome: marine biome (ENVO:00000447); feature: surface water layer (ENVO:00002042); material: "saline water (ENVO:00002010), including plankton (ENVO:xxxxxxxx)" | depth 5 m
GTGGTGGTTCTGGAGGAGGAGGAGGAGAACAAGAATTATCTCCAGCAGCATTAGCAGAAATAGAATTAAATAAAATTCTTAACAAAGAAAAGGAAAAATTCGCAGCAGGCATCATAAAAACAGAGGAAGAATTAAATTCTGAACTTCTTAGATTAACTTTAGAACATACAGATAATGTTTTAAAAACAACAGAATTGAGTGTTCAACAAAGAGCTAGTTTAGAAACAAAATTAGCTAATTTAAAAGTAAAACAAAGAAAACAAGACCTTAAAGAAACAGAAGAAAATGAAAAAGCTAAATCTGAACTTATAAAAGCTAACATAGATAACGCTATGACTATTGGTAGTTCTCTTACACAAATAGGACAATTAATGGGTAAAAACACTGCTGCTGCAAAAGCAGGTATAGCAATAACAAAAGCTGCTAGTGTTGCTAGTGCAATAAAAGGTATTATTGATGCTAAGGGAGCTATCACAAAGCAGGCAAAAGATGGTGACCCTTTTAGTGCTTTTGCTCGTATGGCTATAATGGCTGCTGCTGTTGCACCTCTTATTGCTAGCCTTCTTGCTCTTAAAGGCGAAGCAGGTGGTAGTGGAGGAGCAGGTGACGTACAAAGAGCAAGTACAAACGCAGAAGGCACAGCTACATTTGCTAGAGGAGGTTTGACCAGAGGTGGTGTATTTCAAGGTGCTTCTCATGCTAATGGTGGTGTTAAGTTTGCAGTAGGTGGTAGAGTTATGGAAGCAGAAGGTGGTGAAGCAATTATTAATAAAAAATCTACATCAGCTTTTAGACCTATATTATCTGCTATAAATTCTTTCAATGGTAATGGTGTTAAGTTTGCTGATGGAGGATTAATTAGTTCTGGAGAAAGATTTGCTTTAGGTGGTGAGCTAAGAAGCATACAAAATATTGTAAGTAATAATGCAGGTACTTCACAAGTTATAGTTGTAGAGAGTGAAGTTACAACAACACAAAATAGAGTATCTGCATTAGAGAGTCAAGCATCTTTCTAACAATTAGATGTTAATAAAATATTAATAACTTTTTGCAAAGGTTTAGGTAAATGTATAAATTAGATTATGGCAATACGTCAAAATAAGCTTGAAATAGTCAATCAGTTTGTAGAAAAAACTTATGATGAAATAAAAGCTAAATACTCTGAAGAAGCTGGTATTAAAAATGTTTTACATTTTCTTATAGAAAAAGGCTTAGTTGACCCTAAAAAACTAAGAGATTATATGGTAATGTCTGATTTTTCTAAAATGTTGAAAAAAAACAAAGGCAAGGTTGTTTATGCTTTTATGGATTTATCTGTTAAGTATGATATTACAGAAAGAACAGCAGCTAATATTGTATATAAAAGAAGTAAGAGTTTTAAAAAAGAATACAACATTAGATAAAAAATTCCAACTTTTTCCTATCAAAAATAAAGGTATATCGTATTTTTGCCAAATGAATAACTGGTACACTTTTGAAAATACTGCAAGTTTTGTGGAAATATCTATTTATGATGAAATAGGTGATTATGGAACTTCAGCAAAAAATTTCATACAAGATTTAAAATCAGCAGGAGATAAAAACATAAACCTAAGAATGAACTCTGTAGGTGGTAGTGTTTTTGATGGTCTTGCAATATATAATGTATTAAGAGCACATAAAGGTCATGTCAATGTAAAGATTGAAGGTTTATCTGCATCTATAGCTAGTATAATAGCTTTAGCAGGAGATAATATAGAAATGGCTGAAAATGGATTCTTTATGATACATAATCCTTTTGGTAAATCAGCAGGTGATGCAGAAGATATGCGTAAAACAGCAGATTTACTAGATAAGATTAAACAAGAGCTTGTATCTATCTATGCGAGTAAAACTGAGTTAACAAACGAAGAAATCTCAAATATGATGGATGAAGAAACTTGGCTAACAAGTCAAGAGGCTAAGGAAATGGGTTTTGTAGATGTTATTACAGAACCTATTAAGGTAGCTGCAAGTTTTAACTTCTCTAAGTTTACAAATGTAAATGAGTCTGAAGTTAGAAGCAAACTGGAGTTAATTAGTAATATTAAAAAAACGAAAATGACTGACGAATTGAAAAATTGGTTTAATGGTGTTAAAGATGAAATAATTAATGCTGTTAAGGGTAAAGACGTAGATGAAAGCCCAGTTGATGAAGTTTCTGTTGTTCTTTCTGACAATGACGAGGTAGTTAATAAACTTACTGACTTATCAAATGAGAAAGAAGAACTTTCAAATATCGTTGCTGAAAAAGAAAGCAAAATTGCTGACTTAGAAAACAAGATGTCTGAATTAGAAGCAGATTTAGCGAAATTAAACGCTACAGAAACAAAAATAGAGGCAGAAAATGACCCTGCAATTAATGAAGCTGATATGAAAGCTGTTAATGAGTGGGAAGTTTTTGCTAAATCATTATTAAAATAATAAATTAGAAAATTATGGCAACTTTAACAAGTTCAAATTTACCTACAGTAAACAAATATGATGTAAGTAAATCAATTATTGAGCCTCTATTTATGGGGCAAGACTATATGTCCTTTATGGATGTAATGCCTAATGTATCAGGAACTATTGTTGTTGATAAGTTCAAACAATTAGGTGGAATAACTAACGCTTTTTCTTCTTCAGCTTTTCAAGGAGAGTCTGGAGAGATTGGTGATACTGTAACATTAACTCCTGTTCGTAGAGAAGCAGAGGTTGCTTTTGCAGGTAACGCTTTATATAACAAAATCAAAGGACAACTTATGAGAGGAGGCTTTGAGTTTGACAATGTAGATGGAACTGTTGTAAAAAACATTTTACTAGACCTTATCGGACAAGGTGTAAAAGCTGACTTTAACAAGCAGATTTGGTTATCAAGTGCTGCTTCAGGAACAGGTGCTTTTGACCAATATGATGGTTTATTTGATGCAGCATTTAATGTAACTGCTAACAAATTAAATCGTTCAACTTTAGCTACTGAACAACCATCTGATTCAGCTTTAGTTGCAGGTCGTGGTTTAGATATTTTGAAAGGATTGTATGATGCTGCTTCTCCTGAATTATTAGAAGCAGGAAATCACGCATACTTTGTATCAGGTGATATTGCTGATGACTATATGGCTACAAACTTAGAATCTTCTAGTTTTGCAGCTGCTGGTTATGGTGCTATGGTAAATGGTGTTCCAAACCTTACTTATAGAGGTATTCCTATTATTGTTCGTAGAGATTGGGATGTGGCTATTGCTGCTAATGTTGCAAATATTAATGGTGCTACAAATGCTGCTGAAACTCACAGAGCTATGTTAACTACTAAAGACGCTTTTGTTGTTGCAACTGACTTTAACGAAAACTCTGTTGAGCAGTGGTATTCAAACGACAACAAAGAATATCGTTTTAGAGTAGCTTACTCTATTGGTGTTGCATTAAAAGATGCTAAATTAGCAGTTTATTACACACCAGACAATATGTCGTAAATAAATTTAGGGGGATGAAATATTCCCCCTAATAATTTTTAACTTTAATAAATAATAATAAAATGGCAATAGAAGCATTAGGAGTAAATCACAGCGATTTAGAATTAAGAGGTGGTTTACGATATATAGCAATAACTGACTTCACAGATGCAACTGGTGTAACTTTTGATAATAGTGGTGACCATGCTGTTTCTGCTGTTACAGGTGTAGGTGATGCAGTGCTTTTTGATTTAAAGCAAGGCACAGGTTCATTAACTACAACTGGTACAAAAGAGGGTGGTACTATTCTGTTTGAGCACACTATTTCATTTTTCGTTCCTAACATTTCTTCTGCTCACCTTAGAGCATTAGAATCAACTAGAAACCAAAAATTAATGGTATTCGTTCAAGATTTTAATGGAGCTGCTTATGTAATAGGTTGTTCAGAAGCATTTGCATTAGAGGATGATATAGCAAACCAACAAATGTTTGCTACTGTTTCTTCAATAGAGGGTGGTACAGGTGCAGCTTTAGGTGATGAAAATGGTGTTACAGTAAGTATTACTTGTCAATCAGGAGAATTACCAAGAGCATTTACTGGTACATTCACACCTGATTCATCAGCAGGTACAGTCGCTATATCGTAACAATAATAAATATACAATAGTTAGGGGTCTTTCCCCTAGCTATGTATTTTTTTTAATATATTAGCATTATGTATAAATCAAGATTAAAAAAAGGAGTTATCAAGTTTCGTGATACTAGACTTAGAGTAGATTGGTCTAACGCAACACAAGAACAACTAAAAGAGGTTTATGAAAGAGGTGATAATGACTTTGTAACAAAAATAGAAGATGCAGCACCTAAAAAAACCAAAAAGAAATCAAAAGCAAAGTCAAGTAAAAACATCTCAGACAAAGAGTAGTTTTAACACTAAGTACGCTTTTGTAAATATAAGCACACCTAACGTAGATAGAGAGGTAAAGCAAATAGATAGAGTAAGAGAAGATTATATACCATTTGGTAAGGATAATCTTTTTCCACAATATCTTGCTGATTTAAAAAGACATTCATCAACACATAGGTCTGTTCTAGCACAAAAAACTACATTTACTACTGGTAGTGGTTTTAAAACAGAAAACAATAAATTAAAAGAGTTTATATCAGACGTAAATGCTGATGGAGAAACACTAAAAGATTGTTTTAAAAAATTAGCTGATGATTATTACACTTATGGAAACGCATACCTAGAGGGTGTTGTGTATGAAGGTGGTGTTAATTTTTATCATAAAGATGCTGCAACAGCTAGAGTAAGTAAAAATAAAAAGAGTATTTGTTTTCATCCTGATTGGGATAATTACAAAAGAACAACTGAGAAAAAGCAGGTAATTCCTATTTATCCTGAAATAAGAAGTGACCGATTTGTAATCCATTATAAAGATTATGAAAGCACATTTAATTTTTATGGTTTACCAGATTATGTTGCTGCATTAGAGCACATAGCAATAGATTATGAAATAGGTAAATTTAACCATACAAATTTTAAGAATGGATTTAGTCCTTCTGCAATAGTAACTGTAAATGGTGATTTTGGTGAAGCAGAAGCAGAAAAGTTTGTCGAAACTGCTAAAGACACATTAACAGGTAGTGGTAACAATTCAAAGATATTATTCCTTGTAAAGAACGCAGATGAAAGTAGAGGTACAGATGTTCAGATTCTTAACAACAAAGAAGATGGTGACTTTTTAGATTTACAAAAATTAACAGACCAAAATATTATAACTGCTCACAGATGGCAACCAGCACTTAGTGGTATAGTATCTTCAGGTAAAATGAACAATACTGGTAGTGAGATAAGAATAGCTTATGAACTAGCTATGTCAACAGTTATAAAAGATACAACCAATATATTATTAGAACCAATAAAAAAGGTTATAAAATCTGAAATTGGTATTGAAACAGAAGATTTAACTGTAATTTATGAGCCACCTATATCTTTTCTGTCAGACATAGACCCAAAACAAGTTCTTACAATAAATGAACAAAGAGCTATGTTACACAAAGATTTAGGTAAATTAGAAGATGGTGATATGTTGTTAGCAGATAGACAATTAATTAGAGTAGAAAAACAAGAAACTATAACTAGAAACTAACATGGGTAATGTAAGACAATATAATAATTTAGTAACTGCTTCAGAAGTAATATCTAATTCTTTTACAAATCAAGCAACAGATACAGCTTTGATAACTAATAGTATTATTGATATTGCAGAATTAGCACACATAAAACCAGAATTAGGACTGGATTTTTATGAAGAAATAAAAACACAAAATCATAACTCAACTTTAACATCTGACAACACAGTTTTAATGAATGACTTTTTAAAACCTGCACTTTGTTGGTTTGTACGTTTTGAGGTTATGAACGAAATACAATATAATACAACTTCTGCTGGGGTTGTAGTAAATGTTTCTGATTTTAGTACACCTGCTAACGTAGAGCAGTTTAATCAAATGAAACAAGACACTTATAGAAAAGCAAAAGTATTGCTTGATGATATGATAGCATTTATACAACATGAAGACCAATCAGGAAAATATCCATTGTTTGGTCAAGATGGTGATTCATCTATGCCTGATGTTGACCATGCTACAAAACTTAATGGAATAATATTTTACTAATGGCTACAAACTTTCCAAAAAAAGGTGATGATAAAAAAATTACTTTGCGTAATAGCGAAGAAAAGCAGTTCCCTTATGAGTTTGCTAAAAACTTAAAAGAGCAGCAGCCAAAGATATGGAAGGCAGGTGGTAATATTCGTGGTAATGAAGCATTTATGCTTTGGGGTAGAGCTAGAAAAGGAGAAGATACAGAGTCAATTAGAGCTTGGATAAAAGAAAGAGAGAGTTGGGCAAAGAGTCATTTTAGAGATGGTCAAAAGTTCAAAGGAGATGCAGAGCCAAACTTATCAAATGTAGCAGGTGTAGTAGCTCAAATTAAGTGGGGTGTTATTGGTAATCTTGGAGTTCAAGGTATGAAAGATGTTATATTAGAGTTAACAAAAAAATTAGAAGGTAGAAAAGATAATATGAAAAATAATATAGACCACGACTTACACATAGAGTTTAGTCAAGACATGATGAAAGAGCTGCACGAAAAGGTGAGCTTGAAATGACAACTAATGAAATGGGTGAGCCCATAGTAATCAAGTTTATGTATGATGCTAAAAAAACTGATGAGCCTATGAATGTAAGTCCAACTGTTAAGAAAGGACTTGAAGCTAAAGTTGAAAAGCATAATGAAGATGTAAAGGACTTGAAGGTAAATTGGAATCCAAAAGTAACTTATGCTAAGTTGGAAAAAGTATTTGATAGGGGCATCGGTGCCTACAGAACAAATAAGCAATCGGTAAGACCCAATGTAAAATCTGAAGAACAATGGGCGTATGCTCGGGTAAATTCGTATCTTTTTGTAATGCGTAAAGGTAGATTTCAAGGTGGTACTCATGACACTGATTTACTTCCTGAAAAGCATCCAATGAAAAAGGCTATGAAAGAAACAGATAACGCAAGAAGAAACCCTAAGTGTCCAGATGGATATGAGCATCAAATGCCTGATGGCTCTTGGATGTGTGGTAAAAGACATGGTGGTGGTGGTTACAAGAGTAAGGTGGATGAAAAGGAACTTTTAAAATTTTTAAATATATTAAAAGAAGATTTAATTACAGAAATAAAATTAAAAAAAACTAAATAATGGCAACAACAATAACAGCAGCAACACTAACTGTAAATCTTTCTGAAACTTTGACTCTAGGTGGTCAAAATTTTGGTGGTACAAAAGAACTTACAATAAGTAATATTACAGAAGCATTTAAAAGAATAGTTAGATGTATTAATAATCAAACAACTACAATAGCAACATTTAGTGGTAATGCTTTTGCTTCTGCAAATGCTATTGATTTAGAAGATGCAAAATATATAAGAGTTACTAACTTAGATGATACTAATCCTGTAGAACTTGCAGTAGTAGGTGCAGCAACTCTTTATCAAGTAAGATTGGATGCTGGTCAATCTCATATACTTGGAGCTCCAGATGACTTAATGTTAGCTGAAGCAGATACATCTCCTAGTTTTGGAACTATGGCAGATATAGCAAGCATACAAGTAAATCCAGCAACTAATGATGTAGATGTAGAAATTTTTGTAGCAGGTATATAATATGGCAAGTAATGAACATAGCACACTAGCTGAATCACAATTACATAATCCTAAAGGATTTAGCACAGCTAGTAATAATAGTTATTTAACTAAAAACTCAGCAGGTAATTTACAATGGCAAGACAACCGAACTTACACTTATTTGTCTATAGGTGGTTTTCATAGTTCAAGTGGTTCTGTAGGTGATTATTATGCAAAGCAGTTTTCTGCTGACTTTCATAATTGGAATCAAACTGTTGACCCACAAGATGCCACTAATGGTACAGTAAATTCTGGTAGAAAATGGGCTTCTATGTATTCTGAGTTAGTATGTCCTGTTGGTGGTAGTATTACTAACTGGAAAATAATGCACTCTGGAAGTGCCAGTGCAGATTGGGATTTAGAGCTATATAAATTATCTATAACAGATGGTGTAGGCACAAATGCAGATTTGACATTATTAGGTGAAAAATGTGATTTGACAAATAACGCTTCTGGTAGTGCATTTGTTGAAATTGTTGATATGACTGTTACAGGTACTTTAACAGTAGAAGCTAATGATGTTATTATATGTTTATTAAGAAAGCAAACAGCAGGGAGTAAAAGCATTTTTTGGAACTCTACATTAACTATAGTTTGGGATTCATAATGAAAGTATTATTTACCATATTAATATTGTTTTGCACTAACTTTACTTTTGCACAAATAAATTTGCTTAAATGGTCAACTATATACACATCAATTAGTGTAAATAACTCTTTGTTTATGCAAGGCAACTGGCAAATGGTAGAGGGAGATTTAGTAAATTTAACAAGAGAAAACCCACACGATTTTACAATAGCAGTTGGTATAAGAAAACTAGCAAGATTTAAATATCAAAGTAAACTTGGTAATTTTTATGATGGTACTGAAAAATATATATCAGACAACTCTATAATAGGTGCAGTCAATGGTTTAGAATATAAAGCACAAATAGAGCTTAAAAGACAACAAGGTAGAGAGTTTGAAAATAGGCACATATCTTTACGTTATATAGGTGATTTTTATACAATAAAAGCAGAGCAAAGATTTAATGGTTTGGCAGATATAAAATACTCTAATGTAGATACAAGATTAAGATTAAAAATAGGTAATAAAATAAATCTAACAGCAGGTGTTATGAATAGTTGGCGACCATTAGGCTATGAGTACAATGCAATACAAAAATATATAGATGATGGTAATATGTGGTATCAACTTGCTTATGACTATGGCTATGAAGACCAATATTTTTACATAGATGGTAATCAAAATGGACAAGATGACTGGTTTGATTATTATGACTGGAATTGGTATAATGAAGATGGTATGCAAATAGCACAAAGTGATTATGAATTTTATAAATATCATTTTGGCAAAGTAGTTAGAGAATATACTTTAGACGTACAAGACAGCTTAGGTATGGTTAGAGAAATGAGTATAGCTTTTGGTAGTAGTTTTTATCATTATGGAGATAGGTTTTGGTTACACGCTTTTGCAGATATTTACCCAAAAAGATGGTTACAAGATGATGTGTCAGAGCAAATATTAAGATATATAGAGTTAGAACAAGACAGAATAGATTACACGATAGGTTTTGTTTTAGGTACAAAATTAGGTAATAAAAAAAGATTAGGTTTATTCATAGAGGGTGATTATAATGATATGTGGGGTAGAGAATGGTATAATTTAAAAGCTGGTATTAACTATTTATTTTTTTGATATGAAAGCAATATGTAAATTAATAACTTTTGTAACATTTGGTTTTATATGTTTTAACAAATGTGACAACAAATGTAAAAAATAATGGCAACAGAAATAAGTAAAGAAACAAAATTAAAATTAAGTTTAGAAACTATTATAAGCTTAGGTTTTGCATTAGTAAGTATAACTGCTGTTTACTTTACGTTAAAAGGTGATATAGCTACAGCTATGGAAATGCCAAAACAAGATGTTACACGAACAGAGTTTGATTTAAGGATTGAAGCTATTGGAAATCAAGTAATGTATAATGGGGAACAGCTTGATGAAATTAAAAAAACTTTGGAAAAAGTTGATGAACGATTATATGACGTTTCTAAAAAATAATATAATAGCATTATTATTACTTGTAAGTTATAATTTACAAGCACAGCAAGTAATAACAAATCTTAAAAAAACACAAAATGGTATCGTTGTGTTACAAATCAATGCAGATTTTAATAAATCAAATACATTAGACTTAAACAACCTTAGTGATTGCAAGGTTTTTTATATGGACATATCTGATGCAAGTAGTTTAAAAATTAGTAAAGTACCTACTATTATAATATTTGATGGTAAAGAACAAGTAAGATTTGAGGCAAATATAATGATGAAACTTGATGCCACTCGTAAAGATGTTCAAAACTTTGTTGATAATTTAATATTAAATAAATTTAACTGATGGCTGCTAGAAAAGCTGGTTTTATTTTTAGACCTACAAAAAGTGTTAAAAGAAAAGGGGTTCACTCAAAGAACGCTAGTAAAGGACAAAAAGGTTATAAGAAGCCTTCTCGTGGTCAAGGAAAATAAAATAAAATGAAATTAAAAGTATTAAGATTTAGTTCTGAGGCAGACTCTACTTCTGGTTTGCTGTTTGAAGAAACAGATATGGGCTTACAATTCTTATGTTACACATTAGAAGATGAACGTAGAGCTTTAAAAGTCAAAGGAGAAACAAGAATACCAGCAGGTATTTATAATCTAAAATTAAGAAAAGAGGGTGGTTTTCATGAAAGATATTCTAAAAAATATCGTAATATGCACATTGGTATGCTTCATGTCACTGATGTTCCTAACTTTGAGTATATTCTTATTCACACTGGAAACACTGACGAGCATAGCAGTGGATGTTTAATCGTTGGCTTGTCGCAAGAATCCAATCAAGTTCTTAAAGATGGATTTGTTGGTAAAAGTGTTAACGCTTATAAAAGGATTTATCCTAAGATTGCAAAAGCCATAGATAGTGGGCAAGATGTAACCATTGAATATGTTGACTTTGATAAAGAATTTTAAGGGTTCATAAAGGGTTAATAAACCCTATATAATAAAGATAAAGATAAAGATATGATAAATAATATATTTGGAGGAATACTTGGAAAAGTTGTAGATAATGCAGAAGGTATATTGGATAAAGTAATTACTACAGATAAAGAAAGAGATGAAGCTAAACTACAATTAAGAAAAGTATTATTAGATGCTGAGAAAGAAGCTTTTGCTAAAGAGGTAGAAGATAGAAAATCAGCTAGAGATATGTATAAGGATGATGCTATTATACAAAAAGTATTAGCAACATTATTTACAGTAGCTTACTTTGGTATAACATTTGTAATGTTTAGCTATTTTGTAACTAAAACAATAGACTTAGGAGAGTTTGAGATTAGTTTTATATCTACAATATTTGGAGCTATGTCTAGTAAAGTAAATACTATTATTGATTTTTTCTTTGGTGGTAGTGCTAAAAAACAAGAAGAAAAATAATTCTACTTTTTTCCTATCTACTCATAATTTATTAGTATATTTGCATACTTACGAAAAACTCATTCTGAGTTATCATTGTTTTAGGGTTAGTAAAAAAACGAGATTTCTGTTGGTTATCTCGTTTTTTATTTTATATTGCACCAACCAATAAAACAGTTTAATGAAAAAGATATATGGTAAAAGACTTAGACTTACCCCAGAAGAAGTACAAATGGTTGAAAACCATAGGCTTACAAGAAATGTAGGCATCATAGGTGACACACATGAACCTTTCTGTCACCCAAAATACAGAGATTTTTGTTACGAAGTGTTTAATAGATTTGGAGTTTCCGAGATAGTTCATATCGGTGATGAAGTAGATAATTCAGCCTTGTCATATCATGAGAAGATGGCTGAAATGCCTAATGCAGAAACAGAAGCAGAAAAAGCACAAGCAGCTATGGAAAAATGGTATGCCACTTTTAATAACGTAAAGGTATGTGTAGGCAATCATTCGGCTTTACCTTTTCGTCAGGCTACTACAGCAGGTATTCCTAAAAGATTTATGAAGTCTTATGAAGAAATATGGAACGCACCAAAAGGCTGGCAGTGGAAGTTACAATGGGAAATAGATAATGTTTTATACGAACATGGTACAGGTAGTAGTGGAGCAAGAGCAGCAGTCAATAGAGCAACAGCAAACAGACAATCTACTGTTATAGGGCACTGTCACAGCTTTGGTGGTGTAAACTACATGGCATCTCGTAACGATTTAATATTTGGACTAAACGTAGGTTGTGGCATATCTGTATCTGCATTAGCTTTTCATTATGGTAAAAACTTTCCTAAAAAGCCTACACTTGGCTGTGGTGTTGTTTTAGACGAAGGAAAGACAGGACTTTTTATTCCAATGGACTTAGGAAGTAAGATAGTTCATATCTAATTTTTTTAAAAAAAATACAAAAAAGTTTGTCAATATGATTTTTTATTATACATTTGCAGTGTTAACCCACTAAATAATGTATTATGTTAAAAGAATTATTAAAGAAAAATTACAAATTAAATAGTAATGAAACTCATGTTTACTTATCTAATGTTAACAAAGTATTAGATGAAGTAAGAGATAATATCAAAGCATTACAGCTAGAAGCTCATAATAGTGAAAACTATGAAGCATCTGAAGCTTACAAAAATGCTTGGTATGAATTAGCTTTTGTAGGAAATAGAATATTAGATATTCAAATGCAAAACTTAATAGATAAAAAATAATAACCCTAAAAATTATATTATGTCAGAAATTAAAAAAGAAACAAGAAAAGAAGCATTAAGAAGGTTGTTTGAAACAAATGGTTTAGTGCAAGAAGATGTTTACAAAGACAAGAGAGGTTTTGTAATTATTACCAGAACAGGTATAGACAAGATAGTAAGTAACAGAGGTATTGATTTATCTTACGAACCTATAGTAATGGAAAAGGATTGGGTGGTATTACGTTGTATTGCTAAGATGTCTGAAACTAAGGTAGAAAGTTTTGGTGAGTGCTCACAAGAAAACACTATGGGTCTAGCTGGTAAATATCCTGTAGCTATGGCAGAAAAGCGTGCAAAGTCACGAGCAGTATTAATGATGACAGGATTTTACGAACAAGGAATCTATGGTCAGGATGAAATGATGGATAGTTAATGGATTGGATAGACGATTTATTAGATGACAGATGTAACCTTTATCAGATTTCTACAATAGAAAATTTGATGAAAACATCATCTGTCGCTAATGAATATATTAATATTGACTTTGAACAGCTTACAATTATTGAAGCAGAGCAAATAATATTACATCTGTACGA
>TARA_R100001591_G_scaffold75660_2_pt1 | contig 12920 bp, 7 predicted proteins | sample TARA_R100001591 | Tara Oceans TARA_R100001591 (sample SAMEA2622725) | marine metagenome | biome: marine biome (ENVO:00000447); feature: surface water layer (ENVO:00002042); material: "saline water (ENVO:00002010), including plankton (ENVO:xxxxxxxx)" | depth 5 m
TCTTAAAGTGTTGCTTTGTCCATTTACTATCTCTAGCACAAATCATATAGGCACCTGCTACATCTACTTGGTCTAAATCGTTTGTAGATGTATCTCCATATCTGCGTGTACCACCAGTTACAGAAGCTCTGTCAGTCTGATGGAATAACGTATGTTCCATATCTAAACCAGTCAAACGGTTAAATGGATTTAAATCATGCCAGTTATCAACATCAGAAGAACCTTTGTATGCTATAAAAGCTGAACTGGTCATATCACTAGGCCAGTTATATTCTGCTATACCAGCTCTATCTTCACCATAATTATTAGATTGAGATTCGTCTACCCAATGTTCAACAAAAGAATGGTCATATGAAGCTCTTGTATCATTAGCTCCACCTGTGTCAGCCTTTACGGCTGATTCTGAAGACTTAACTTGGCACATGGCTAAAACTTGTTTTGGTAACCATCTATAATATTCATCTACAAATGACATTGTAGGATGAAAAGCATAAGATGTAGTTTTTATACCTGATGGAGCTCGTAGGGTATCTCTACCAGAGCCAGCTCCAAATATATCACTTATATCAGTAGAGCTTGCTGCTAGCACTGAGTTACCTTCATCAAAACCATGATTTGTAAGATAGTCTCCATCCCAAATTTTATATTCATCTATTGTCTGCTCAGGTGACCTACAGAAACTTTCAGTAGCATCTAATGATACTGAGAACTTAGGGTCATCTAAAACGACAATGGGATTTCCTAAAGATACTTCTCCAATGATAGATGGTGTATTATCTTGGAACGCACCACTAGCATCTACCACTAACATCAATTTTTCACCGGGGAATAATTTAACAGCAGAGGCAGAACCTGCATCAGTCATATCAACAGTATCCTCTAACAAGTCTATTAGTTCCATTTTAACAACATTTAAAACATTAGATATAGTTGGTGTACCTGCTAAGGTCATGTCTGTTTCTATTAATTCACCGCTGCCAGTATTTCTCAAGTCACCTTGGTCTGAACCACCAGCATAAAATGTAACTCTTACTTTGACTTCTGACCTTGCTGAATCCATTGTAGAGTGACTTCCTATTAATCTACATGTCACACCATCGAATGTACCGCCAGTTCCTGATAGATATTTATTAGTAATACCTGCAAAAACTCTTTTTTTGTCTGCTTTTAAAATACCAATAGGCGGTCTAGGAGTAGGAGCAAGGATAGGTATACGTTCTGCATCTGTTTTATCATTTTCTACTATATATCTATCATTTCTACCCTCATCTATCAATGCATCTCCAGCTGCCAACACATCTATACCTTCAAAAGTAGCATCTCCAGTTGCTTGATAAAATTTAGATAAAAACCCATTTACATTTTTAACTCTTATTTTTGGAAAGTGTAGTTTATCTCTTGTGAATATATGGGATGTTATACCTATATTATTAGGTGTATCCATCTTTATAAGTGCAAAATTAGCTTTACCTTTAGGGTCGTTATCTTCACCGTCGTCCCAATCTATATAAAACTCAATTACAGGGTCGTTTGCTTCTATTCTAAAAAAATACTCTATATGTGTGAAAAAATTAAAATTAGCACTTTGCTCTTTATTAATTAAGTAAGCTGTATTAGATGTGACTTGTAAAGCGTTTGTATCTGCTCTAGCGTCTGCTTCTGTTAAGTAAGCTTTTAATACAAAACCAGTTGGTGCTGCCATCTAATCACCCAACCTAAATGCTGCTTTAGTATATGATACAGATGATGATGTAGCTACATCGCTAGCTGTATCTCCTCTTATATTGTGATAGTCTTTCATAAATAACCTCGCTGAGTAAGAAACTGGTGAACCATCTTGTATTTCCTGTAATGGTTTTGTAAATACAAATGATTTCTGATTACCTGATATAGGATATAATACTCTTTTATATATAACAACTTCTTCAATTATACCTGTAAAACCTTTAGTATGCGTATGACCACTTGAAGTATCATGTATTGTACCTATGGTCAATGGTGATGTTGAAGCAGGTACTACTCTTATGTTTGTATCTGTCTTCCAGTTTATACCATCAGCACCAGAATCTGCACTTTGAGAAGGACCTGTTTGGTCTACTAACTCACCATCTATGAATAATTTACAGTTACCAGCCTTTAAATGTCTATCAAAAGTAACTATTATATTAGTAGGTGTTTGTCCATCTACAGGTATAGGGTTAGAAGTTAATCTAACGTTATTAGAAGCTGCATGGAATACATCTACTTCTATTTTATTTGTAGAACCATTTAAGTTTACGACACATGTTCCACTGTGCATAATATAATTTTCTGTACCATTTGTAGTTGCATCTGGTATGATATGCATGACGAAAGATGCTTCAGTTGTCAAATCAGATAATACATTCCCAGAGGGTGGGTAATATTGTATATGGTCATTTTCAGCACGTGAACCACCAACAACTTCAGCACCGTTTCCTCCTTCAGAGGTAGGTCTACTGAATTTTAGTGCGTTACCTGCTAAACCTTCTATTGTATGTCTAGGACCGTTAGCCCCTGAAGATACTGCTGCAAAATGTCCTGACGGAGCAGATGACCTAAAGAAGCCTCCTAATACATTAGCGTATTGTCCGTTTGATGTTCCTGTGTCAGAATTATTTAAAAAGGCTTTATTTGCTATTCTTAATCCGAATACTGCTACTTTATTACTATCGTCAGCTCCAGCAAATGTAACATCTCCTATTGGACTGCCATCAGGGTCAGTTGATAATTTATATTTACCACTACCTGTACCCGCAGTTTGACTAATAAAATACTCTCTACCATTCTCTGGGTTAGTAGTATTATCTAAATCAGTGAAAAGCACAGGAGTTCCGGGTTCTAATGTGACTGCACTAGTTCCTACACTATCTATTTCATTATCAGAAACATCTGTATTAATCTTTTCCATAGTGGTTCCCGGAGTTAATGTTACAACCTCATATGGAGTTTTACCGTGTGAAGTACCAACTGACCTACCGTCATCTCCTTCATCATTAAACGGAAAGTGTATTATAGCACCATCATATTGGGTTTTGATAGGTTCTTTATCTATCATCATAAAACCATACCATAAATCATCGTCACTAGTTTCTATCTTAAATTCAGGATAGAATGGGTCTTCATCATAAGGTACAACAGACAATTTAGGTGTAGATGGTAATTCGTCTTCGAATACCGTTACTAGATATGGTAATCTGTCTAAATGAGGTGAATAATCCGTGAGCTGTCTGGATGTTTGGAAGGTTATACCGTGGTCATTTTTATTAAGGTTATTGTGATATAAAACTTCATGTTTAGTATCAGAGTCTGAATCTAAAATTAAATCTAATCTTTCTCCTAATTCTATATCAGATTCAAATATTTTTTTCATCCTAAAAGCATTGTATCTACCTACTCTTGGACTACCTATTGATATTTCACCACCTTTATCGGTCTGTTCATCATATTGTCCAAATCCAAAATCTCTATCATCTATAATACTATTTTCATCTTCAATATCGTGTGACCATTTATTCTCATAAGCGCCTGTTATTGAAGGAGTATCGTTGTACAACCACTCATTCCAAGTTGGTCCAAATAATCCATAATGGTTTTGTGCAGGATTGGTCGATAAAGCCGCACTTGATGATTCAGACTCGGTTATTAAAGCACTTCTATACTGTCTACCTGAACCCATCGTCCAATCTATACCACCTGTATTGTAATTGTATAATCCTAAGAAATTTTGATTCATAACTCCTATCCAAAATTTATATGGAGAAATCATCAAATATGGTAATTGTTTATCTGTTATCATATCTTGACCAGTGTTAGATTTACCATTCCAATCTAATTGAACGTGTTTATTGTCTATAATCGATAGTATTTTAACACCTGTACGTACAGTATTGGAGTCACCACCATCAGTGTCATTAGTAACACTATTACCTTCTTGTCTATTTGCTGAACCCCAAAGGTAACAAATCAAATCTTCACCTTCACAATGTCTCAACGGTTCAACAGTATCTAATTTGTATACACCAGACTCTGGAGTAGCTCTCAATACCCTTGAAGAACAGTAAATCATCTCTCTCTTTGAAAATATTGGGTCATCTCCCATATTGTGTCCAGTATTAACCTCAGTCATCTTATCTGTACCGTCTACCACACCTTTCAGATGTATAAATCCTTTATTAGTAAAGTAGTCTACAGCGCCTTTTGGGCTTGCAGCTGGTGCTCCGAAATCTACATATTCACTCTGACTATCATCTTGTTTTAATAATCCACCTGTGAATTCAGAACCATCAACGTATGCATTTGTTTTACCTCCTCCTAGAGTGCTAGTTCTTGCTTGATTACCATAGAAACTACCACTGCCATCAGTTCCAGACTGTTGTTGTATAGTATCATCATACATAGTTACACTTGTACCATCAAACATGTCAGTTCCCATATATCGGAAGGAACAAAAGGTTTTGACAGAATAAATTTCATTCAGTGCTGATAAATCTGCTTGAAAATCATTTAAAAATATACCAGTGTTTTCAGAATTGTCAAAATCAGCTCTTGTGTCAGAACCAAATAGTAAAAAGTTAAAACCGGGGAAGGCTCCAGTATGAGCGTGTTTGGTAAATCCATTTTTAACACTTGTTGAAGCAGGTGAAGGTATTATTAAAGAATTAGGATTATGCCCAACTATAGGAGTAGTAGCGTTAGAGTGTTCGTAGTTGAAGTTTTTAAATCTTATACCATCTATAAATACAGAAGATGTAGTAGGTCGTCTCATTACCTCATCCGTTCCATCAATATTCATAGTTATTTCTCCACCATCATCTTCTAAACATAAATCTGAATTACTAGTTGATGAAACATTAGGATAATTACATAACCAGAATGTCAAGTATCTTGGCCATATAGCGTTAGCGTCTGTAGGTCCTGAACCAGCATTGCTAGCAGCATCAAAGTAATCTGGGTCATTATGGAAAAATTGTCCACCCTGACTGTTAGTGCTACTCATTCCAGCTCTTCCTGTCCACCAACAGCTTGTTACAAAATCATTACCAATCATATGCGTAGCATCTCCTGTACTAGTATCTACATCCTCTATACCTACGGTGCTTTCTCGGTTTGGTATCGCAACACCCGTTTTAGTGTCATGAAAACCATACTCTACATTGTGAGCAAAAGATACACTTGAACTAGCAGTCATACTTCCTTGAGTAGGACCCATTTTTATCTTTAGTGTTGTGTATCCGGGCGGTATAGTATTTTGTTTTATTCCAAACGTAGGAGTTCCCTTAGCTTGAGCAGCACTATCTATGTCTACATATACGTCATAGACATCGCTTGCTGCACCCTCAGCATCATAATCTTTATTTATTCTCCAATCATCAATAGTAACAACATGTAATCCATCACCTACGTTATTAGCATCTAATTCACCCTTTGACCTAAAGAAAGACCATCCTAAAAGTGGTGCTGCGTCTGTATCTGATGTAAGTAAAGCTTGGTCAGCTAATCCTGAAAAAGGTATATGTTTATCAATATAAGATAATAATGAATCTGATTGTTTAGGTTTGTGATAACCGTAAGTAATACAAAATGCACGACGTACCAAAGACATTTGGTCTCCACCACTGTCTACGTAACGTTGTCCTACATCTAATCCTGTCAAATCTAAGTCTACTTCTATCTCTCCGTTGACATATCCACCTATACTACTATGGTTTGTATTACCACTGACAGAAAACAGTTTGACACTAGAATCGTTAGAACCAGATGTCATATCAACTACGTCACTACCATCTCTTTTAGTTGATACTTTAAATTTACTTGAACTACTTGCGCTAGTTGCTGATACATAAAATAATTGTCCTGTTACTAAGTCACCACCGCTGTCTAACCCACCTCCGTGTGGGAATAATATAGGAGTTCCAGCTGTAAATCCATGGGAACTTCCAAAGTTTACTTCGTTATCAGCTACAACTGTAGATACTGTATTTTCAGTAAAAGGTAATTCAGCAGCCCAACTTGGGAATATATGAGCGGGGAAAGGAACTGGACCATAAGAAGCAAATGTTTCTTGTACATCATTTTGTTCATTATTATCTATTTGTATACTACCATTAACTGGTTTATAAAATTGTCTCATTTTCTGTAAAGACTCTGTGGCAGAACCTGATGTTCCTATAGAACCACTAGAGTCAATTCTATTATCACCAGCCCAGAAAGTAAACATTTCCATAGATTGTCCGTTACCTCTTAGATTGTTCTTAGTACTAAATCTAGTTATTGCTGAACCCACTAAAACTGGGTCATCAGATTCTGGGTCTAATGAAAGTTCTCTATCTTGTTTTACAACGTCAAAGAAAGAATTCATTGGTGTTATTTGATTATTATATTTTTCATCACTCTCAACAGGTGTTTCTGTTCCACTTACAATTACACCACTAATTTCAGTATCATAAAAATAAACGTAACCTGCACCCTTGTTATTATGTGTTGAACGCCATCGACCATTAGTATCTCTTTCGATAAAACACATTTGTCTTTCGCCTCTGTCACCAGAAACTCCACCATGTGTACCTTTACTACAATGTCTAACTCTAAAATATCTTAAACTCTTACCTCTATTTTTTAAGTATGACGCAACCATTCTTCCACCACCATAGCGTGGGTCTCGACCATCTCCTTGATATTGGTATTTAAAACCATATTCGTACATATCTTCTGCTTCTAGATAAGGTTTAGTAGTTCTTACTAAAGTTCTACCTATAGGTCTGTATTCAACCGTAGAGTTATATGTATAATTGGTAGGTTCTCCTGTGAATTTTTCTTCGTCACTTATATAATTATTCATGTTAGCTGATAGTGCATAAACGTGTCCTTTTTTCTGCCTCATAGAAGGACCGCTTTCATTACCAGTAACTCTTAACACACTACCTGTGTCATTAAATTTTACAGTATCTTCTTTACATTTAAAAAGTGTTATCTTAGGTGTTGATGTTGAACCCTCCTCTAAAATTACATCTTCAATAAAAAGATTTAGTTCAGCAAATAAAGGTTTACCAGCACCAAAGGCAGGTTGCTTTGGTAAATTAGAGCTGAAAATAGCCTTTGTACCCATTGGTCCACCTCTTAAGGAACCATATCCGTAAGAATTTTGTACAGCTGCTGTACTACCTTGTCCATCTATTCTAAATGTTTTACCAAAATTTTGTCCGCCTAATGAATCGTACATATCTCTGTACCTTGCGTTCAATTCTGCGTAACCATTTATCAATGCTTTCTTTCTAAATAATACCATTCTATATTCCACCTATGTCATTTTGTTTACGTAAAGCCTCTGGTAATGCTGCCGCTACTCTTTCTGCGAAGTCCTCACCATCTTGCACCATGACGTCGCCCATATTTAAAGTTATGCCTCCTGCTCCTAACATTGTTTGTGTCTTAGGAATTATCTTTTCGCCGGGTTCTACTAATACTGCTTGATGTCTACTACCTAATCCTCCACCTCGTGGACCACCAGTATCATACATAATCATACCACCCATATCATACGTTGGCATTTTTGCTGTTTCTGCTTCTTCACCACCAAACGAAGGGGTTGGGCCATAGTCTACCTTTGGTGGTTTCATAATCTGTTGCATAGCCACTGCTACACCAGCCATAGCTAACACAGAAGCCGCTACAATTCCTGCAAATAAAAATGGATTTTTAGTTTTAGCTGCATTTAATACTTGCATTGCAAGAGCTAAACCAAGTATAGCTCCAGCCACAGCTCCTATCGCTGCTGCTGCAATCGGACTATCTTTTGCAAACATCCTAACAGCCATAATCATACCCATCATAACTAGAGTTACACCAGCCTGTGATAGTGCTAAACTTTTATAAGCAGCACCTAAAGACTTAGTGCTCATTATCGAAGCCTTATCTGCTACTATAGCTCGGAGTTGTTTTTTAATCTTTTTATCTAAAAGCATGGTGTTCATAGCTATGATACCGTTTGTTATAGGTAATACACCATTTACCATTTTGAATAATATAAGTGCTTCTAGTACATTAGGTCCCAAAGCGCCCATCAATTTAACAGCTAAACGTAGAGGCATGGTCATTACTTGAATCATACCAGTAAAGTCTCTACCTTCACTAGTCATATCTTTAGCCATCTCTACTAAATCACCTAAAAGTCTTCCAAATTCTTCCATAGCAAAGATAACTGTATCTTTTATAGTTTGTCCAAGTGGTGTCAATCCTGTAACGACACCGTCTTCCATGGTCACAAACATACCTTTTAATGATTCAGTAACAGTATGTAAAGTCATAGCATATTCATTTATAAAACCATTACTTTTACCAACCTCATCTGACATAAGAAAAATAGATTGAAAGCTGTTCTTTAATACATCTACTGTTCTAGCTAAAGATTGCTGCTGTACGTCTGCCATTGATGTTGCAGCACCAGCAGAATTAGCTAAATCATTAACTGCTCCTTCAAACTCATCAGCATTTTGTACTAAGTGAACAAAGGCCGTAGCACCTCTGACGTTTAAATCCTCTAATAAGGTAGTCATTAAGTCAACATCACTAGCTGCTGGTCCCATTGCTGTTTGGAAATCCTTGGCTATCTCAGTTAACATCTTGAAATTGCCTTGTTCATCCATAATTTCAACACCTAATTTACGGAACGCAGCTTCACTATCTTGTGCATGTTGAGCAAATTCAGCTAAAGCTTGACGTAAACCACGACCTGCAATACCTGCTTCTAAAGCACGATTAGTTAAAACTTCTAAAGAACCTAGTAATTGGTCTATATTCTGTCCTGTGGACACGAAGAAAGGCATAGCGAACTTGACAGCACTGGCTAAGTCTTGATATTCAATCAAAGATTTGTTAATAGAATGTGCAAACTTGTCAGTAAGTTCAGCAGAATCTTCCATTTCCATACCGAAACCGAATATAGTCTGTGTTGTTAACTTAGCTACAGTCTCATGGTCACCTTGAACAGCCATAGCTAGCTTCAAAGTGTTATTTAAAACCATCATAGACTCTTCTGCATCTAAACCAGCCGAAGCCAGTGTATATAAACCTTGAGATGCATTTTCCATAGAAACACCGTATGAGTTACCAAAATTAACTATTTCATCAGATAAACCAAATAATGTATCGTTAGAAGCTTGGAAAATAGATTGAGCGTTCATCAACTCCTCTTCAAAAGCCATAAACGTACTATTTACGTCGTTTAACTTATTGAAAAAAGCAGTTGTAGCTGCTGTAGATGCTGCAATAGAAGTAACCAAAGTTGTTTTGAAAGATGTAGCCATAGCATCAATCTGTCCGTTGAATTCTTTAGCTAATATTGACCTATCTCTATCTAATTGTCTTTGCTGCTGTTTCTTACGATTTAGCTCACCATTTTCTTTTGTAGCTTTTTTAGTAGCATCAATTTCATCTTTTAATCTTTTACTCTCTATTGCACTTAGAGATTTGTTTAAATCTAATGCTGTTCTATAACTTCTGTTTAAATCTTGATTAGCTTTTTTTGTTTCGTCAAGTTCAGCACCTAAATCTGCTACTGACATCGTTTCTTTATCAATAGCGTGCTTTCTATCTATCACTTCTTTACGGAAACCTCTGGTGACTTTTCTTATGTTCTTAAGGTTACCTTCCATATCCTTAAGTCTTTGAACTTCTGCTTTACCAGCTTTAGTCCTTTTATCTACATCTTTTACAATCTGTTTTTGTAATTTTATTTGTTTCTTCTGAGCTTCTTCGTCCGCAGCAGATTGTTTAACTTTCGCCTCTGCTCCTTTTAATTCTTTTTGTTGAGAAGCTATTCTTTTTCCTCTTAAATCTATTTCATTTTTAATTTGTGCGATGTTTTCTTTTTGTAGATTTAACATGTTGCTCATTACAGAAAGACCTTTCTTTCTTTCATCAGCCTCGCCACCCATAGTAGCTTGCATGTCCTCTTCCAAGGTCTTACCTGTACCAACATCTATATCCATAGCAGCCATTCTGTTACGGAACTCATTCATATTACCTTCCATTGCTTGTAACTGAGCCTTATGTTCAGCTGCAAACTCAGGTGTATCAAACATACCTCCTTTTAAAGATTCTGGAGGTCGTGTAACTGCTGCTTCTTGGAAACCTTTTAACGCATCATCTCTACTCTGTTTCGCCACTTTAGATGCAGTTTTTAAATCATCTTTTAAATTTTTAAAAGTTGTTCTACTTTGAGCATCGATTGCATTCTGTGCTTGTAAAGAAGCTTTCATTTGGTCTAATTGAAACTGCTTACCAATCTTACTTACACTACCCAACTCACGACGAGCATTGCTTGTTTCGGCTACTAATTCTATTAGTGCCTGTTCTCGGTATGCATATGTTGCCATTATTGTACTGCTTCAAAGAGTGACTTTGCACCCCTCTCTACGCCATATTGTCTTCTTTTCTGGAGGTATTCGTTATATTTACCACGTACTTTTGGTTTATCTTTAGCCATAGAATCTATATCTTTAGCATCATAACCATCAAAAGAATGTAGAACGTTGTATTCACTAAGTGCCTGTGCTAGTCCCATTAGTTCTACTCTAGGGGTAGCTTTTATTTCAGCCCAAGATAAATTCAATTCTTTCATTAAAGGGATGAACATTGTCACCATTGCTGGTGAGTAGCTCATCCATTCTAAAAATCCGATTTGTTATTATCTGTATTCATTATGGTGTTTGATATTGCCCAGCGTAGTGTTGTAGGTAATTTATTCCAAGACTCTGATGTTATAATTGCACCCTCAGGGTTTTTATCATTTGCCTTGTTTATCATAGCTTCAACTCTTGCACCTGCTATTTTAGCGAAGTGTGCATTCTGTTCATCATCTGGCATGTTAGGGTCAGGTATTCCCATTTGTGGTTCTTCTGACTCTGTCAACTCACACCATTGCACTTTTAGTGACTTACCGTTGTATTCTATTTCTTTTGTTTGTATGGTTTCTGTTAAAGAGATAAGCTCTTCTATAGTCCATACCTCATTCTTCTTCTCCGTCATTTTTCTTCTCCTTCTTTTGCTTTTTCGTTTGTTTCTTTTTAGGATTTACAAGTTCTGCTAGAGCTTGTAATGCATCGTCCATGGCTAAGGGTTTGTCAGATATGACATTACCCTCGCCATCTTTTATTCTGTACTTGCCATCAGCAGTGTACATTTCTAATTCATAACTCATAGTTCTGCCGCCGTTGTTAATGTTGAGTTAGCTGAGGTTGCTATTTTTGGTTCTATGAATCCATAGAATGTTATAGTTTCCTCTGTCACACCATCAGGATTTAATGATACACCATAATCTGTTATACACATATTTTGTAATGACAGAACTTCAGTGCTGGCTTTTAATTGTAAGTGTAGCCTGTATCCAAAGTTTTGGTTTGGTTGTACCTTTGTTCCGTCTGGTCCACCTTGATTCAATTTAACAGTTCCTACAGCAGGTAAAACATTTGCTGCTACAGCTGTAGCTGCATCTATATCGGCTGTATCTAAATCAGAGTCGGTATATGTCATCAGTCCATCTCTAGCCTTATTATAAAGTAATTCAAAGCGTCCGTCTGACTTTTTCCTAGTTAATGTTAAAGTCACTTCGTTTTTAATTTCAGCTTTTAATCCTGTTCTTTGACCAAAGAAAGCTATATCTTCATCAGTTTTACCTAGAGATAGTTCTATTCCGGTTAAGTCGGAAATCATATTCTTATTACTAGATGCTGAGTTTAGAGGTGCTGCTGATGTACTACTATCTGTAATATCTTGCATTCCTCCATCATCTAAGTACTTAGGATAACTTCTGTTAAATATAAAAGTATCTGGACTTGAGTTATCAGAAGTTCCATTTAACTCTCGTGTAACGTTAGTTGTAGTTGCTTCTGAATCACTAATATCTAATTTACTTGAACCTGATACACCCAGTGCATGGGTTGCATGTACACTAAAAGTAGTAGTACTTGCTACATTCGCAAAATAAATGGTGTGAGCGTCTATGTTGGTCATACCAACTGAAGCATCAGTTCCATCCATAGTAAATTGTATAGGGTCTCCTGACGTTAATCCGTGTGCTGCTGAAGTCGTAATAATATCAGTGCCAGCGTTTATACTTGCTACCTCTGCTAATCTTACGTTATTTGCATATACCTCGCCTTGTTCTACAGAAACAGATAATCCACAGAAATCGTGCTCTGTAGTAATGGAGGCTAAAACATCGCGCCCAAGGAAGTAAACCATTATTTACCTCAGAGTGCGGTTGTTGTTGCGGTTTGTACTACGTCAGTGTTAATGAAAGGTTCGACGTGTCCCATGAAAGTTAATGTTTCTTCTGTAGTTCCGTCAACATTCAATGAAACTGAGTGTTCTGTGAGTGTCATGTTTGGAATACTAATAACTTCTGAACTTCCGTCATCCTTTAATGCAATGTAAAGTCTGTAACCGTGCTTAACTGTAGGTTGTGATAATCCGTCAATTAGAGCGGAACCATCTGAACCGTATCTAGCATCCATGAAAACATGGTCCCAGAACTTGTTAAGTTTCTTTTTGGTTATAACGACTGTTGTTTCGTTTTTGATTTCGGCTTTCAATGCGGTCCTTTGACCCATGTAAGCTATATCTTCGTCTACTTTACCTAATGTTAATTCAACACCGGTAACGTCTGTGAACGGGTTATAATTGCTATTACCATCAAATACATCAGTTGCTGAAGAGGTCAACTTCTCGATACAATCGGTAACAACAGTTGTTGAACTACCTCTTGCAGCATTGGAGTTGATATCGACAACAGAGCCTGATTCAGTTGATATAGCAACTTTTACGTCTCTTCCTAGGAAATATACCATTTTTATTTTTCTCCTGCGTAGCGTCCTACGCTAACATAATTAAGTAGGGCACGC
>TARA_R100001591_G_scaffold14_3_pt1 | contig 12851 bp, 23 predicted proteins | sample TARA_R100001591 | Tara Oceans TARA_R100001591 (sample SAMEA2622725) | marine metagenome | biome: marine biome (ENVO:00000447); feature: surface water layer (ENVO:00002042); material: "saline water (ENVO:00002010), including plankton (ENVO:xxxxxxxx)" | depth 5 m
AATATTAAAATTATGAGTTTTAGTAAAAAGTTTAGAGATAAAAGCCCTATAAGACAAAACGGTAATCCAGGAGATGAAAAAGTTAAAAAACTAAGAAAAAAACTTAGATCTCAATATAATCTGCCTTTAAGTCCTAAAGATGATTATCCAGATGTTAAACTTACAGACGATATGTTTAGTCCTTCACAAGACGCGGTAAGAAAGTGGAATCAAGCTAGATATGAAACAGGTAGATATGATGATCAATTAGGAGATGGTAATTTAAAAAGACAAGAAATAAATTTAGCCTCTACACGTACTTTAAAACATCCTGATGAATATTATGATGAATATTATGAAGTAGTAAAAAAAGCTAAAAACTATAAAGATTTAGAAGGACTTATAGTGCCAGGCAACAATAATGAGTTAGGTATAGATAATTTTGAATACGTTAAGAAATATTTCACCAGTCCACAAGCTATAAAAAATTGGTATGATAATGCAAGAGCAAACCAATCTTTTATAGGTAAAATGTTAGGAACTGGAGGTATTGCAGGAATTTATAAACCTGCTACTCATACTACATTTACAAAACCATTAAGTTTTTTAGACAAGATAAATCCATCTACACAGCCTAGGTTTTCTACACAAAAGCACGAAGCAGCACACGCTGCTAGAGCCTTACCTCAAGATGATAAAATAACTGAAATTACTGGTTTTGTTCAACCTAAAGATTTAAACACAGATGCAGAACAAGGTGGATACCTTAATCGAGCAAATGAAATATACGCAAGATTAATGGCATTTAGATTAGATAATAATATAGATCCTAATCGAATATGGACTATGGAAGATATACCAGAGTTGAATGATAAAATGAGAGGCTTTGATAAACTTAGACAGATAGGTGTAAAATATGAGGAAAAAGAGAATCTGCTTTCTCCAGGAGGTGTAGAGTACATACAAGTAGGAAAACCTATATCTGACGAAGATTTATTAAGATTAATGAATGAAGTTGCTGCTAATTCACCACAAGAAACTTGGCAAGAAGAGATGGAAAGAAAAAATAATATTACGTGAGACTTAGCTCTTCTGACTTAAAAGATCTTAAACTTTTAAAACATTATAGAATAATACGTAAATGGGCGTGCAAAACGTGTAATATTAAAGATGCGGATCTTGAGTTACTGATATATCTCGATGCAATAGACTTCTTTACAAAAGATGATTTTAAAAAAGGTACGTACTCATATAGCTGGGACAATAGACGCTGGAACAGATTATTGAAACAAGGGTGGATAGTTGTGTGGAGAGAGAGAAATCGCACTACCCAAAAATATCATATATATAAAGTTTCCTACAAGTGCAAACAGCTAATAAGTCGTATGTACCGTATTATGTTAGGTGAAGAAGATATGCCTACAAAAACATTAGATAAAAACAATAGATATATTTATAAAGTAACAGCACAAGCAATACGTTACGCAAATAAAGATAAATTATGAATGAAAAAATAGACCCAATTACTGGAATGCCTATGGACCCAAATAGAGCTGGTATGCCTGCTAGATCAATTAATGATTTACAGCCTATTAATACTATACAAGATCCTGGTATGCAATCAGCGCAACAAGCTGCTGCTTTTCAAAGATTTAATAATGTAGCTCAATACATGCCGCCTCCAGCAATGATGAAGAATAAAAATTAAAAATTTTAAATAATGAAAGCAACAATAGGATCAGGTATTAAATTACCATGCGGCTGTAAACCAGCAGGCACTAGAACAATGAGGACTAACAACACTACTGTTATGCCTACATTAAGAAAAATTGATAATATAGAGTACAAAGGCAATGCTGTACTCAACGCTAACAAATGATCGGTATAGACGACTTGAAGTTGTATTGTTTAAATATAACTTCATTTACTATAGCTAGTTTAGATTGGTTAGAGCCATTTTTAAAAGTAATGCTATTAGTAGTTACTATAGGTTATACTGTACATAAATGGTGGAAACTTAAAAACAAATGAGGCAGATAAAAGAAATTATTGTACATTGCTCAGCAACTAGAGAAGGCCAAGATATACCAGTAGATACTATAAAACAATGGCATGTCAATGGTCGAGGTTGGAGCGACATAGGCTATCATTTCTACATCGATATATACGGAGAAATACATAAAGGTAGAGACATAGCTAGAATCGGGGCTCATTGCTCAGGGCATAACCGTAATTCTATAGGTATATGCTATTGTGGAGGCGTTGAGGCAGATGGCAAGACCCCGAAAGATACTAGAACAGAAAAACAAAAAGAAGGTTTACTTGCGGTACTTAGAACTTTAAAAGCTATGTATCCGCTCGCTACTATATATTCACATAACGAGTTTGCTAATAAAGCATGCCCTTCATTTGATGCAACTAATGAGTACAAAAATCTCTGAATCAACCGAATTTAAAATAGATATAAAAACCGTAATTGGTATCATAATGGTAACAGCTTCTTTTGTAGGTATGTATTATACATTACAGGCAGATATTGAAGAAGCAAAAAAATTACCACCTATAGAAGTTAAGCGTTTAGAATATGATCTTAAAGAACAATGGAACAAAGAAAACATTGATAATTTAAAAGAGAGAGTAGACATGCTTGAACAAGTAGATGATGTTACTTTTGAAGAAATAAATATATTATCTACACTTATTAAGGATGGTACTGAAAATGATGGTAAGTTAGAAGAACTTAACAGGCAATTAGAAGAATTAAAAAATAGAAAACCTAAAACAACTGTTATAGTTAAAGAAGTGGAAGTAAATAAGAAAAACCGTAGATAATGAAAAAACAAAGTATAGTAAGAAAAATATTAAGCGGATCACCTATAAAAAAGTATACTCAACCTTCTTTAGTATTAGACACTAGTGGTGGTGGAACTTTAGCTTCGGCGTCTGAAGGCGTTGCAGATGCTATTAGTGATAAAATTACTCCAAAAGACGATGATGAAGATAACGACACTGACACTGAACCTACTCAAAAAGTAGTAAATGTTAAGCAATTTATTAAAGGTGCTAAAAAGAAAGGTGTAGACGTTTCTCCAGAACAAGCTAAAACTATAGCTCAAGCAGCTAAAATGATGGGAGATTTAAAATATAAATAAAAATTAAACAATGAAAAAAAGTCCAGTTAAAGCATTTAAGTATAGCGGTGATTCACCTGCTATGAGAAAATTATCTGCATCTTGTAAAGCTGCAGCTAGAAAAAAGTTTGATGTTTATCCTTCTGCATATGCTAATATGTGGGCTTCTAAACAACAGCGTCAAGGTAAGTGTTAAATGAAAAAAAGAGGTGGAGCATATCGCGGCACTTTAAAAGCTAGAGTATCTAAACTATATGGCGGTGATGTAACTGTAGATAAAGCAAGGAAATTAAAAAAAAGAAAAAACGCTACGTCTAGAGATAAACAATTAGCTAATTGGTTTATTAATATGCATACTGCTAAAAGTCCTGTAACAAAAGATCCTAAAGTAGGTACTGGTAAAAAACCAAAAGGTTCAGGGAGAAGATTATATACAGATGAAAATCCTAAAGATACTGTTAGTATAAAGTTTGCTACACCTGCTGATGCTAGAGCTAGCGTTAGAAAAGTATTAAACTCTGGTAAGTCTTATGCTCGTAAAATGCAAATATTAACTGTTGGTGAACAAAGGTCAAGATATTCTAAAAAACCTAAAAGACAACAACAAAGTATATTTAAAAACGGTAAAATTAGATTAAGAAAAAGTAGAAAAAATGTTTGATAATTTTGATTATACTAATTTTAAAAATATGCCACCTCCAAAAGATGGTTCGCTTAGAAGTTTATCAGAAATAAGAGATTTAAATAACATACCTATCGATAAAGATTTTGTTAAAAAAAGAGATAACATCTATGGATCTTTTAAAGAAGTAGCAGACAAAAATAATATTACACTAGATAAAAAAGAAATAAAAGATTTAACTGAAGGTTCTGCTAGTGTGATAATGAAACTAAAAAAATATTATAATAGACCTAGACCAAAAACACAAGCTAAAACTTTTGGTATTGATTTAGAAAATATAGAACTTGCTTCTATGAAAACACCATCTTATCCATCAGGTCACTCAGCTCAAGGTATATTAATAGGCAATTATTTAGCTGATAAATATGATAACAATGAGTTTTTACAAGTAGGAAACGAAATATCAGATGCTAGAAATGTAGCAAGAGCTCATTATAAATCTGACTCTGATATGGGTAAAAAATTAGGACAAGCTATGTATAACCACTTAAAACAAAATGGAAGCGCGTAAATTAAAAAAAGTATCATCACAGCTTAAGAAATCAGTTAAAGCTCATGCAAAGCAAGCTAATATAATTGATGGTTATTTAAGTAGCATAAAAGACAAAAGTCCTGCTATGAAAAAAGTTAAAGCAAAAGGTGGTGGTACTAAAAAAGTATGTTTACCTTTAGCTAAAATTAGAAGCATGAGCTCTAGTGAAAAAGCTAAAATAGTTAGAGCTAAAAGAAAAGCTGGTGCAGCAGGTAAATACAAAAGAAGTTCTAAAAGTAATACTACAGGTACAGGTAGTGGCGGTAGTTTAAAAAACTGGGTAAAGCAAGACTGGAGACAAGTTGCTAACCCTCATTTAAAGTGTGGTGAAAAAGCACCAGGTGAAAAAAAGTCACCAGCTAAAAAAGCAGAGCCTAGAAGAACTATTGGTAGAGGTAAAAATTTTAATAAAGCAAACGATACTGGTACTGGTGCTGCAGCTGGTGGTGGTATGACACAGAAAGGTGTTAATGAATATAAAAGAAAAAATCCTGGTAGTAAATTAAAAACAGCTGTAACTAAAGATCCATCTAAACTAAAGCCGGGAAGTAAAGATGCAAAACGTAGAAAATCATTTTGTGCTAGATCAAGAGGTTGGAAAAGTAAAAGAGGTTTAGCAGCTAGAAGAAGATGGAATTGTTAATATATATAATATGTGGGAATTAACTAAAAAATATTTTAAAGACGTTTGGACTCATTTATGGGGTAAAACAGATATAGATGAAAAAGCTAAAGCTATTATAGATGAGGCTAAAGATAGATATGAAGAAACATCTAAAGAAATAAAAGATGTAGCAAAAGCTATAAAAGAAGTTGGTAATCAAGTTGGTGATGTTGGTGGAGCATTAAAAGGTAAAAAACGTAAAGGTAGAAAATAATGGCTTTTAAATTAAAACCACCTTATAAAATAGAAACAACGCCTATATATAGAGTTGACGATGATCCAAATGTTTTAGGACGTGCTAATAATAACGGTACTATAACTATAAATAAAGATATAGAAGATCCTAAAGAATTAGAAGAAATAAAAAAGCATGAAGAAACTCATGTAAATCAGTTTAAAGACTTTAACAAGTCAAACGGTAAAAAAGGACTAGACTACAGCGACGACTACATTATGTGGAACGGTGTTAAGTATCCTAGAAAAAATGGTAAAATAAAATACAAAGGCAAGTGGTATCCAGAAGGAAGCAAGTCTTTTCCTTGGGAAGCTGAAGCCTATAAAACAGAGAAATAATGAGTTTTAAAAGCTTAGTAAATAAATTAATGAAAGAAGGCAAAAGCGAGGAAGCTGCCATAAAGATTGCTGGTAAAGTTGCAAATGCTAAAAGGAAAGGTGCTGGATCAGGGCCTACTGCTAGACAAAAAGCAAGAGCTAAATCTCCTGTACCTAAAAGAAAAAAAGGTATGGAGATACGCGGTGTAGAGCCAGATAAAAAATCTACATATACTAATAAAAGAGGCAAGACTGTAGAGTTAAAAAGATATAAAAGTAAAGAGTATAAAAGAACTACAGATCCTGATGCTACTAAAGAAACTAGAAGAGCTAGTAGAAGATCAAATACATTAGAGCTTTCTAAAACTAAAACAAAAAAAGACGGAACAACTAAAACAAGAGTCAAAAGAGCCCCTGGCGGCACTAAAAGAGCTGAAAGATTAACTAGACAGTTTAAAAGAGGTGCTAGAAAAGAGGGAGCTTCTGACGTAATAATAGAAAGAAAATCACCAACAACAATGAAAAAATCACCAAACAAAATGAAAAAGTCTATGGCTACTATGAAAGATAAGTCAATGGCTAAGATGAAAAAGTCACCAGCTAAAAAACCTTTAACTGGTAAACAAAAAAATTTACCTGAACATCTTAAAAAAGCTATATTAGATGCACCTGCTAAAATGCTTAGTAAGTCTGGTATGAAAATGATGAAAGAAGGTTCACCGGCGCAGTTAAAAGAAACAAAAGCTCAAATGAAATCTAGATTCAAAGATGAGAAAGCAAAGCGTAAGACAGCTAAGAAAGCTATAAGAAAAGGGGCTTATCCTGAAAACGCAGCCAGAGATGCAGGTATTGCATTAGACCTTTCAAAAGGAAGTAACTATAGTCAAGTATTATCTTCTAGAGCTACAGCAAAAAACAAAGCGAAGCAAGAAGGAACAACTGTAAGAAAGTCTAAGAAAAATTTTGTAAAGGGTTTTAATGAAAGTCAAGAAGCAGCTAATAATCCTGGTAGATTAAAAGTTTCTCTTTCAGGAAAAATAAAAGAAGTACCTACTAAAATGAAAGCGCCAGTTAAATTATCAAAACAAAAAGTCGAGCAAGATTTATCTAGAAATGCTATAGCTGATTATAAAGCTGGTGATAAAAAAGCAGGTAATTATGAGAAGAAAAAAGCTTTAGAATTAGCAGCTGGTGAATCAGGTGTTATGATGAAGAAGTCTCCAGGTATGATGAAAACACCTATGATGAAATATGATAACTCACCTGCTTTAATTAAGAAAGCACCTACAATGATGAAAACAAATCAAATGGGTGGTGCCGTCGCTGCTAAAGATTCTGCTGCACCGGCCAAACAACTTAAAAAATTAGGTGGTAGTATACTTTCTAAACACTTCAAATCTAATTAAAATGGCTTTTAAAATGTCGCCTCTTGGCAAAAAGAAATGTCCATATTCACCAATGCAGAAGAGGGGTTTAATAAATCCCTCTCCTGTTAAGTTGGATGATAATACTGTAAGTAGCACCGGCGCTGACACACAAATACAGCGAACTAAAGGAGTTAACACGGTTTTTGGTGGAAGAGATGCTGATAGTGAAAGAGCGGATTTAAATAGTAGAACAAAAGATTTCAATAATAGTCCAGAAGGTAGACAAATGGCTAAAACTCTTCAAGCTATGGGTGGAACACTGGGCACAGGAGTAAAAGGGTCTAAACATAAAGACGGTAAGATTTATTTTAGTTTTCAAGATGCAGAAAATAATAAACAATATTTTACTAAAGAAGATTATGATAATTTAATGGTAAATTATAAAAGAGCAAAAAATGCAACTGTAGGTAGAACCTCTTTAATGGAGTCAAGAGCAAGTGATGGACAACAAGCTACATACATGAATCAAGACGCAATGACTAATTTTGTAAATACAAAAGATGCAGTCGGTAGAGGCGAAAGAAGTGTAAATATAAATAGAGATCAACCTGATTATACTGGTCCACATTATGGAAGTGATGAATACTATGCTAAGGTAGATGCTGATAATATGAAGAAATATGCTCACCGAGATGATGGAGGTTATGTAGATAAAGATAGTAATGCTGGGAAGCTTCCTCTTAAGTATGATAATTTTGGTTTTTTACTAGACCATCACGGGAGAAGAGTTGAGAGAAGAGGAGCCTTTAATTATAGACCTAAATGAGTAAAAATAAAAAGTTTAAAGAAACAAAAGTAGGTGCGTTCTTAACACAGAAGGCGCCTCATATTGTTTCACAGCTTGGAGAGTTTTTACCTGATCAAGGAGGCTTGGGTATAGTAAAAAATATTATAACAAGTGATAATAGTATAGAGCCTCAAGATAAAGAAATGGCTATGAAGCTTTTAGAACAAGATATTGCAGAAATGCAAAACGTTTCTACTAGGTGGAGTAGCGATATGAAAAGTGATTCGTGGTTAAGTAAAAATACTAGACCACTTACTTTGATCTATCTTACGTTTGCCTCTACTACTTTAATAATAATAGATTCATTTCATACTACGTTTGACGTAGATACTGCTTGGGTAGAATTACTCAAAACATTATTAATAACAGTATATGTAGCGTACTTTGGTTCTAGAGGCGCAGAAAAAATAACAAAAATAAATAAATAAAATGAGTGGAATAATAGGAAATTTCGCGGCTAATCCTAGAGTTTTTGGTCATGACGCTAAAACAGTTACAATAGGAGCTGTAAATGATTTATGGCCAGGTGATATAAACGGTACTGGAATTGGTGGTTATGTAGTAACCGTTGCTGGTGCAGGATACGAAGTAGGCGATACTGCAGATCAAGTAAGTGTTACAAATGGTGGTACTGATTTTGATGCTAAAGTTGCTGAGGTAGACGCTAATGGTGGAATTGTAAGATTAGATATAATAAACACAGGTAGTGGCTACAATGCTACAACTACAAATAGTGTAATTACATTAACTACGCCTTCAGGTCAACAAGCAGTTGCAGCTCAAATAACAATAGTTAATATAGATATAAGAGGTACAGATACAAGAGGAGTAGCTTTATATAATGGTAAAAGCACAGCACAAGATATTACAATAATAACTGAAACTGGTGAGAACGTTCAATTCAAGCAAGTTCAACCTGGAGATGTAGTAGGTAGTAAAGTTCCTGTATTAGTTAAAAGATTAGTAACAGGTACTGATTGTGTAGCAATATATTAGTATGTCTAACGTTAAGATAAGTAATTTTACTACGGTATCTGGAACACCAGCTAATGTAAACAATATGACTGCTATAGCAGGAGTAGAGTTTGATACTGGTACACAAGCTAATATAAATGTTAAAATATCTGGAGCACAACTTATTACTAGCTTAGAATCAAATATGGTTTTAAGCAATATTAGTGGAACTTTAAGTATAGCAAAAGGTGGTACAGGTAGCGTTACAGCACAATCAGCTATAGATGCTTTAACTGGTGTAAGCTCGGCTAACACTAATCAGGTACTTACTAAAGATTCAAATGGTAATGCTACTTTTCAAAGTTTACCTGCTGGTGCAGGTGTAATGACGACAACTACACTGGGAACAGCTAAACTATTTTATGCAGCTGCTCAAGCAGTCGCTCCTCCGCTTAATGCTAGTAATGATGCTAATAGAACTTATGGTATTCAATTAAACGGTTCAAATCAGTTAGTTGTTAATGTTCCTTGGGAAGATACAGAAGGACCTGTAACTGATGTAACTGCTGGTACACCAGGGCTATCAACTGGGGTTCCTTTAAAAGTTACACCTACTACAGGTAACGTGGTGATTACATCTCAAGCGTATGATGGAGGTTCTAATGTCGGTCATGTACCTGATGGTGGTTCAAGTAGTAATTTTTTAAGAGGTGATGGACAATGGGTTGTTCCAACTAATACTGTTTACACAGCGGGCACGGGTATTGCAATAAGCCAAGCAAACGTAATATCAAACAATGACTTAGGTAGTAGTCAATCTATATATAAAACTATAACTGGAACAAGTGGAAGCACAGCAGCAAACAGCAATAATGATACTTTAAATATAACTGGATCAGACGGAATAAAAACTACCGTAACAACAGACACAGTTACTGTAGCACCTGTTGCTCCTACTACTTATGCTACTTTAACAGGAGCAACACCTAGTTGGAATATAAATAATAATTATAATGCAAAGTATACTATACCATCAGGTGGTGGAACTATAGATATAACAGCAGCTGACGGATCATACGGCACGTTACTAGTAGATGCTTCTACAAGTAGTGATTTAACATATCCACCTAATGCTAAATTTGAAGGTGGAACAGAACCAGAGTTAGAGGGCACATGTTTGTTATCTGTATTAGTAGAAGGAACTGATGGAGCTACTGCTATATACTTTGCTGTTGGGTTAAATTTTTCTTAATGTTTGGTAGAAGAGTAATAACAACTTTTGGATTATTAGGCGCTGAAGGTGGTGGTGGTGGATTACCAACTGGTAATTTAGAATTAGACGTTAATCCTGCAATTGGCGCGTTTCAAGACTCAAGTTCTAGTGTACCTTGCACGAATAATACAGCTTGTTACACGCTAGCAAATCAAGGTACTACATTTAACTTTCAACAATCTTCAAGTTCTAGAAGACCTCAATGGTTTTCTTCATCAGCAGCTCAAAATAATAAACCATATTTAGATTTTACAGAAGACTTTATGCTTAGTCAAGGTGGAGCACCGCTAGGTGTTATGGATGGTGACGATGGAAGTTTATATTGTGTTGTTAAGTTTGATTCAGGTGCTAGTACTTATGATACTATAATGGATAAAAATACTGATTGGGATTGGGACGATGGTTGGAGATTAGCTGTTAACACCTCTGAAGACTGGGTTACTAATGTAGGTGGTGGCGGACAGTCAGAAAATGAAATAGAAAACGAAGACACTACTACAACTCAAGCTGAAGTTTATACTTTAAGATTTAGATCTTCTACTACACCTTATATTAATACATCATTTTCAAGCTGGAGTATTGGAAATACTGAGACAGGAACTACTACAGGTTTTGCTAATAAATCTACTCCTTTTAAACATATAATGTTTGGAACTAGTTGGAACTCAAGTGGAACTGGAGCAAGTTCATTTAGATGGAATGGTTTAGTTTTTAGAATATTAGGTTATAACGCTTTTCATGATAATGCAACACACGATAGTATTGTCGCCACACTTAAAACAGAATATGGAATATGACACAGGAAGAAGTAATAATATATGACTCTATTGAAACAATAAATGTAGATCAATTATTAATATGGACAGAAATAGTAAGGGAATTTGAGTTTGAAAAGTTTGATGAAGGTTGCTACGCTGAAGATTACGCTCATAATAAAGTTACAAGTCAGTGGGCTTTACCAATAAAAGATTATTATACACCACAAATAATAAAAGCAATAGGTTTAGATAAATACAATACTAAAACCTATATAAACAAAAACGATCCTAATTGGTTTCCAACTAAAGAGGATACTAAATAAAATTTAATTAAATAAAATGAAAAAAATAAATAAAGATCATCTTGAAAAAATTCAAGATCAACAAAAAAAATTAAATGAAATAATCCAGCAAATAGGAGTACTAGAAAGTCAAAAACACGGATTACTTCATGAGTTAGCGGCAGTTAATAAAGAGGTAGAAGATTTTAAAGTAGAATTAGAAAAAATATACGGATCAGTTAATATAAATGTAGAAGACGGCGTATATACTCCTATTGAAAAAGAAAAAGAGTAATGTCTAATATTAGAAAAATAAGTATTGGATCAGATTATAAAAATGATGCAATGCATTACTCTATAGGTCAAGAAGTATATGGAGGTCATAATATATGTAATATATTATATGATGATGAAGATTTGTCATATAATATTTATATAGAAAAAAACCAAGAGATATTACCATGGAAAAAATTTAATAAAAACATGGCAGTATCTTTGGAGTATGATCTTAATTACTAATGAAGAGTTTATATCAGTTTATTATAAAACCTCTAAATGAGAGATATAATAATACAAAAAAAATAGGAGATAAATCTCTTATTATTAATACCACTATAGAAAACCACCGATTTGTGAGCAAAGAGGCAGTTGTTGTTTCGGTGCCAGCTGCTTACCGCTCACCTATTAAAGTTGGTGATAAAGTAATTGTTCATCATAATTTATTTCGTAGATGGTATGATCAAAAAGGTAGAGAAAGAAATAGCTCTACTTACTTTAAAGATAATTTGTATTTTTGTACGCCTCATCAAATATATATGTATGAAGGTAAATCTCATTTAGATTATTGTTTTATAAAACCTATATTAAATAAAGATCATCTAAGACATCGTAAAGAACAACCTAATGTTGGCATAGTTAAATATAGCAATAGTTTCTTAGAAGCTCTTAAAATAACACCTGGAACGTTTATTACATTTACACCAGCTTCAGAATTTGAGTTTGTAATTGATAATGAACGTTTATATTGTATGAAATCTAATGATATAGCTTTAATAAATGAGTACGAAGGAAACGAGAAAGAATATAATCCGAGCTGGGCGTAAAGCTGTAGACGAGTTAATTAAAGTCGCTGAAGAACAAATTATAACTGATAGCGCTGATGATCTAGCAGCTGATAGATTAAAAAATGCAGCCGCTACAAAAAAGCTTTGTATTATGGATGCGTTTGAAATATTACAGCGTATTGAAGAAGAAGAGAATATTTTAAAAGGTATAGACAAACCTAAAGAAGCGAAGACATTTAAAGGTTTTGCAGAAGGGAGAAGCAAGTGAGTTATCAACAAACGCTTTGGAAAGAAATTAAAGACGTTGTTAATTCTAAAATACTAGCTAAAAACAACAGGTTTAAAAAATGGCAATATGGTTATAATGAAGATTATGACTTTATAGTAATCAGTAAAACAGGTAAAATTGGACAGATCATCGAAATACAAAATCTCCGCATTGCTTTACCAGCAGCAGATGAACCGTATAAACGAAGCAAAAGAAAAGAGGAACAATATTGGGAAAGATTTGATTACCCAAAAGAGTTACAAAGAATTAAAACAAGATTTGACTGGGAAGAACAATCTTTAGATTTCAAAGAGAAATGGTATGATTACATTGATCAAGAATTTAAACGTAGAGAAGAAGGTTTTGTTTTTTACAACTGTGGTGATCCTGTATATATTACCGGCACTCATTACATGTACTTGCAATGGTCAAAAATTGATGTCGGAGCACCTGATTATAGAGAAGCAAATAGATTATTCTTTATATTCTGGGAAGCTTG
>TARA_R100001591_G_scaffold110777_1_pt1 | contig 12793 bp, 6 predicted proteins | sample TARA_R100001591 | Tara Oceans TARA_R100001591 (sample SAMEA2622725) | marine metagenome | biome: marine biome (ENVO:00000447); feature: surface water layer (ENVO:00002042); material: "saline water (ENVO:00002010), including plankton (ENVO:xxxxxxxx)" | depth 5 m
ACTTAGGTCAGAAAGTGCCTTCTCGATGTTAGATAGTGGTGTGCGAGCATCGAATGATGCTGCTGCACGAGCCTCTGCTTCTGCGTTAAGTTCTTTAGCAAGGCGGTCACCGAATACAGCGCCAAGGTTACCCTTGAACTGCTCTTCTAGTGCTGCTGCTTTGTAAACTTCGTATGCAGCCTCAATGTCTGCCGGGCTGACATTGCTTGCATTCAAGTAACCCTTAGCCACATCTGCTTTGCCACCGGAATTGATTTTTCCAATTGCGTTAGTTGATGGGGAGCCACCTTCAGTTGCACGACCCTTAACTTGGCCTGCAAAGTAGTCTGCTCCGTCTCCAATCTGTTCAGGAGTGCTTCCTAAGTTAGCCTTAGCGACATCATCAAAGTGACTTCTTGCACCTGCGATGTCTACTCCCTGAGATTTCAAAGTGTTTTCCATCCAGTCCAAGTATTCACTGGTAATGACATCAGAGTATTCGCTCTTTTGTGCCATGTCGCCATGTCCATACATTTTTTCTTCTTTCTTGTCGTCAGCCATTCGCTCACCTTTGTCTTCTTCTTTCTTGTCGTCCTTGTCCTTGTCTTTGTCAGCCATGTGCTCTTTCAAGCCTTCAGGCATTTCGCCCTTTTCCATTGCGTCCATGCGATGGTTTAGTCTGTCTAGTACATTTGACAATTCACTCAATGCATCATTTTCTCCTGTCATGCTTGTGTCCTCCTTCAATATACGGAATGTCGCCTCCGGGTTAATACCTTTTTCACAGATGGTAACTTCGTGTAATTCCAGTTTGGAGATTTCAGTGTAGTCACCATGTTGTTGGTCACTCTTTCGCATTCTTTTGAATGCCTGTCCTCCAATACTGAAACCACGAAGGGCCCCCTTGCGAATCTCACTGGCAACTTCTCTTGCCTTTTCGATGTCATCTCTTAGTTGGATGACTACGAACATACCAGCATCATCGACACCGGATTTCCATACACGACCATCTGAGTCAGTGTACTGTGGTATTACACTACCAACTTGTATGTTAGAGTGTGCGAGTTGTACATTGCGGAAACCATCTGCTTTCATAAAAGAGTCAAAAGCATCCCTTAGTGCTCCACGAGTGATTAAGTCACCTTGCTTGTCTACCATCTCTACAGATGCGTAGCCAGCAATTACGAGGTCATTGTCAGCCTTGACAATACTGATACTGCCCTGATGGTTCACAGGGGAGGTACGCAGGGTCATCGCCGCCGACATTGTTTCCACTAAAACCACTCATACTATTTAATCAAGTACGGACGACAGCAGAATCCGAAGTTACCTCAAGAGTACCTTCTTCTAATGGTATAGTAATGTGCTTCGCAGGCTCTTCGTCATCCGTTCCCGGCTCTATAGTATAATCCTCTCCGGGCCTTTCTTTGTTGTCAAAGTCAGGCATCGTCTTTGAATCGTGCAGGTTAGTCGGACCAGTAGGCGACTCTATAGGAGTAGCATATCCTATACCTAATCCCATAGCACCTGTACTGGTCTGTCCAACTGAACCTACTCCACTCTTGAGTAACTTCTCAACTAAGATTAGACCTTTGACCAGTACTTTCTTTTTCTGCTCTTCATCCCACCAATTGGTGTCTTTGATTTTCTTTGGCTTAATCAAAGGCTCTGCGAAATCTCCTGATTCGTCAAACTGACTTTCTTCTCCTTCTTCTTCTCTAATGTCTAAGTCTGCTTTTAGCAAAGCACCTGCGACTGGGCTCCAATATTGTCTTTGGCTTTCAGACAAACGGATGAGATAAGAGTTGGAAGCCAGCGGACTATGCACTGTCCACATGCTACCAGTTTGCGTACACTTGTACAGTACATCTCCTTGAGGCATAGTGATTCTAACACCACTGCTCGCCCTCGATACTTCACATAGCCACTGAGCAGATTCAGATTTGGCTAACATACCTAAGGTTTCTTGACTGACAAGACCTTCTCCTTCTGCTTCTTCTTTGATGTCGCTAGAACTAACAGTGTACAGTTTTTGACCGTTAGCAGTTTCTGTCTCTCCTACATTAGAGATATTGACTCTTACATGGTCACCCTCGTTATACTTGTCAGGGCTGTCAAAGGCCGCACCTACATCCATGTAAGTTTCTCCGCCTGACTCAACTGCTCTGTCACCCAAATCTTCCTCTTGTGTAATAGGACCAGTGCCCAAGCGGTATGTGTATGGCCCATCACCTCTTCTTTCAAGAACTCTTAGAACTACATCACTACCTTCGTTAAGCATAACCCACTTAGGGTGACGCATTTCTCCTACCATGTATGTTGACTTAGCATCTCTCAAAAGCAACTTGTCATGTTCCTTTTGCAAATCTTCTACTATTAGTTCAAGACCTGCATCGTCAGTAAGCCTAGTGTCACTTGCACTTGGGACATGTATATTCTCTACTCCTTCCATGCCACCTCTTAGGATTTTTATACGGTCATGCAACGCCGTGTCGTGTACTTCTTTGTCATCGTATTCGATTACATCAAAGATGTAGTAACCCTCTTCGGTCTTGATTACATCTGCATGGAAGTCATTATCTGTGACCTTTTTGAAGTTCTCTTTATCTTCATCTGAGAGTGTGAACGGTTTGGCTGAGATTTCATCATCGTCTTTCTTTACGAATCCTCTTTCACCCTCAGGCATTACTGAAACTATCCAATCGCCTGTAAATCCACGAAGGTGTTGTAAATCTTCTAATTTGAATATACGATGCATTGGTTGTAGAAGAGGGACTTCTTTACCGAGTTCTTTTCTAATCACATCAGGATTAGTCAGAGCCGCTAATCCGATTTCAGATTTGCCGACCTTCTTAGAGTCCATGTTGTTAACACGCCCTTGACTATCGGTGTGATTATGTGCACCCTGTCGCTCTGCACCTAGTAATGCGTCTACAGTTGAGCCATCATGGTGAATATACTCAGGGTGCAACATATGCGCTAAGTGAGGCGATATTGCCTGCCACATACCTTGCAAAGGCTGTAATAGACGCATAGGTCTTTTGTTATTAGTTATCTCAATGTCACCGTTAGGCTTGACTCGATAATTAAACGAGGGAGTAACTCTTTCTCCAAACTCATGCCTTAGTCCATTGGAATTGTAAATACTTGGAACGGAATGAGAGTTTGGACCGAATGCATCTATGGGCACTGTACCGAAACCAATCTGAGTAGTGTTGACTCCTTTTACTTCTCTAGGCTCAATGTTGGGGTCACCGAATAGCAAAGAGTGCAAAACTTGTTGAGCATTGTAAGCATCAGAAACTCTTCTCTCAGGTTTAGTTTCTTTACTTTTTTTACCCATTTTTGCGCCTGACCTTTCGGTAGTGGGTTCAGTTAATCTATGGTCGCCACTATGAGCAACATGATACATTAGTCCTAACTCTTCGTTTAACTTGTCAATGTCTGCCTTGACTCCTCTTACACCTTTGCCTTGGAACGGTTTAACATGCGAATCAATCTGATTAGTTAATTGAAACAATTCTTGATTGGCTTTAGGACTTTTAGTTTTGAGAGTATCTATTTCACTTTCAAAGTCCATGTCAGGGTCTACCTTACCAGTAGCCTTCAGATACTGACCAACTGACATAACAGGAAGCCGGAAGTTAGGGTCGCCTGAAGCCCTGAGTTTGGGCATAAATATGTTTTCAATGAAGTCATTGACAGTGTGCTGTACATGTGGGTTAGAGTCATAATCAGGTAACCCCAGCATATTAGTAAGTTCTCTAATTTTATCTAGGCTTCCGATGTTGCCACTTTCGTCCATCAAACTAGCAAGACTTAGTGCATTAGGACTATCGTGAATCACTCGCTTTATGTCACTAGACAGTTCTGCTCCGGGCATTGCCCTTTCAATCGCATGCTCGTCTATACCTTGCATAGTCAAGCCGTGTGATTCGTGAGGCGCAACATGCAAGTAATCATTGACCATCTTAGCGAACATTCTGACATTCGCTTCTAAGGTTGGAAGAGGCAAGTTAGGGTCGAACAGTTGCTCATAGGCTCCTCCTAACATTTTCTTTACATGCTCTGCAGCACTTTCAAACGCTTTGGCAGCATGCACTTGCTGTTCGTATTCAACACGCTCGTCATTGGAATGCAATTGCGTTGACTTATTTTCATCCTCAAGCATTCTGTCTAAGGTTGCTATCTCTTGGTTCATCTCGTGAAGTTTATGCTCAAGTTCCTTCCTTTCTTCATCAGACAGTTCTTCGCCATAGTCATATGCAGTAGGAGTATCTCTTTCTTCAGGCCTAAGTCTACCTTCGATTGGCTTGCCTTCTTCATCAAGGAACTTCCTAGATTCTTCATCAAACTTTATGCGCTTGCCTGCTTCTAATTGAGACTCTATCAAAGCGGCTTCGTCTACAAGACTATTCAACTTGTTTTCATGCTCTGACAAGTAAGCCTCAGGCGCTTGGCGCATAGTAAGTCGGTTGTCTCCCTCTTCTGTCATTAGAGCCGGAGGGTTAACAACATTCATAGTGAGACTTGAACGGAAAGGTGTAGGTTGATGAGAATACTTCGCTTGTAACCTTTCTTTTTTGCGCTCATATTCTCCTAAAAATGCTGACTTGCGACTGCTCTTTTCTTCGTCAGACATAGAAGAGCGCTCAACATTGGCTAAGTCTAATTTCAACTGTCTGTCTAATCCTTCAAGGTAATTAGCCAAATCATCAGAGTCTTGTATAGAAGTACCTTCAGGGTCAACTGAACTTATTCTACCCAAGTCATCTTCGTCATAGGTAGTATGTCGACCACCTTTTCCTAATCGCTGTATGCTAGGAGCCGGACTCAAAGGAGCGTGATTTAATCCCCACAGTCTACCCATGCGATGATAATTGTGAGCGCTTCTTGCGATTTTTCTTTCAAACTCGTAAGCCCCACCTAAGCCTGTAAATGGATTTTCAAAAGGTAAAACTCCTCCACGCCCGTCTACAAGCATCCTTTGTATTTGGTCTGCTGCTGGCTTGTCACCTCTTTCTCTTGCCTCTCGATAAAGGCCCCGAAGTTTATTTACAAATGCAGGATTAAGTGCAGTAGCGTGTCTTCCTACATTTGCCCTAACAGTGTGGCCCCTAATCTGAAATGCAGCATCTCTGACATTATGTGGATGAAGATTGATAGGGGCATCTGCGGCATCTCCAGTCATACTAATCCTTTGCTCTTTACCTTCTGAGACAAGTTTAGTGAACTCGTGATGAGGTTGTGCAAAGTTAGCAATCAGTCCTAAAACACCACCGCCTAATAGTCCGCCTTCAGAGTCGTGTTCATATCTAGGGACTATGTGACGCTTGCCTCTTGAAAACAACAAACTTTGCTCTTGACCGAAATCGTTTTGCTTTACATCGTATTCCATTGGACCTGTTTCACGCTCATCCATTTCTTCAAAATAGTCGGCATAGTCCTTTTCCCCTTCAGGCTTTTCTACCTTAGGTTGCTTAGGTTGAGTCGAGCCTTTGGGAACATGTAGCAAAGAAGAATGATGCAAGAGGTCAAACAACTGGTTAGGAGGCTTACCCATTCCTCCTTTCATCCAAGGCTTTTGCCAATATGTACTAAGCGTTTCTTCAGGTTTTTCGTCACCTTCTATCACATATTCGGGATAAGTAGTGTGGTCGATAGCGTCACCTACCATCATTGCGCTTTCACTCATACCTATACGGGCAGCAAACTTCTTTTTTGGCTCAGCAGCGGCCCTTTCAAGTATTTTATCAATTTCTTGTTGAGACAAAGGAGAGTCTGATGTTTTCCAATTAGGATATAATGGGTGCTCTCCGTCTTGGTATATTTTACCGTCATTGTCTATATTCAAAAGCAGCCTGTGCATTTCCCTGTTTATACCAGTGTAATGGTCATCAGGTGACTTGCCATTTTTTCTTGACTTAGTAGTAGAACGAAATTGAATGGTCTTTGCTCCGTTAGCAAATGAAGGCTCAAATCCTCCTTCTTCGGCTGAAGAATCCGTATGAATAAATGGCTTACCATGATGAGGCTGGCCTTCAATCCCAGTCCTTTCTCTCAGATATTCCATTAAATAATCATAAGCGTTACCTTTACCCGGAATAGTGTGTCTAAGTAAACTGTTAAAGTTATCTTCAACTCCAATTATTCCCGCTGCTTCAGGTAACCTAACCCTGCTTTGTTTTATTCCACTACCAACATGGTCAGCCCTTCTTACCCAGTGGTCGTACATACCTGCGAATCTTTGAGCGAAATTGCGCTTAAATCTAGGTAGCCAGTCAGCGTGAGCATGACCAGTATTAGGGCCAGCAAACATCTGTGTAGAATCATCTGTACCGTGTTTAGCGATATGGTCATAGGCCATGTTTCTCTGCTCAGGAGTCAACCACTCCATTCCGAACATATAATCCCAAAATCCTAAGTTGCGTTTCCATTCTTGCTTCTTTTCATTGATGTGAGCAAGAGCAATTTGATGGTCTATTTCATCATCAGATAGTCCTTGGTTTTCTAACTCAATTCTTGTGCTAGCAATTGCTCTATCGTTGTTTATTTTCCAATTGGCAAAATCCTGTTCATAAAGTGACTGGTTAGTTACTCCGTCAAGGTTACCATAGTGACTTGCATCTAAGAGGAACTTGTTGGATTCTCGACTATTGTGCTCATCCCAAGCCAATTCTTTGTGATGGTCCCTTTGACTTTGAGAGTTTTTCATCCACCCATCAGCGCCCGGATTGACATAAAAGTCACCTACATGGTCATGGTACACGCCGTGTAGTGGATTAAAGTCAGGACCAAAAAAGTCGTGATTAGCATAGGGGTCATCAGGGTCACCATCTACCATTTCAGGATGGAAACCTGCTAAGCCTGTTCCGGGCTCAGGAGGTACTACCCTGTTCGCTTGGTACGAGCCGTCTACTAACTGCTGACCTGCCAAGTGCTGACTTACATTTATTTTGGTATAGTCACTGTACATCTTAGGCCCTGTGTCATCCATACCCATGTCACCAGTTTGGACAGCGCCTTCGGCGTCATCCTTCATAACATAGTAGAACATTTTGACAAGGGCATCGTCACTTGGACTTAGAATGTACCCTTTGCGCTGAGCGCTTCTTGCGCTCAGAAAGAACTCAGCAGCAGAGTCAGCCTTATCGACTCCATCGAAAAGAGACTTCAGAAAGTAATCCCTTGCTCTGTCAAGGATTTCTAAAGGCCCTTCTCTCATTTACCATCACCCGCCGTTTATGTTTAACGGCGAGCCTTGGTACCCTCACCTTTTTCGTTTATTCGATATTCAGTGTGGTGTTCAAATGCAGTAGGGTACTGTGTTGGTTTGTCAAGCACCTTGCTGTTTTCTGAAATAGCGCCGTTGTTAGCGACGGTATCTGATTCAGGAATTACATTGTTAGTATAATACTGTGCATGAGGAACTTTACCAACTGCAGTTTCAAATCTTGCATGCCCTACCTTGGAGCCTTCTTTTTGGCTGCTGTAATTAGGTTCACTGGATTGCTCTGCTTTTTCTATTCGCTCTTCCAAAGTCTTGGCTTCCTTTAGCATAATTTCCAACTTTGAAGTTTCGGGCTCAAATCTTGGCTTCATGTTATCACTCTATTCCTACATTGTTGCCGATGTTACCGGCTTGCTTGGCTTCTTCAGCCAAAGCGTGAATATCGGCCCATTCCATTTTATGGAAGTCCGCATTGGTTCTTGGGACAGATAGGTCTTCACCATCTGCACCTTTGAGAATAGTATCTCCAACCTCTCCTCTAAAAGAATCTTCTAATACATCTTGAGGCCTTCTTGTCGAGCCGCTAATGAAGCCTGCCTTTTTCAACATGTTAGCAGGATTATTCATCATCTTTCTCAACTCTTTATTTTCAGCCTTGATAGCCTGCAGGTTTTCGTCCATACTTTCCATTTTGCTAATGAGAGCACCCATAAGGCGCTCAGCGACATTTTCCCCCTCATCGCTCACATTACCACCTCAAAGAGTGCGGTTAGACAACCGCTTGTTGATGTTACCAAATCGGCTTGTTCTGATAGTACCCGGCAACACATTGGTAGTCGCTTCGTGTACTGTCTCAACTTCGTTGAACTTTAGTACAGGTACGCCGCCAGCGTATCTGTCGTTCACTCCAATTGATTTTTCAATCTTAGTAACTGCCTTTTCTACATCGTTACTCAAGAACTCTGCATACTTGGTAATTTCATTGATGTGAGAACGAGCGGTTAGTGCATCTTGGTCGTCTAATGCTTTGTAAAATGCATCGATGTGTGTCCTCATCTTACGAGCCATTGGGTCCAATTTCCTCAGGTCCATGCGACAGTCCACAACCTTACTTGCCTTTAACCTTCTTATGCCCCTCTTGGGTTTCTAGCATCTATAATACTTTGACTGGCTTGCTGAACGCCACCCATAGGCATGCCTCTTTGTTGAACACTAGAGGTAGGAGAACCTGCTCCCATCGATGTTCTATTTTGAGGACTTGCGGGTCCTCTATTTCTTATTCCCATCCCCTCCCCTCCGGGTTGGCCCATACCCATTTGAGCCTGTCTTGCTAACTGAGCGGCCCCTTGAGGTGAAATGTTTCTGCTAGGGAGAGCGCCCGGTGTACCCATGCCTCCTCCCATTCTCATACCCGGCATACCCATGCCCATGCCCATACCCGGCATTCCACCAGCGCCCGGTGGACCCGGAGGTTGTTGGCCCGGCTCAGGTTGCTTGTAGATGAAACGAATGTCACGGTTAGCATCTTCTGACAGAGTTGGCTGGTAACCCATCATTAACATTCTTTGAGCAATGTTGACTTCCATTTCGTCACGCCTTAGTCGAGTAACTTCGTCCTCTTCTTCGTTAGGATAAAGTGTGAGTTTCCAATCAGTGATGTCCATTTGCTCTGCCATTCTTGGGAACAGATGCTCAGTGTACACCTTATGTCCAAACTCAACAGCACGATTTGTTACAAGAATCTGCATACCCTCATTGTTGAGTCCACCGGACTTACCTGTGTCCATCATAAACACATTCGACACTCCATAGAATGCAGCGATTCTCTGCCTCATTTCATCACGAGCAGGTATGTATTGCATTTCTTCAAGACTGTCCATTAACTTGACCCAGTTGACTCCACCTTTACCAGTGCCTTCTGTGGCAATCTTAGGAATGTAATGCGGGTCACGCTCTAACTTTTCGTCAGTTGCCTTCCAAAATGCTTTCATTGATTCAAGATTATCAGTGTTAATACTAAGGATTCCTCTAGGGATTCTACGCTTTGAATAAGCAGTGTACATGTAATTATCCATCGCTGTTAAAGTCATAGCCTGTCTCCAAAGGGTAGATACTGGACTGCGACCATAAAGTTTGGACGGATTGTATTTACTTACATGTATGACTTCGCCTTTCAGATAGTACTGTGTCTTGCCACTACCTGCAGTGTTAACATGGTGAACATCTTCTAACTCGTGTCCGCAAATGTCACAGTGCTTTTCCTGTTGACTAAATGACTTTACTTGGTCACGGTGTATAGGGCATACTCTGAAACGGCCACCTCTCACCCCTCTTTTGTCAGCAATTATACGCATAAAGATAGGGTCACCTCTTACGATTTCCTTTACTCTGTAAAATGCAACTTCGTTTTCTTCAGGGTCGATATAGTATTCCTTTATCAGAATTAAGAATGCGTCATCGACTATGTTCAAATCGTATTCTATTTCTCTCATAACATCCATGAAAGTTTGCTCCATAGAATTGCGCTGCTCTAATAGCCATTTAGGGTACACTAACTGATTAGGGTCAGGGTCACGAACTTCGCCACCACACTCGTCACAAATCTCTACATCATGTTGATATTCTTTTTCGCACTGTATACACTTCTTGTGAAACTTCTTTTCCCAATAGTAACCTCTTCGGAATATCTCTTGCTGAAGAGTACTAAGTACTGTACGAAGAATTAGATTTTCATTTGATACTGCGTAAAGGGCGGGGATGGTTATACCTTGTACAAGCACAGGCTCCTGTATACCAGTAGTCCACAGAGGCATTTGGGGCTCAGGTGTTTTCCTCCTTCTGAAAGGACTAGAAATCGAGTCCAGTAGTCTGCCTATTCTTCCTTTTTCTGTCATTATAATTCCTCCGCCCAACTGATGACCGTATCTCTATCTACGCCCCATTGTTTCAAAGACTCCTCACCCTTGGTAGTACCTTCCCTATTGGAGAACTGTACGAACCTCTTTAATTGAGTTTTGCGGACGGGGTCTTTTTCTCCGAGGAATGCAACCACTGCTTTTGCTTGTTGGTCCTTCATCCTAAGATGAGGAGTAATTTTGTCTAGTAATTTAGTCAAATCGTCTTTGGAATAGAAACTGACCCTGTGCTGGCTTCTTTGCCCATCTTTGTACACTTTTTGGTCAAGTTGTAGAACGCCCGCTCCAAGGTTCTTATGCAACTGTTCGCAATGCATTCTGCCCCTGTCACCTGTTGCAATAAAGCCTGCTCTAGGCTCTCCTCTTTCGGTGATAGTAATGTAGCCATCAGCGTCAAGGAATCCCGCAGCGTAAGCCCAAGGGTCTTTGATAATCAGACCTTCTTTTGACAGGCACATGTATTCTCCTTTACGAGGGGCTTTGATGATGTTTATTTCTTCACCATACATATTGAGTAACTTAGACAAACGGTTAGAGTTCAAACGAGGAACTCCTTTCTCAATCAGGTTACTTGTGATTGCTCTAGCACTCATGGCTCCCTTTTCTGTCATTTCTTCTTTGGCTAGTTTGAGCCACTTCTGTTGCTCTTTTGACAAACTATCAAATTGATGCAAAGCGGTTTTCCACATTTTTCTTGCATCTTGTTTTTGTTGCATAGCACTGACCCAAGCGTTCTGCTCTTCTTCACCCCATACATCTTGGAACTCATCTAACTTAGCAAGCGAATCTTCTGCACTTTGCCAAAGATTACATGCCCTAACCAAACTAGATTTCCTTGTATTGCCAAACAACCTCAGTGCTCTAAGGTCTTTGTTACCAATGCCCATTTTTCTCATAGTGTCATTGTAGTCTGCACCCCAATCTAATTGATTGATGGTGGCTTCTACTTCTACACTTTTCAAAGCACGAATACTAGAAATGATGCTGTCAATTTCCGCCTTATCTTCTTTGAATACTCTGCGAGCCTTCCTCAAATCTCTGATAATGTCATTGGCGCTCTTACCTAACTTATCTTCAAACCAACCTTCTCCAGTAGGAGAGAAAGGTGCGTAGTTGATAGTAGGCTCTTCTTCTACAATAATAGATTGAGAAGCGATAGACTTAGCGATGGTTTCATCAACCAAAGGATGCGATAACAGGCTAGTTGCAATCGTGTCCATAATGTCGTGACCCATGTCGATTAGTTGGTTCGACTCTCCTACGCTTAGACTAGGCCACATATGCATCTCCACTTTTTGGTGTCATTTAATACTTAGGCCACGAACCAATTAACCCCTGCTACATTCCTTTGGGGTACATCCCCAAACCAATTGTCAAATCCATCTAAATAATCGTCAAGCATAACTATGCTACCTTTGAACTCTTTAGTTGCCCAGTTAGCAAGAGCCAGCGCCATTGCCAAGTCATCGTGAGAACCTACAGATTCTAAGCGACCATTTTTCTGCATACCGAATCTGCTCAACTGTGTTTCTAATGCACGAGTAAACTCTTTGCTTTTCTCATCGCCCCAAGGTGTCTTTATTCTACCCTGTTCAAATGCCATAAGCAATGACATAAACATACTCTCCTTCTTTTGTCGAGTAGTCATAAATGTCTTGATTGGTATATCTTCACGCATTTCTTTGAGTTCTGCCTCAAACATACGCTGGAAATTGTTACCTTCAAGTTCAATTAAGTCAGGTCTGAATCTACTGTTCAGCATGATAATCTGACGCTTTTGAGCAGCGCTACCCAGTCCTTTTTGATTTAGCATGTATACTATTTGTTTCTCTTCGCTATCAGGTAACATACGGATGATAGCCATAGCAGTGTAGTCAGCGTTTGAATCTGAAGCAATTGCAGGGTCCCAGCCCACGAAGTGTTGACCGAATGTTCCTTGCGCTTCTCCTTCTTCATCGAAATCTTGCTCAGCCTTGTCTAACAAAACCAAGTTCTTGTCTCTTGCTTTTTCTAAGAGTGTCATAGGGAACATACTCGACATGTCGTGAATAGGTTCACACAGATACTCACGAGCGAACTTAATCGCAGGCATAGAATCTTCACGCTGTTTCAAAGCCTCAAGAGGCCACCTGCCGGGCCAAAGCGGTTCGCCATTAGGTAAAATCGCAGGATAGGTTTCAACTTGGAATGTATCTTTATCTTCCAATTCAGCATACAAGTCATTGTAACTGAAAGGTGTACCTACCATCATAAGGCGACCTGTGTGGTGCAATACAGGAAGTAAAACTGTATAGAACCAGTCCGCTGCTCTTTGTAGTTCAGAACTGGTTGTACCCCATAGAATATCGTCACACACTACTACATCAGGGTGGAAACCACGAGTAGCACCACCAACCGACTTAGCCATCATACGGCTACCGTTAGTGAACTCAAAGTATGACTTGGCCCAAGGCTTGCCCTGTGGTTTCAAATCTTTCAATATGTCAGCACTTTCTATGTTGTTTCTGATGAAGCGCATGTGTTCAAGCGTCTGCTCAAGCGAGTGGCTAAATACCATAATGTGAGTATTAGGATTGAATGCCGCTATCCAAAGAGCATAGGACATGAAGAATACAGACTTGCCGTGGTCACGGCTCGCTTTGACACAATAGTATCGATGACCGTTTAG
>TARA_R100001591_G_scaffold34117_3_pt1 | contig 12774 bp, 13 predicted proteins | sample TARA_R100001591 | Tara Oceans TARA_R100001591 (sample SAMEA2622725) | marine metagenome | biome: marine biome (ENVO:00000447); feature: surface water layer (ENVO:00002042); material: "saline water (ENVO:00002010), including plankton (ENVO:xxxxxxxx)" | depth 5 m
TAGAAGCCAATTAATTGAAATGGGTTTTGACGAAGAAACAGTAAATAATTTACCGGCTTCACAAGACCAAAATTTTAATACCGAAGATGTTGCAAGAACAAGAAACATAGAAAGTCATAATTTAGATACGCCTACCGATAATTCTACGGCGAAAATACAAGTTTTTGAAACTTACATAAGATACGATTACGATAATGATGGCGTTGCCGAACTCCGAAAAATTATTTGTGCCGGAGAAGATGGACATTTTATTTTAGAAAATATGCCATGCGATAGTATTCCGTTTGTAACAATTACACCTATTCCGATGCCGCATAGATTTTACGGAAGAAGTATTTCCGAATTAGTAGAAGACATTCAATTAATGAAATCTACTGTTATGCGTCAACTTTTAGATAATATGTATCTTACAAATAATAATAGGGTTGCCATAATGGACGGAATGGTCAACATGGACGATTTATTGACTACTAGACCAGGAGGTGTTGTTAGAACTAAACAACCACCAGGCCAAGTTATGCAACCGCTTCAAGCACAACCTATTTCTAATCAAGCGTTTCCAATGTTAAGTTATTTGGATTCCGTTAGAGAAGTTAGAACCGGTATATCAAAACAAGTTCAAGGATTAGATCCAAATACTTTAAACGCAAAAACAGCAACAGGTGTTAATGCGTTAATGACACAAACACAAATGCGTTCGGAATTGATAGCTAGAGTGTTTGCTGAAACCGGCGTAAAAGATTTATTTAGAAAAATATTTGAACTAATGGTTAAATATCAAGACAAACAACAAATAATTGAACTTAATAATACATACATTCCGGTTAAACCTACGGAATGGAAAGACAAATTTAATATAAATATTGTTGTTGGCTTGGGTACAGGTTCAAAAGAACAACAAATTATTATGCTAAACAATATTTTAGAAAGACAATTACAAGCATTTAATCTTCAAGGCGGTAAAGAAATGCCAATGGTTACATTAAAAAATATGTATAACACATTATCTAAAATAATTGAAAACGCAGGACTAAAAAATGTGGACGCATACTTTGTAAATCCGGATATTGGCAAACAACAAATGCCACCTCCACAACCACCGCCATTAACACCTATTGAAAAAATAGAATTTACTAGAATTAATTCGGAAGAAAAACGAAAAGTTGCGGAACTTGAATTAGAAAGATTAGAATTACAACAAAAAATTCAAGAAATGCAATTAGACTTTGAAACTAAAATGAAAGAAATGGCCTTGAAGTACAATACACAAATTGATACAGCAAAAATTAAAGCCGAAGCCGATTTAGATAAGTTGATGGTAGCAGGAAATAGCAAGATACTTGAACAAGCCCAAAAATCTGCTAATATGCTTTCCCAACAAGTCAAAGGATTAGATGGAAACGAAAGACCAGACGCTCAGGGAAACGGAAGTAAGCCGCTCCCAACAGGCGAAACAATTACTGGACAATAAACTTTTTCAAGAGGCCACAAAAACTCTTAAAAAAATTTATTCCGAAGCCCTTTTAGAAAAAACAGGGGCTAAAGAAAGCGAAACAAGGGAGAAACTTTGGATCGCTTATAATGTTGTTGGTAAAGTAGAACAACATTTTAAAAGTATTCTTGAAACCGGTAAATTAGCGGAAAAACAATTAGAAGAATTTCGCAAAACCGAAAAAGAAAAAAAATTTTAACCAAACAAGGTTAAAATAAGCCAAGTCAAACGACAGCTTAACAATAGGAGATGACTTTATGTCAGATACAAACCCATTACTGAATAATTTTTCAGTACAAGGTGCTGCAAAATCTATTGAGGGAATATTAGACCCTAATACGGCAACTATCAAACCTCAAAAAGAAGCAACACCGGTTGAACCAAAAGAAACCGAAGCGAAAGCCGAAGACAATCAAGAAGTTCAACCACAACCAGAAGCTCAACAAGAAGAAATTCAAGAAGCTCCTGTAGAAGAAGAAGCTCCAGAAGAGAGTGCTCTTAAAGAACAAGAAACAGATTTACACCAAGTTATTGTTAATGGTGAAAAAATTGATGTTGACCTTGATGAATTAAAAGCAGGTTATCAAAAGGATGCCGATTACAGACGAAAAACAGAAGAATTAGCTTTATCAAAAAGAGAGCTAAAATCGGAAGAAGATCGTTTGAAAAACCAGTATTCGACCAAGTTGGACGATTTAAATTCACTTGTGTTGACTTTGAATGCTGAAATAAACAACGATATGAGTTCTAAAGAACTTGACCAATTATGGGAAGAAGACCCAACGGAAGCGGCGAAGCTAGACCGTAAGATACGAAGAAGAAAAGAAACTATTACTTCGGCTCAACGGAAATTAAGAGAACATCAAACTTCGCAATTTCAAGATTTGGTATCTAAAGAAAAGCAACGGATTGCTTTAAAATATCCTGAGCTTTACGATCCTGTTAAAGGCCATACTTTAAGAACTAATATGACGAATTATTTATTGGGCAAAGGTTTTAATCAAAACGAAATAAGTTCAATTTATGATTCAAGACAGTTTGACATCATAGTAGAAGCTATGAATTACCAAACTAACAAAAAGTTGAAACCAACTTTAGTTAATAAAAAAGTCAAGCCGTCAAAAGTTGTAAAATCAGGTGTCAAAACAACTAAAGAAGAACTTAACTCCCAAGATAGGTTGAATAAATTTAAATCGCTTAAAAAATCTGGTTCAGCAAAAGATGCTACGGATTTGTTATTGCGATACATTTAACAACAACTTAACAAATAGGAGAAGAAAATGGCTGTATTTCAAACTTACCAAACAGTCGGCATAAGAGAAGATTTGGCGGACATCATTTATTCGATTTCCCCAACTGAAACACCTTTTATGTCAGGAGTTGCTAAAGCTAGAGCAACTAACACTTCCCACCAATGGCAAACTGATGCGTTGGCTGCAGTTGCAGCAAACCATGCTGTTGAGGGAGCTGATATTTCTTACGGAACTATGTCAGCAACAACTAAAGAAGAAAACCACACTCAAATATCTACAAAAGGTGTGCAAGTTTCTGGAACAAACGAAGCCGTAACTTCAGCTGGAAGAGCTAATGAATTAGCTTACCAAGTTGCTAAAGCAGCAAAAGAATTAAAAAGAGATATGGAAACAGCTCTTTTATCTAATGTTGCAAAAGCTGCTGGAAACGCAACAACTTCAAGAAAGTTAGGCGGTTGCCAAACTTGGATTGAAACAAATGTTGACGCTGGAGCAGGCGGATCTGGAAACGGAAACGGTGCTGCTAGAACAGATGGAACTCAAAGAGCTTTTACAGAAGATCAGTTAAAAGGCGTTTTGAGAAGTTGTTTTAACGAAGGTGGAAACCCTAATATGATTATGGTTGGTGCTTTCAACAAACAAAAACTATCTGGATTTACAGGTGGTTCTACTAGATTTGATTCTGCGGAAGATAGAAGATTAATTACTTCTATTGATGTGTACGAATCAGATTTTGGTACGCTTCAAGTTGCTCCTAACAGATTCATTAGAGGTGCTAATGGTACTGCGGCTAAAAGAGGCCAAGATGCATTAATCCTTGAAATGGATATGTGGGCAGTTGCTTTCTTAAGAGATTTCCAACTACAAACTCCTGCACAAACAAAAGATGCAGATCAGAGATTTTTAGTTGCTGAATATACTTTAGAAGCTAGAAACGAAAAAGCAAATGGTGCTGTTTTTGATTTAACAACATCATAATAATATATTGTTGGGGGTGTAACCTTGTTTAGATATACACCCCCTAACAATTAACCAAATGTTGAAGTCTTAAAAAGGTTATAGGCGGAACGACATAAGGAGAATAAAATGAGAACTTTAAACGATTACTTTTTAGAGTGTCATTTAGACGATGTATCAACTGCTTCAACAGTTAGAGTTGCCGTTCCTGATGCCGGTAAAGTAATAAAAATTACTTCGGTTTTAGGTGGAACTATTTCTGGAGGAAACGCTGGAATAACTGCAAAAGTAAATACTACTAACATGACTGGTGGAACAATTACTATTGCACATTCTGGAAGTGCGGCAGGAGATATTGACACTTGCGAACCAACTGGTGCAAACAATGTATCAGAAGGTGATTTTATAGCGATTGCAACTGACGGAGCTTCTACAGGAACTCATTCAGCACATTTTACAATTGTTGTAAGAAGATAATTTAATTTTGGGGGGATCTTGCCTAGCCGGTACTTCCCCCCTCCAACATAGGAGAACAATATGAGTTTTAATTATGGATTAAGACCTACAAAAACACAGAAGATAGCTAGTGGTGGTTCAAGTAGTGCGGTTGCAGATGTATTTGGTACACAAACTGAATATGTAAGAATAGCAGCTGATGCTGATTGTCATATAGAATTTGGCGGAAATGGTTCAAGCGACCCAACGGCTACAACAAGCACAATCTTTATTCCTGCTGACCAACCTGAAATTTTTAAAGTTTCACCTGGCGAAAAAGTTGCTTCAATTGGAAGTGCAAATGTTTTTGTTACTGAAATGAGTGGCTAGTGGCCAAAAAGAAACCATTATTTGGTGTCAATAATTATGTTAAAGAAAGCCCAAGAAAAAGGCCAAGAAGACATAGTAAAAAACCAAATAAAAAATTTTCTAAAAAAAAATATAGAGGTCAAGGTAGATGAATAAAGATATTAAGATTGACGGATTAAAAAAAGAAACTTTTTTATTAGACGAACAAGAAAAAAAAATTGTTCTTAAAGAAGAAGTAAATATTGATTCGCATATAAAACATAATAAAGCTCTTTATAATCACAATGACGGATATTCTAAATCAAAAGAATTAAAAAGGGTTGCTTCAATACCAACTTTAGCTTTGCAAGTATGGGCAAATGAATATAATGGAACTAAAAATTGGTTTGCCTTACCAAAAGAAGTACAAAAACAAATTATGAAGAAAAAATTAAATAGTAGTGAATTTCAATATTTTAGAACAGCGGCAGGTAGATTGTAATGGCATTATCTAATTATAGCGAACTAAAATCTTCAATAGCTAATTGGTTAAACAGATCAGATTTAACTACGGAAATAGCAGAAGACTTTATTGTTTTGGCAGAAAAAGATTTTAATTCAAAATTAAGAATTAGGTCTATGATTACGCAAACAATAATAACAATAGATGCGGAAACAGAAAATTTACCTAGTGGATTTTTACAGGTAAGAGATTTTTATATTTTAAATGGCGGAACAAAATACCCTTTAAAATATATTACACCTGCACAAATGGATCAGATTAAAGGCGGTTCGTCTAGTGGACAACCATCAACATTTACAATACTTGGCGATACATTTAGATTTGCCCCTGCAGCTTCTTCAAGTTATTCTGGATATTTAAATTACTACAAAAGATTTGACCCTTTATCTAATTCTAATACTTCTAATTTTATTTTAACTAACCACCCAGCGATATATTTATATGGTGCTTTATATCATGCGGCAAACTTTTTAGGTGGGGTTGACCCTGCTAGATTACAACAATGGCAAAGTATGTATTCTACCGCAATGGAAAGACTTGAAAGAAACGATAGAGAAGACCAATATGGAAATGCACCTTTGCAACAAAGAAGTGATGTAACTGTTGCCGGTTCTTTTAGTGATAATTTTATTGCCGTAACAAATAACAATTAATAGGAGGAATATGATAGATAAAAGAGAAAGAGCTTTATTAAAAAAACATTCTAAACATCATAGTAAAAAACACATGAAAGAGATGATTAAAGATATGAAAGCAGGATCTACTTTCAGAAAAGCTCACTCAAAAGCTATGAAAAAAGTAGGTAAGTAAAATGCAAATACCTTTTGGCGAATGGCTTCCTGATCAACCTGAATATTTAAATCCAGGTGCTACAACAGCTAATAATGTTTATTACGCCCAAAATTCTTATAAAAGATTTCCGTCTTTGATTAATTATTCAACAAATAATATTGGTGCAAATTCAAGGGGTGCAGGTTCTTTTAGAGATAATTCAGGTAATGTATTTAACTTTGTAGCAAAAAATACAGACATTTATCAATTAGCTAGTGGAACATTTACTTCTAGAAAAGGAAGTTTAACCGGAACAAATACTGACTATTTTACATTTACACAATTTGGTAATCATATTATTGCAAGTAATGGAGTTGATGCCCCACAATATTATTTAATGGGTACTTCAACTAATTTTGCCAATTTAAGTACAATAGCAACTTCAGGTACTGTTCCAACATTTAGAGTTTCAGGCGTTGTTAGGGATTTTTTAGTTACCGGAAACCAACCAACTAATCAAAATAGAATACAATGGTCAGGCATTAATGATATTTCAACTTGGCAAACAGGAAATAAACAAGCTGATTTACAAGATTTACCAGGTTCAGGTGGCGAAATAGTTCACATAACATCAGGGGAAATAGGTTATGTGTTTAGACAAAATCAAATAATTCGTATGGACTATGTAGGCGGTGCAACAGTATTTAGATTATCTGTAATATCGCCAAATAGAGGTGCGGTTTATGGAAGAACAGTTTGTCAAGATAATAGAAGAGTATTCTTTTATGCGGACGATGGTTTTTTTGAATTGAACGGAGATCAAGTTGTGCCGATAGGAGCTGAAAAAGTAAATAGATTTTTTGATTTAGATTTAAATAAAGCGTTTAGTGATAGAATTTGTGCGGCGGTTGACCCTTTCAATCAATTAGCTATGTGGCTTTATCCATCTGCTGGAAACACATCAAACACAACCGGCGTTTGTGATAAAATAATAATTTACAACTACGCAACCCAAAAATGGTCAACGGCAGACGCTAATGCAAGTACAATATTTTCACAATTTGTAGGAGCATATACTGTTGAGCTTATGGATATTATTTCACAAAATTTAGATAGTATTAACATTGCTTTAGATACGGATTTTTGGAATGGCGGACAATTGTTACTTGGTGCAATAGACAATAATTTTAAAGCTGCTATTTTTTCCGGTACGGACAATCAAGGAACAATAGAAACTAGAGAAATGGAGTTGTTTCCAGGTCATAGAAGTAGTATAACCAATGTCAGACCGTTAGTTGACGCAACTTCTTCTGTTACTATTAAAAGCAAAGAAAGGTTAGCTGATTTAGCAACCGAATCAACTTCTTCTTCAATGGTAGCAAGTGGCGATAATCCTGTTAGACAATCAGGTAGATATTTTAAAATAAAAGTGGTTACACCTTCCGGTTCTACTTGGACACATGCACAAGGCGTTGACATAGTAGCGTCAAGAATAGGTTTAAGATGAGCGAAAAAACTGATATAGACAATGTTAGATATTCATTTGAAACACAAGAGTTTTTTCAAAGACAAATTGAAGAAGCTATTAATACATTAATTAATGATAGGAACAAAGAAAGTAATAAAGCGTTTGCTTGGTTTATGGGAGATTAAATGGCCGGTATAAAAGATTATTCAACAACAAATTTAAACAACACTTCTTTAAATGGAATTAGTGTTGCGGAGGGAATGTTACCCTCTAACTTAAACAATGCCATTAGAGCTCTAATGGTAAATACTAGAGAATGGTTTAACGATTCACAATGGGTAGAATATGGTGACGGCGATGGTGCTTACACTGCTGCCTATGCAAGTGGAACTTCTTTTACAATTGCCGGTGTAGATGTAACCGCTATTTATCATACCGGAAGAAGAATTAAATTAATTGCTTCAACACCTGGCACAATATTTGGAACAATTAGTTCTTCGTCTTTTTCTACAAACACTACAATTAATGTTACTTGGGATAGCGGTTCTTTATCAAACGAAGCTATAACTAGAGTTTATGTAGGTTCTTTATCACAAACAAATAATTCAATACCAACAAATGTTATTAATACGGCAAACATTGTTGATAATGCCGTTTCAAGTTCTAAATTTGCAGATAATTCCGTAGCAACTGCAAAATTAAATGACAATGCAGTTACGGCTGCTAAAATAAATGCAAATGCTGTAACCGAAGCAAAAATAAATGCTGGGGCTGTAACAAATTCAAAACTAGGTGCTGATTCGGTTAATGGTTCTAAAATAGCAGACGATAGTATAGATTCAGAACATATAGTTGATGGTTCAATTGATACTGCACATATAGGCGATAATCAAGTAACACTAGCAAAAATTGCTGATGCAACAATTGTTACAAATTCAGAACAAGCCTCACATACACCGGACGATAATACTTTTTACACAACATTATCTGCCGATACTAGATTTTTAAATAAAGATACTTCCGAACTAATTAATTCAGGTAATACTTGGTCGGCTTCGGACGATAAAATAGCAACAACAGCTGCGATTGATGCAAGAGTAATTGATTTAGTTGATGATGTTGGTGGTTTTGTAGCTATTACAAACGAAACAAGTTTTCCAAATACAAACCCTGATTTAAATGATGGTGCCGGAACTATTGTAAGTGTTAAAGCTCTTGCTTCTTCACATACTGCAAATGGTTCAGGACAAATAACAATTGCAAACGGAACATTAAATAATTCAACTGTTACATTAACAGGATTAGGTGCAAGTGAAACTATTGCGGCAGGTTTTGGTATATTAGTTGAATCAACAACAACAAATCATACTTACGCTTTTCATAGATTAGTACCAAAAGCAACGGAAGTAACAACTGTTGCATCAAAAGCAACTGAAATAGGATTACTTGGAACGGCGGACGCTGTATCGGATATGAATACTTTGGGAACAACACAAACTGTTTCCGATATGAATACTTTGGCTGCTATATCCGGTTTAAATTCTTTAGCTTCAAATTCTGCTAATGTAACAACTGTTGCTAATAATTTAGCTTCGGTAAATAATTTTGCGGAAGTTTATAGAATTGCTTCTTCTGCACCTACTACAAGTTTAAATATTGGAGATCTTTATTTTGACACCACAGCAAACGAATTAAAGGTGTATAAATCTTCAGGTTGGGCGGCAGCAGGTTCTTCTGTGAATGGAACGGCGGCAAGATTTAAATATACCGCTTCCGGTGGACAAACAACTTTTACCGGAGCCGACGATAACGGCGACACCCTGGCCTACGATGCAGGATTTATAGATGTTTATTTAAATGGAGCAAAGTTAGTAAATGGAACAGATGTTACAGTTACTAGCGGAACTTCGGTGGTGTTGGCTGCCGGTGCAACCGCTTCTGATATAATTTCAATAGTCGCCTACGGAACTTTTAATGTTGCATCTATAAATGCTTCTAATATAACATCAGGTGTTTTAGCAACTGCAAGAGGAGGAACTGGTTTAGGTTCAATTGGCAGTGCAGGACAGGCTCTAGTAGTAAATACCGGTGGTAATGCTTTAGAATTTTCTACGATACAAGCATCGGAGATAACAACACAAGGTAATGTGTTTTCTAATTATAACACAATATCTTCAAACACAACTACAACCCTATCTTCTACAAAGAATTCATTTTTAGCAGGAGATATTACTGTAGCAAACAACATAACTTGGACTATCGGAGGTTCAGGTTCACTAACTATAATATAAAGGAGAAATCAATATGGCTAGTAAAATAAAAGTTGACCAGATTGAGGGAAGCACAGGTTCTTCTATAACTATTCCCTCTGGTCAAACATTAACAATTGCAGATGGTTTAGCATCATCTACAATAACAAGTGGAACTCTTGCAGATGCAAGAATTCCAGATTTAAACGCAAGTAAAATTACAGCAGGAACTATTGCTAGTGCTAGACTTGGTTCTGGTACAGCAAATTCATCTACATTTTTAAGAGGAGATGGAACTTTTGCAACAGCTGGTGGTGGAGTTGCTCAAGTAATTCAATCAAACCTTTTAACAAAAATGTCAACTGGAAATACAAGCTACACTGATACTGGATTACAATGTCAAATAACACCAACGTCTGCATCTCATAAAGTTTTAGTTTTTATGGACGCAAGTGGTTCTTCTGGTTCAAGTTCCTCTGGTCATTTAAGAATAATTAGAGACAGTACACAATTAAGAATACCAGATAGCCCAGGTTCTAGAACACAAAATATGTCTGGTGGTATAGATAATGCTAGTACGCCTTCTGATGGTATTGCAGGAATTACTTCAATATTTCTTGATAGTCCTAACAGCACGTCACAACTTACTTACAAAGTACAAATTAGACAAGGTAGTGGTGGAGAGACAGTTTATTTTAATAGGTCTGTTAGTGATGCAAATGATGCAAATCAAGGAATAGCAGGTTCAAGTTTAATTTTAATGGAAATAACAGTTTAAGGAGTAAAAATTATGAATAAACACAGAGCAATATATTCTATCAATCCAAATATAAAAACGATTGAAGAATTAGATGATAATACTTTTGTTTGTTATGATGAGAATGGAAATTCAGTTGAAACACCTAGCATAGAAAACATTAATGCTAAAAAAGCAGAAATGATAAGTAATGCTGAAAATGAAAAACAAGCTAAAGAAAATCTAAAAGCTAGTGCTAAAGCAAAGTTAATTGCTGGAGAAGCATTAACTTCTGAAGAAGCTGATACAATAGTTTTATAATAACATTCATTAATAAAAAAAATTAATGAAAACATAGGAAAAAAATAAAGAATGTCTAAAGCAAGGAATCTTGGAAATATAGTTTCTGGAACTGAACAAACATTACCAGGTCCAACTTTAATTGTTAAAGGTGATGGATCAAGCGTTGACGGTGCTATTCAATTAAATTGTCATGTAAATACTCATGGAGTAAAAATAAAAGCACCACCTCATTCGGCAGGACAATCATATACTTTAATTTTACCTCAAAACACCGGAACAAATGGTCAAGTTTTGGCTACCAATGGTAGTAATACGAATCAATTATCTTGGATAGACGCAGTAGAAACAAAACCAACTGTTGCAAATGTATCGCAAACAATCGCACCTGCTACGGCTACTACAATAAGTATTACCGGAACAGGATTTGTTTCAATACCTTCTGTTGAATTTGTCAATGGTTCAACAGGTGCTATTACAAATGCTAACACAGTTTCTTTTACTAACGCTACAACATTATCGGTTAATGTAACTTTAGCAATAGGTAACTATTATGTTAGAGTTGAAAATCCAAACGGACTTGCTGGAAGAAGTACAAATAATATTATTACGGCTTCAACAGCTCCAAGTTTTTCAACGGCGGCAGGTTCATTAGGTACGATAGCCGGAAACTTTTCAGGAACGGTGGCCACAATTGCTGGTTCCTCAGATAGTGCAATTACATTTTCCGAAGTAACAAGTGTTTTAACAAATGCATCACAGGCAAATTGCAGTTTAAATTCCACAACAGGTGTGATAACAACAACTGATTTTGGTGGCAGTTCAACTACGCCAACAACTTATAATTTTACTTTAAGAATTACAGACGCTGAAGCACAAACAGTAGATAGAGCATTTAGCTTAACTTCTAGCTTCGGTGCAACAGGTGGAGGACAATTTAATTAATCATGGCTAGTACATACTTATCAAGAACAGGAATAGGAACTTCAAATAATAGAAAAAAATGGACTTTTAGTGTTTGGTTAAAAAAATGTTTAAATGGTTCAGAACAAAGAATAATAACTTCTTCAGATAATTCATCTTATGATGACAACATAAGATTTGAAAGTAGTGATCAATTAAGAATTAAATTTAATAATGGTACTTCTATATTAACAAATAGATTATTTAGAGATATTAATGCTTACTATCATATAGTTGTAAAAGCTGATACAGCTCAGGCATCAGCAAACGATAGATTGGTTTTATATGTTAATGGTGTTGATGAAAGAACTGTTGGTGGTTATGCAACAGATACTATGCCAAGTCAAGATTCTAATGGATATATAAATTATGCTCAACATTATATTGGAGTAACAAATCCAACAGCTAATAGTAATCATTTTAATGGAGTTATGAGCCACATTCATTTTACAGAAGGTTATGCTTATACTGCATCTACATTTGGTAGCACCGATTCTGTTACTGGCGAATGGAAAATTAACACAAGTCCAAGTGTAAGTTATGGAACTACTGGTTTTTCTATTTTAAAAGATGGAATTACAGTTACAGATCAATCTCCTAATTCAAATAATTTTACAGTTGCTGCTGGCACACTTACAAAAACAGAAGATTGCCCAAGTAATGTTTTTGCTACATTAGATGCATTAAATCAAGAAGCAGGTGCTAATGGAACAACATTTTCAAATGGCAATACTACATATAGTTCAGGTGGTCATGCTAATGTAAGATTTTACACTACTAACATAGGTGCTAATTCAGGAAAATATTATTGTGAAATAAAACCTACATCATTGTCATCACATAATTTAATTGGTATATCATCACATGGTATTACAAATGCTATGAGTGATTTCTATTTTGCAGGAAGTGGAAATGTAGCACATACTGGTGATGAGTATGAGTATGGATATAAAGAAAATGGTAATCAAGTTAATAATGCAACATCTAGTTCTTATGGAAACACATATACAACGAATGATATAATTGGCATTGCTATGGATTTAGATAATAATAAATTATACTTTTCTAAAAATGGAGTTTTTCAAAATAGTGGAGATCCTACTTCTGGTTCTACAGGCACAGGTGCTATTTCGATAACTGCTCCTGCTTCAACAGATACTGGTTTTTATTTTTTTGCAGTGGCAAAAGCAACATCAAGTACAGACACAGCAACTTTTCAATGTAACTTCGGTAATGGTTATTTTGGAACAACAGCAGTATCTAGTGCAGGAACTAATGC
>TARA_R100001591_G_scaffold2503_4_pt1 | contig 12765 bp, 21 predicted proteins | sample TARA_R100001591 | Tara Oceans TARA_R100001591 (sample SAMEA2622725) | marine metagenome | biome: marine biome (ENVO:00000447); feature: surface water layer (ENVO:00002042); material: "saline water (ENVO:00002010), including plankton (ENVO:xxxxxxxx)" | depth 5 m
AGTGTCTTGCTGAACTTAAATCTCCAAAATCAGAAGCATTTCCAGTTGAAGCTATTGTGACATAGTCAATTACATCAACTTTATCGTATGAATAAGTAGAACTTCTCATCCCACCCATGCTTAAACCTCTAGTGCTTGAACCTGTTGCACCTAAATAAGTACCCTTACCAGTTGTTAAATCACCAAAGTCAGTAGCATTTCCTGTCGATCCTATTGTAATGTAATCTATTACATTAGTAGCATCTCCTACCCAACCACCCATAAATAATCCTCTTGTAGATGAACTTGTTCCAGCTCCACCAAATCTTGAGGCTGTTAAATCACCAAAATCTGTAGTGTTACCAGTGCTTGCTATAGTAATATATTGAATAATATTAGAGTATCCTGGGTTTAGTCCACCTGCAAATACTCCTCTAGTACTGTTACTAAGTGCCATAGGCTGTCTATTTGCTGCTTCTAAATCTCCAAAATCTTGTGAATTGCCAGCGCTTCCCAAAGAAACATATTGCAACTCGTTTACAGAAGAACCACCAGTATTAAGTCCTCCACCCCAAACTCCTCTTGTTGAAGAGGAAAGAGCATCCATGTAATAAACAGCAGTTGATAAATCTCCAAAATCAGCAGCGTTTCCAGTTGAGGCTATGTCAACAAATTCTATTGTATTAACCACAGCAGACTCGTAACCACCACCAAATAAAGCTCTACCAGATGGGGTAGGAACTTGCCAAGTTTCTCCTTTAGTATTTGTTAACGCTTCTTGTATCTGCCACACTCCAGTGGCGGAAGATGATGAAGGTGTTTGTTCGGTAGCTGTTATGTATCCACCTAGATAACGAGTTCCCATTTATTACTCCTTTAGGACAATTCTTCATATGTAACGTGACAAGTTAAATCATTTGCTGCACTTGCTGTGACACCTATAGAAGTGTCTTCTTCTAAATAATAACCCATGTTTTTATCAATAACAACTAAAGTAGCATCAGCAGGAACAGATATTGTTGAAGCAATAAGAACAGGTGTACCTCCTATATTATCTTCGGGATAAATCCCAACTGTAATACTGGCTGCACTTGAACCATCTACGTTTGCTACAACAAGTGAGTTTACTTTGAGTACTTTTCCTGAACTTGCTGCGTTTTCTAATAATTTTGTAGCACTTGTTCCAGTTAGTAACAGAGAATCTGATTTGGCTGTTATCGTTGCTACATTGACTAAATTTGGTGCTGACATTTTCTACTCCTTTTTATCCAAAAACCAAAGCCATAGCGATTGCTTTTCCTGTTGTTGCTTTTGTATCTAATTGCGTCTGTATTGCAGAAGTTACCCCATCGACATAGTTTAATTCTGCTGCCGTAGCTGTAACATTAGTTCCTCCTATATCAAGTGTGGTCATACTAACTTCTCCAGCAACAGTTAAAATCCCATTACCAAGTGTTAAAAGATCTGTATCGTTAGCACCACCAATTGTTCCACCAGATTTAATTACGACATCATCTGCAACAGTAAGCAATCCTGCTGAACTAAGTGTCATCTTTGCTGTTGCAGAAGCAGCAGCAGTTTCAGAAACACCAGTTGTAAAAACAAGTTTAGTAGCATTAGCATCAGCAGCAAACGTACCCTCAGCAATAGCGTGTATACCAGCAGCCACTGTTGCTCCGTCTGTGCCATCACTATCTCCTGCAGCCATCTCAATCGATGCAATTACTTCATCAGCGATTATAGCATCTTCTTCGGATTTTAATTGCAAAACAACAGGCTTATTATCACCAGTGTTAGTATTTGTTATCGTTAAACCAGTATCTGCAACGTGTGTTAATGTTACATCACTATCTGCACCAAAGTTTACAATAGCTCCATCAGATTGAAGTGATAAGTCATCATCGACAAACAAATCTGGTACTGCTAAATCTTGTAAAGCATCAGTTACAGCTGCTCCAGAGCCAGCTCCATCTAAGAAAACAATCTTAACTTGTCCATTTGCTATCGTTACTGTTGCACCAGATCCTTGTTTAATAATAATACTTTGTGATCCACTTGTAGCGTTTTCAATAATATGAACACGTTTCATTGTGTTAGGACCAATCGTGATGGTGCAAGTTGAATCAAGTGTACCAGTATACTTTAAATATAAAGCTCTTGCTTCATCAGCAGAAGCATCAGCAACTGTACTCGTATGAGTATCTGCGTTAGTTGTAATTGCCTCTGTTCCAAAACCTAGTGCCTCACCTATGAGTTCTAAGTTTGTATTTGTTTTAGTACCCCATGTACCAGAAGCTTCTCCAGAGCCTATCTCTTCTAATCTAAGGTTATTGACAAACGTACTCATTTTTTATCCTCATGCTGCTATGTCTGTCCAAGAAGGACTTTGACTTGGTGATATTGTACTAAAATTAGGTGTTTGACTTGGTGATATTGTACTAAAATTTGGTGTTTGACTTGAAATTGTTGCACTCCAAATAGCACCTAGCTCTCCCACACTTGCTGTTCCACTTACTCCAGTTACATTTACTGTTGCTGTACCAGTGACAGAAACTGTTGCACTGTCAATACTTGCTGTCATTTGAACAGCAGTATTTGTATTTGTTGTAAATACATCATTAACGCTTGCTGTGCTAGAAACACCAGTAACACTAAAACTTGTACCAATAGATAATGATACTGTGCCTATAGAACCAGTTGAACCTAATCCATTATTGGTTGTAAATACATCATTAAGAGTTGCTGTACCAGAAACACCAGTGACGCTAACAATAGCGTCACCCTCTAAAACAGCTTGTCCTACAGAAGCTGTGGCAGCGTTATCAATAGATTGCTCACCATCCCATGTACCTGTATTCCAAGTTGTTAGTACATTATCCCAACCTTTATAGGCAACTGTTGTCATTAAGCTATCCTAATTATTGCGTTACTTGCATCAGCAGTTGGAAACACTATTGTAAAATCTCCACTACTTGCTGCTTTATCAGCACCAAAGTCTAACACAGCTACTGATGGATCGCCAGTTGCAGTGTCATTAAATATTAATCCACCTCTAACAGATGATATGGTTACGTTTGAAAAAACCTCATCTGCAAAGTCAACTAAAGCTGTTGTACCACTTGTAGTTGGTGTCACTGGGTTTAGAGCTTGTCCTTTTGCAGAGTAATTTGTACCTGATATTTCGTTACTTGTTGTATATGCAGTTGTTGCTGCTGTAAAACTTGCACTATTATCATATAAGGCAATATTAAATGTATTGCCTGTCGTTGCAGTAAAGTTATGTGTGCCAGTCATAAGTTCTTTCTTAAAAGAAGTACACAAAAAGTTTCCAGTAAAAGCCATCACATTCTCCTTATATATTCAGCTAGTTTGGGGTTTCCTGAATCTTTAATCGCATTATATACAGTAGTTCTATCACTTTTAATAGCCTGACGCATATAAATTGCAATTATTTTTTCCATTTCTTTTCGATAAGCATGAGCTTGATCTCTAATAGCTGGATGAGCATTGTTCGAAATACCTATTAATTTGTTAACACATCTCTCTGCTGTTTCCTCTGGAGTAAAACCTCTATTATCTGTAGTTTCTACATTTACAGAAAAATCATTTGACATTGATAATGAGTTTAACATTATGTTTTAGCCTTTCTAATTGGTCCTAAATAATATTCATCAGATACCTCTTGTGCTTCACCAAGATTTTTAAGTCTACCTAACGCTTGTCCAAATCTAACATTATACATATTCATAATATCTTGTTCGCCTTTCATGTAGGTATAACATTCAACTAACGAGCCGTAAAGTAAAGCATTTTCTGCATTTTCACTTAACCAAGTTGTTGCAGAATCTGCTCCAGAGGTTAAACTTGGTGGATTATAAAAGTAACTTAAATTCACTGTAAATGCTGAATTAGGAGTTGGTGCAATTATGAAGTAATCAGCATCAAATTGTCCATAATATTTTGGTGTACCAGTTGTAGACGAATTAGGATTATATGAATAAATAAATTCTAATTCTTTAAATTGTAAATATTCTTTTGCACTACTGTTTGTTATACTTAATGAAAAAGGTGCTAAAAAATCTGAAGGTGCTGCTAAATATTGATTATCAGATGTCATATTACCAGTAACATTTTTTTGAAAAATATTTAGTTGTACTGATTGTAATATTCTCTCTTCTGCTAATCTAATAAAGTTTGGCAAATTAGAAACAAATGACGTTTCATCATTTTGTGTATAATCTTGTAAAGCTGATTTAAGTTGTGCATATGTAAAACTCATGTGTTTATCTGTGCTCCCATACCACTATGATTTGTGCAATAATAATATAATGTCGGAGCACCAGATGCAATTTCTATTTGCGTATATGCTCCAGCGTAACCTGGTGTTCCGTTGGTTGTAACACCAGTTGTATATTCACTACCACCTCCATGCGTTCCATTTGCTGTTGTGGAAAATCTTAATGGATGACCAATATTAGAAGAATCAGATTGGTCAAATCTATAAGTGCTACCTTCATTTAAACTTAAATTAACGTCTGCCGTTGCAGTAGATCCATTAATTGCAAATTTATTTGAAGAACCAAAATTATAATATGGATGGTTTGAAGGATTACCTCCCACCACAGTGACAGTATATGTTGCTGCAAGTTCAGAAGATGTTGATATAGTTACTGTTCCTACTGAAGCAGCAATACCAAAACCAGTTAATGTTGCTGTAGGTAAACTATCTGCATCAGTATCTGTATCAGTTTCTGTATCTATGCTAGTTGCATCTCCACCAATAGTAACACTTCCCACTAACCCATTTGCAACTAAATTATTAATATCAAATAAATTTAAAGGATCAGAAAAACCAACTGGATTAAAACCATACTGTATGATTCTTTCTTGATCTAATGTAATTTCTGGTCTTGCTTTTCTAAGTGCTTGTCCATCTGGTCTGACTCGAATAGGAAAAAGTTGTGGATGCTTTTCTTCAAACTCATCTTTTCCTACTAAAAGACCATTCCATTCTTGCCTCATATCACGCAAACGATATCGAAAACCAGAGCGATCTGATATTCCATAAGCATATTTACCTGATGCGTACTTAGACAATTCGATAATCCCTTAGTTCTGGTGTAATATTTATTGAGGCTCTATCTCTATCCTCTGCTATTGCTCTTTGAAATTCTTCCTCATATACAGATTTTAATAATTGTATTCTATCTGGTGCTCTTTTAATTGCTATATAATAAGCCAAACCAGCAGCTAAACAAGGGTAAAACCTAAAAGGTAAATCTAGCGTGTTAGTATAATCATCTGCATCATCTATTCGAGTGAGTGCATCATAATATATTACATCTGTACTATTTTCTGGTAGCGGCCAAATCTTTAAATTAGGTGTAATCTGTCTATCTAAAAAAAACTGTGTGGGTCTTCCAATTGTTGCTTTATTTGGTATCGCAAGATAAGTATCTCTACTTATTCTTTCTAATGAATAATATATATCACTTCTTAAAATAGAAACAGATAAGACATCAATAACATCAGCTCCTAAACTATACTCTCCATCAGATTTTGTTAGTGCTTGAGTTCTTTGAACTATTGTCCATTGATTTAAACCTCTGTTCGCCCACTCAGCTAACATAAGATTTAATGACCTTTTCGCAGTTTTTAAATCATAACCAGTTTTAACCTCTAAACCACATCGTTCAAAAGCCTCTTCTATATACTCAACAACATCTAATTCAAAATTTGTAGATCCAGAAACTGCCATTTTTTTTCCTTATGATTGCGTTACAGCACCTTTTGTTACTTTTCTTTTATTTGCTAAGATTGCACCACAACCTCTAGCAACAGCTTGATTTGGCTTCGTTTTTCCATTAAATTTTCTTTTTGGTTTATTCATAGTTTTAACTTCACCACCATTTTCTAAATTCCTTACTTTCGCTTTTTTCGTGTTTTGGACAACTGTTTTGCCTTTTGCACCTTCTCTTTTTTTCTTTCTGGCTGTTTTGGCTCGTTCAGACTTGCTAAGACGTTGAGCTTTAGCTTTAGGTAAACATCTATCAGGATTTTTTTTATCTTTTGAAGTGCCACAAGGACCTTTAATTTCACCATCTGTACCTATCCTAACCCAGTTTTGTTTTAACCAATTTTTTAATTCACCCATTTATCTACCTTTTCTTTTACCACCTTTTGCTTTCTTAGCATAGTTTGGATCTTTACAATACTTTGATGCAGCTAAATTAGCATAAGCTGATGGGTATGTATCAAAAGTTCTTTTCGCCCATGCTTTACCTTCTGGACAAATTTTACTTCCTTTACTTTTTTTAGAGGCTTTACCACCTTTTCTATAATATGTTAATCCTTTAGGCATATCCATTTTTGTTTTCCTTTTACTTGGTGACTTATCTATTTGTTCAGACATTTGTGATCGTGATATAACCATTAACATCTCCATCTTTTTCTAGCTTGACGTAAACGACTATTTGGATCTTTGGCTGCTTTTGGAAATTTTTTCATTTGACCAGCAGACCTTGCACAAAAAGACTTTCTTCTCGCTTTTTCTTTCTCAGTTAGGTTTTTTTTCTTAGTTACAGCAGTTTTTAATTTAGAACCTGGATTAAGCTTACGATAAGCTTTAACACCAGCTGCTGTCATTCCAGCACCTTTTTTCGTAGGTCTGAAATTTTTTTTGTTTCTTTTTGGCATCTTACCTTTAGAAGCCATGTTATATCCTATCCAAAAAATACTGTGGTATTGTCAGTAACATCTAATGTGTAACTTACAGTTGCACCATTTTCAAATAAAACACCATTTTGTGGTATAGTTCTATCTACTGTAGCATTTGCAGTTCCAATAGTTCTTGATGAAAATAATGTTGTACCAGTTTCTGGTGTTCCATTAATAAAAGAGACAGAACCTGCTGTTCCACCTGAAACAATAGATAATCCTTTAATTCTTACTCTTTCTCCACCTAAAACTGCTTGAGCACATGATGTTCCAGAACCAACTTTAATATTTGCTGCATATTGTGCTGAACACTCCACTGCTGAAACAGTAAGAAATAACTTTGTTCCTGCAACTGCCTCTGCTGATCCTGTTGATGTAATAGTTTCACTTAAAGTATTACCAAAAACATCCGTACCAGTGATTGTGGTAGTTTTTCCATTATCACCAGTTCCTGTTGTAGTTACTATTATGTTTCTAGCTCCACCACCTGCAAATGTTGTATTAGCTAATGTAGCTGTTGTATTTGGTCTTGCTGCCGTAACAATTCGATCATCGTCAGATGCGTTTGTATCTGCTATTGTTAAAGCTTTTACGTCTGATGCTGCCATCTTTCTCTCCTCTATTTAAAAGGGGGTTTGAAACCCCCAATCATTAAAATACTGAATATTCTAGTTCGACAGTAAATCGACCAGCCGTTATATCAGCATTTACAGCGGTTGTGGCAGCTGCATACAAGTTTTTACTTGCTATGGCAGCAGTAATATTAGGAACAAATATATGATAATTTCCAGCACTATCGTTAAAATTAATATCTATTTCAGTAATTGATTGTGTGGCACTTAATTGTTCGTTAAATGAAGTTACACCAGCACCAACAATTTCTGTTCCTGAAGATACGGCTGCATTAGTCGCTGTACCAGAAGTTGCACTTAATTGTAAACTACCAACTAAAGTTTCACCAGCTGCCGTAGTGATACCTACTAAAGCTCTGTGTATAAAGAATTTTGTTGGTGTTACAATACTTGCAGGTGCTGTGGTATCTAACGTACCAAGCTCTACAAGAACATCACCATCTGCATAAGCAGTTGAAGCTGCGTTAGTTCCAGCAAGAGTTCCCACAAATGTTTGTATTTTTCTTGTACCAGCAGATATTAATGTACCCTTTGATTGTATATTTGAACTTGAATCAATAGCAAGATTTTCTGTTTCTGCACCAGTAGTTGAATTAATAGATATAACTTTTAATCCCTCTGCTGATCTTACTGTTCCTCTAAATGTTGTATTAGCCATGTTAATCTCCTTGTCTTGGCTGCGTCAGTTATATTGTATAACTGTCAAGGTTTATCATGTCCACGATTACACTCTAATATAGTTTTAAAAAAAAATAAAGAGGCAAATAAATTGCCTCTCTATAATATTGTAAAAATGTTTGTATTTAAGCTCCAGGAGAACCAAATACACATCTTGGGTCTGAGAAACCAAAAGAATATCTTTCTCTGGCTTTAAATCTCATATTACCAGTATCGAAATCAGCTTCCATTGAAGTTGAAAGTGGTGAACGCTCAAACATTTTAAAACCATTAGGTGCGTCTGTTTTAATAAAAAACGCATCCGTATCTGTTAAAAAGTGATTGATGGTATACCCTTGTGGTAACATTCCCATGTTTTGATGAGCATTTACATCATTGTCTGCTGTTCCTGGACGTAATGTTGATTCTAACAATCTATCAGCAATAAACTGAAGTTGAGGTGGTACAATCAGTTTCATACCTCTCATCGCTACAATCATGTTACGTTCATCAACAAATGTAGAGATACTAATTAAAGCATCTTCTAAAGATGTTTCGTTTAAATCAGCAGCTGTTGATGGTTCATTTGCAAAAGTACCACCACCAGATAATGGATGATTTGTTGCACATAGCTCTACACCATCACCACCAGTAAAGCTTGAACTAAACGCATTGTTTAGAACAGCTGCAGCTTTAATCTGCTTAGTGTGTGCCATAGAACGAGCGAGAGCTTTTGTGTATCTTGCTCCAAGACGATCATAAAGATTGTCTTCTATTGCTTCCTCTGTAAGAGCGAAAGCAAGTGCAACAGTTTCGTGAGTATATCTTGCAGTAAACGCTTCGTTTGCTACATCAAATGATACTCCAGCACCTTCTGATTTAGTCGGTGCGTTTCCAAAACCTGATAACATTACTTCTTCTTCAAATGCACGATCAGAAGTTTCTGCATCAAATATTTCAGAGTGTTCGTTTTCGTAACGATCATACTCCATACCGAACAAGGCGTTTAGACCTGGTTCTAGTTCTTTAGCGAGCTGTGCTCTAGATATTGCCATGTCTAATTCTCCTTATGCTAATCCAGCACCCTTGACACCAAAAATGTGATTCTGAATAACAACTTTTACATTTGTATTTGCAGAAGCTACATCAGAATTTTCTGGGTCTTCGGATATGTCTATTGCTTTTAATGGTAAAGATGTACCAGTACCACCATCGGTTACGTTTAGCTCAGCACCAGAAATACCAGTTACTGTGCTTCCAGATGACGTATACACAATATCAAAGTTACCAAATAAATCAGCAACTGGAAAAGTGTCATCTGCTTGTATTTCAAAAATAACCATTGGGTCATCAATTATAAAAGCAATAATGTCTGAGGCGTTTGTGCTTGCTGGATAAAAGTTTTGAAACTTTTGTTCTCCAGTTGTTGGATCGGTAAATTGACATCCATTGAAAACACCAACGATTGGAACAGTTCCTCCATCTGCGTGAACTTCGATACCACCACCTGTTACTTGTGCTACCATATCACCTTGAAAGATAGAAGTTCCATAATTGGCTGCTATTCTATATCGGCTTTGTCCACCAGTATAAGGTGTACCACCGATTCTTCCAATAGGACGCATACCAAAGGCTGCATCTTTATTTGCCATTTTAAATTACTCCTGTTTAATTTTCCGTGAGCCAAAACTCACAGAGGATTTGCGTTGTGGATTCAGTTTAGGCATAGCTGGATTATTATCTTTCATCCAATCATTATCAACTGCATCCATTTGATTTTGTGCCTTACGGCTATAATAATTATTCCTTTGATCTGCTATTTCCTCTGGTATTCTAGCTAATATTAAGCCACCAACGCCAATACAACCAGCGTTTTTACCTTCATCTATAACAGGTGCATCAAAGTCTGGATATTCTTCGGCACGAACCAATTCATATCCTTCTCTCCGTTTTTTGTGAATATTATTACGATCATCAAAGTCCATAACACTTTCACGAATCCAACGATGTTTATAACCAATAGGAGCTTCAGGAGCTTCTAATGTAGTTGGAGCTTTCCATTCGGCTACTCTTTCAGTTTTTTCACGAGTCACTGTTTCTCGATTTATTCTATCAGCCATAATTAGCTCCTTTTATTTTCTAATTTCGCTACTTCTTTAGCGTATCTTTCCAAAGGTATTCGCATTTTATTTGCAAATGCCACTTGACCAGGCGTTAGTTGCACAGATTTTTTCCGTCCAGATTTAACATTCCGTCCGTTAGACGCAGGAGTAACGGCTTGGACGTTTGCACGTTTATCCTGAAACTTGTGAGGTAGTTCTGCTCTCATTCTCTTATCTATCTCTTGATAATATTCATCTGTAAGAGGATCAAAACCTTCATCTCTAACTATTTGCTCATGTATTGTTTTAGCAACATTTGTCATTATTTGATCTGAACCAAACCAATTATTTTTTTCAAGCCAACTTTCTAATTTAGGATCACGCCTCTGTTGTTGAATAGGCTGTTGAACTTGTTGAGCTTGTGGTTGTTGTATTTGTTGAGCTTGTGGTTGTTGTTGTGCTTTTTGTTGCTCTACTTGAGCTTTTTGAACTCGAAGTCTTTCCTCCTCAACGGCTAATCTAGACATGAGGTTTTGTGCTTCAGCCATTTTTTCAGAGTCACCAGCGTCATAAGCTTTTTTATAGATTTCTTTTACTTGTGCTGTTTGACTTTTAACTCTGTTTTCATACTCATTATTGTAACCTTGATTAAGCTGATTTAATCTCTCTTTTAATTGAGTATTTTCTTGTTCTTTTTGTTGTGCATATTGATAAGCTGCATCAGCTTCTTCAATAGCTTGTTTTCTTTTAGCAGTAAGTTGATTAATACGTTTTTTAACATTGTCGCTATAATTTTCTAATTCATCTGAATTATCATCAGCCACTATTTCTGTTTTAGTTTGACCATCAGAATCAATATCAACAACTGCACTTGCATTTGTTTTATCTTCTTCCTGTTCAATTTCAACAGATGTTACTTCTTCTACTTTTTGTGGTTCTACTGACATTATTAATTTTCCTCTCTTATCTTATACATACGAAATATCTGATGGGTCAAGTATAGTTGCTATAATATTATCATCATTTATTAGCCTAACTTCTAATCCGTCCACTTTAAAACGATTTCCAGCATATCTTCCCATAAGAACCCAATTTTTCTCAACACACCAAGGTCCACTTGGAAACTTTTCCGAATCTTTATAAGCATCAGGTCCTAGCTTAACAACATAGGCTGCAACTGTAGCAAAGCTCTCTTTATCTCTTGTAGCGTCTGGAATAAACACTCCACCTTTTGTTGTTTGTTTCATGTAATAAGGAATAACTAACAATCTATATCCAACTGGCTGAGGTAATCTCTCCAAAACGGATGGTTTAAATTTTGAAGGGTCTTCTGAATTTTTGGACTCTTCTACTTTTGGAAATGCTTTTTCAACTGCTTTTGGAATACGGCTTGTTGCACCTATAATTTTTTTTTGAGGAACAAATATTTTTTTATTCATCTAACTCTATACCTTTCATCGAGGAAACAATTAAATCTTCTACATAAGTCATTCCTCGTATTTGACCTACTGTAAACCGATACGTTTCAATCGTATCGCATGATCCACTAACCAAAGAATCTGCAAAATCTTGTTTTCTTTGCCTAATGTCTTTTAATAAATATTCTGCTAGTGATATAGCGTCCATATATATACTCCTAGTACCACATAATATCAAGATTTAGCATAACAAACTAAATATTGCCATAAAATTTTACTATGCTAACAAATCTCTTGCAGAGTCAAGTTCTTCATTGTTTCTTCTTGTCCAACCTTTACCAAAAGTTTGAAAAGTTCTTAAACCCTCATAAAAAGATTGTCGTTTAGCATGAAAGTTTTTCAACACAGTTTCTGTATTGTGTTCAGCTAACTGTGCTAAAGTTTTAGGTCCTATTCCTCCATCTACTGTTGCACCAATAACAGATTGTAAAGTTTTTGCAGAACGTGATGGACCAGAGTTTACGGCAAAAGTAAAGGTAAAAAAATCAATTCCACTTGGTAGATCATCACATTTAGCTCGATCCCAATATCTTTTTTTATATAAGTCTTTAACATCATCTGGCGTTAGATTTTTCATCTCTCCTTCTTGGACTTTTCTCCCTATCCATTTTTCCCAAACTCTTTTAGTAACACCTAAATTAGTTTCACCACCAGGGTCTTTAGGATGATTTACATATCCACCTTCATGGTGAAGTACTAATTCTAAAGATTTTTCAAAATTTTTCTTCATTTTTTTTTCTCTCTTTTTGTAAACATTTTAAACAAACTTCATCCATTTCCACCCAAGTTTTATTTATTTTATAAACCCAATATTTATTTTTTTTGGTTTTACATACTTCGCAAACACTCTTACTTTGTAAGTTTTTTTTGTTTTTCATAAGTCCTTAAACCACCGATACCGAGCATCCCTCCCAACACAGTTAAAAGAGTTCCCATTTCAAATTCTGGAAGTTCAGGTATGTCTGCACCAAATAAAGTAGCTAAAAAAATAATACAAGGTTGAAGTATAAAATGGTATAGGAACGCCAACGCTGAAATCCAACCAACTGCTGGCCGCCAACCTCCCTTAAATAAACTACCTGATTGTGCCTCAGCTTTATTAATTTCTAATTGTGCCAATAACGCCTCTTGAGCGTGATTATCAGACATAGTCGCTATTTCGTGTGCAAGTTTTGCTTTTTGATCTTTATCCTCAATTAC
>TARA_R100001591_G_scaffold59843_1_pt1 | contig 12745 bp, 19 predicted proteins | sample TARA_R100001591 | Tara Oceans TARA_R100001591 (sample SAMEA2622725) | marine metagenome | biome: marine biome (ENVO:00000447); feature: surface water layer (ENVO:00002042); material: "saline water (ENVO:00002010), including plankton (ENVO:xxxxxxxx)" | depth 5 m
ATTAACGAATGTTATCCATGTCCTCAATCCGATGCTAAGATAACAGGATTGTTTTGTAAGGTTTGCGGGTGCAATATGAAATTGAAAGCCCGTATCAAAGGTTCAAAGTGTCCGTTGGGTAAATGGAAAGAATAAATCCTTTACTCTCCATCTTTTGATTTCCGTTTTTGATATACTCGGAAAAGAAGTAAGCCTCCGATGAAAGCACACCCAATACCCACTACGGCAGGTGGCACTTTTACGCCTGTGGCAAGTTCAATTTGGTCGCTCATAGTTTGTAAAGTGGCTTCAACAGGGGCAGGTTTCCATCCTTCGGGTTCGGGGACTTCAAAGGTGGCGGTCTTTTCATATTCTAAACTTTCACAAGAGCCTGTGGCAACAGGTGTGATTTGAACTTCCCATGTTCCGGGTGAATTGATAAGAAATTGGTCAATAGTGACACCATCGCAACAATCTAAACACTCATCGTCTGTCAAAAGTGGTTGGCAACCTGCTAATTCGGAATCATAAACTTCCTTCCTGTTGCCTTCGTAAGTGCAGAAGATTTTGATACGGATGCGATGAGAGGCCGCTTGAACAGGGTGGAAATCCGTTCCGAACAAATCCGCCTTAAACTCGGAATTAAAGTGATATGGAGAGTAAAATGGACTTTTCGCATCAAAACTTGTCACTTGTTCAGCATCAAATGGATTTAACCCCTTGACGAATTCAACGGTGTCATCAACAGTTTCCTTGTATGCTTTAGCAAAACCACCTTCAACACCTTCGCCATAAACAACACCCCTGCTTCTTGACCAATCCGCTAATCCTTCACCTGCCGCACCGACTGTGTTTTCACCAACCCATGCCAAACCCTCAACTGCACCTGTGAATACTTTGCCAATCCATTCTTCCACAAGGCCACCGCCCGATGTATCTTGGGCGGCAAAGGTCACGACAATGTAATCTTGAATTGGTTTGGGGACTGTTCCATCGGAAGAATAGGCAACTTTGAAAGTGTGTTGTGAACCACAAAGGGTGGCTGAATCATCTTCATACTTTTCCGAAATGATTTCGTTCATTTTAGGTTCAACCATCTCGCTTCCTCCCTTTGATTTTGTTAATCAAGACCAATAAGGTAAAGATGGAAATGCTTGCTACTCCGATAAAATATCCCATACCTTTCAATTGAATGTAAGAATTGACCGCCGATACCACATCCATATTTTCGGGACTCAAGGCCGCTTGAATATCCGCCGCCTCCGCTTCGGGTTCAACGGCGAATGAATAAGTGTGGTTAAATCCACCTGCGGGGAAAAGACAGCCTTCGTAATTCACTTTGGATGCCCCAAAACGAGTTTGTTGATATTGTGAAGCCAAGTTTGCCATATCGTAAGTCATCGCCGCCGTAGCGATAACGATTGCCCCTGCCGCAATACCCGCCGAAGCGATAGTAGCGATAACGGCGGCGGTCAATTCAATAACGATAGGAAGCATTTCTTTAACCCAAAAATCAACCGCCTTATCACTATCGGAGGCTTCGGATTCCGCATCATATCCGTAGTGAACCATGAAATTGTATTGTCCTCTCGGCCATTGAGGTTGGAGGGTGAGGCTACCTTTCGTGACTCCCGAATCATCCGTTTGCACGGTGTCCGACCAAATGTTTTTGAAAACTTGTTGAGGAATAAGAACGGCTTCAAGTTTGGGTTGGAACATTTCAGTAAAGGCATCCACATCATCAATTGCTAATTGTAATTGTTCGGGAGTTAGAGTATCAAGCACTTGGTCGGTCACTTGAGCGACATAAACCATGTCAAAAACTTGAAGGGTGAGGTTAATTCGGTCTTTTTGTTTCTTACCGTCACTCATGGTAAGGCATTCCCATTCAATTGTTGATTCCGCAGGTATGGATTCCCAAATTGGAATTTGTTCCTTAACGAAATTGTAATTGAGTTTCTTCCCAAGTGGTGAAGTGATGATAAATTTGGTTTTCAAATTGGTTCGGCAAGCACTACCTGACCAAGATGCGCCGGGTTGTCCCGATAGTGTGTAAGCCATTCATATCACCTTACTTTAACAAAAGGAAGATGACCCCGCCGACAACTGCAATTCCTGTAATTCCCAAAATAGTCATTCTTGTGGCCGCTTTATCTTGACATTCTTCCACAAATTCGGTAAATTCATCTGTTCCTTCATCCAAACCTGCATCAAGAGCCTTTTCATCACAATTTAGACCTGCGAAATCTTCCATCGCATCCGAGAGGGCTTGACTTCCAAGAAGACCTGCAAGAGTGAATACTGCACCACCCGCAAGAACTCCTGCCGCCGTAAGGCCACCTTTTTGTGCGAAACTTAACTTCATTTTGTCTTTGGCAACATCAGCACCCTCTTTGACCGTGACATCTTTAGCAACATCCCTAACTCCCTTTTCAGCACTTTCCTTTGCCGCTTCTTTCATGGCTTGTTCTGCCGCCGCTTCCGCCGCTTCTTCACCACCTTCTTTTAGGGCTTTTTCGTAAGCAATTTCTCCCGCTTGAAGGGTGGCTTTTTCAATGGCTTGTCTTAGGGCTTGCTCTTGAGCAACACTAAATCCTTCTTTCGTTGCCTGTTCAAAGGCTTCTTCGGCAAATTCTTTTGCCCCTGCTTTTACAAACGCCGATGCACCCGCATTGAAAATCCGAGATTCGTTGGACATGAATGCTCTTGAGATAGGAGGCATCGCCCGATGACGACTTTCGGCGTTGAAACCAAGTGAGTCAATAGGGTTTGTGAATCCCTGTCCCGTAAATCGTGGGCGAGCCATACAATAATTTGGTCGCTCTCGTTATCTAAAGAGTATGGAAGTATGTTTTGGGGATTCCAACGACTGATACATTGGGAATGGCCTTCATTTTAGTCAAGTAGTTATTCCATGATATTACATAGCGAACTCCTTCTATTTCCGCCGTAGGTAGGACATTTCCACCTGCTTTTGTGCCTTCGGAACGAACCCTTTCATATTCGGTGAATGGGAAAATAAAGAATCCTTGTTCATAATGAGGCTCTTGAATTTGAAGTAAGGGTAAAGGTGGGCCATCTCCATCTTCACGCACGATAATTGATACATAAGAATCCATTTCGGGAGTGTGCGCTCTTACATCGTGTCCACATTTGGAACATTTGGCGTATGTTCCCGACTCATCTTGGTGATATTCTAAAGTGAAGGAGTAATCTTCCTTATTGACACTCCATTTGTCTTTGAAACCGCCATTACGAGTGTCTTTCTCCCGCACATTGGAACAGCGAGGGCAGTAAAGGGCTGATGCTTTCCATGTGGATTTACCGCTACGGTAAAAGTGTTCATGGACAACATCTTCTTTTGGCGATTCCCATGACTCTAAAGCCGAAGAATCGTGTCCAAAAGGCACGGTGATAATATCCACCATAAGGTATCATTGTCCGAAGGAGTAGTTAAGCGTTGAGTTTAGATAGCGGGAAAGACAAATGGGTAATATGGTGACTACCTGCGCTGTGACTGATTGCTTGCGACCACCTGCAAGTGATAATCCGTCTTGTAAGGCTTGTCAAGCAGGGATGCCACCTATGACGAACCCTAAGAGTCCTCATGCGGCGGCGAATGCAGGTGGGTTTGTTCCACGCATTGAAAAGAGTGGGAAACCGATTCAAGATGGAAAGAAGGAAATGGGTGTTGCCAAAGATGTAAAACCGTCACAGACAACCGGGACAGCGCAACAAAAACCCGCAAATACTTCTTCAAGTTCCAAAATGACTCCAAAAGAAAAAGCCCAAGCCAAGAAAGCGGTGCAAATGATTTTTGATACGACATGGTTTAATTGGGTGGATGGAATGCCAAAGATGTTTGAGGATTTATTCAAAGAGTATGGTAATTTCGTGGCGGTGACGGTTAAACCTTCAACAATGGTAGGGCTACCGCAAAAACACAGGGGAACGATTAACATTCGTGGAAAAGCCCCGTATGCTTTCATCAAAGATACTCTTTTGCGAATTGAAGGCCCATCAGCCATTATGAAGATGATTGAAACGAATCCGACCTATATAGAAGCAAGAGGTAATGTTTCCGCCAAAGATATGATGTTTGCCCTTGAAAATGATGGTGCTACCTTTGACTTCACTTTGGATAAGGTGACAAATGCAGGTGGTAATAATGATATGTCCACCTATACTTATAATACCCCATCAAAAGCAGATAGGGAAATCCCTCGTTGGGCGATAAGTTAAACAGGTTGAGGTCGTATGGAAGATTGGAAGGAAATCCTTGACTCCCCTCTTTTACATCAAAACGGCTATGTTTCGTGGGAAGAATACATCCGATTGTCCGTAAGTAGTGCGGGCATCATTTATCCAATGTATGCTTATGATGAAAAATACACCTTAGAACCTTTATTTGTTGGTTTTGTATTTATTCCAAGTCCTCCGATGTTGATAACAACAGAATTTGGTGAGGTCGTGGATGAAGTCATGCCGATTTTCTTTGACCACGACAATATAATGATGTTTGACGGATTCATTGATTATGTGTATCAGTTTGAAGAACCCGAAACTTGGGAAACTGATTGTGAATTACTCTTATATCATAACCGTGCCGCCGTTTTTGATGAATACTTACAGGAAGAAGTGGAGGAATTCGGCATAGCAGAAGTTTTATTAGCATCCTTGCGGGGTCAATATGATGGACACTCCGAGTGGGCTACGCATCCCGATGAATGTTGAGGTATAAATACCTGTTCGGACAAACCATTAGATAGAGGTTTGAGAACATGAATCCTAATCGTCAAGCAAAAGCACTTGATATTGTAAAGAACATGGAGGTGGAACAAAATTCCCCTTTCGCTTTCGTTGTCAAGGGACAATCTAAGACGGCCTATCGTGTTTATACACATGGCCCTGAAATGCTGTTGGCTGATGGCCGAGAGTATTGGGCTTGTGAATGTATGGACTACAAAACGAGATGCCGTAAGCAAAAGATTGATTGTAAGCATATTATGGCCGCTAAGGTTTTTCAAACCTTGAATAAGCGGTGATGAGAAGTGTCAAGAAAAAATCTATGGAAAGAACCTCTTTATGAGGCCATGAAAGAGCGAGCAATTTTGTCAAGTGAAATGCCAACCATTCTCAATGGTTTGTATCGGAATGTGCCTTCGGCAGTTAAGATTTCCGCCGTGTTATGTCGTGATAAGCGTTTCACTAAATTGGAAAAGCCGTATTGCTATGGACTAAGCGGTGCTAAAAGCCATCGTGTCATTCTTTTCGGTCTTGCTGACAGGGAATATGATGATGCACCCCCATTTAATTTCAAGCGAATGAAAAACTGATTTGCTTTGACCTTAAATACTCTCATGCACTCTCAATAGTGCATAGGTTTAGATAGGGCCGTGTTAAAGTATAAATACCTGTAAGGCGGAGAAGATTGATATGGAAAGTGTTGAACAAAAATGTGCTGATTGTGGAAGTCAAGAATTTGAAACGGGTGCTGATGGCTACACTTACTGCGTCATGTGCGGTTTGGTGCAACAAGCCCAAGTTATTGATTACGGCCAAGATTGGCGTTCCTATGAAGACGGTTCGGGTAAAGAAAATGAGCGCACAGGTGCGGCGAAAGACATTCTTCAACACGACTACGGTATCACTACGGAAATTTCACCCGTAATGAGTGGAATGAATTCCAAGCAAAAAGGTAAATGGGGTCGTTTGAAGCACATTGACAATAGAGGAAGAATCCGAAACTCCACCGAAAGGAATCTTGCTACTGCCTTAACAGAATTGAAGCGTATTTCCTCTCGTATGTCGTTGCCAAAGACGACTCAAAAGGAGGCCGCTTACATTTACCGTAAGGCGGTGGAAAAGAAATTGATTCGTGGTCGTTCTATTGAGGGTGTGGTGGCCGCATCTATTTATGCCGCTTGTAGGCTACATCAAAACCCAAGAACCCTTGATGATGTGGGAAGACATTCACGCACAGGGAGAAAGGAAATTGGAAGAACCTTCCGCTTTTTGAAGCGTCAATTGGTTTTGACGATTGGACTTTCTAATCCAAGCGACTACATTCCAAGATTTTGTTCCGAATTGAAAGTGCCAAAGGAAATTGAGTTAGAAGCCTCTCGTATTCTTCGTGATGTGGGGGCGGAAGCCATGATTAGTCGTGGGCCAACAGGTATCGCCGCCGCCGCTATTTATCTCGCCGCCAAGAAGCAAAAGAAAGACAGGACTCAAAGTGAAGTCGCCCAAGTAGCAGGGGTCACGGAGGTCACAATTCGCAACCGCTACAAAGAATTGTGCGAACATTTGAATCTCAATTCACAAGACCCAACCCAACCTGCAACGAAGGTTTGAATAGGTAATTGGTGAATGGTTGTTCATGCTTGAAGTGATGTTAGGCGTAGCGTTTGCTTTGTCTTTAGGTTTATCTTTGTGGTTATACCGCAAAATGACGGCTCTCAAGAACCTGCAATACCGAGAATCCTTAGAACGGGTGGAATCCCAAGAAGCGTATGAGAATCTTTTGTTCTCCGTTGAGCGTGAGAGGGAAACGATTGCTACTACGATTGAAAACTTACAAACTCATGTGGTTTATCTCCAAGAGGAAAACCGTTTGAAAGTGAGAGAAGCGAGTGACCTGATGAACCAAATTGAGCAAATAACGACCCAAAGTGAGGAAAAGTCCCAAGAAATCAAGAAACAAAAGAGTCGTGCCGCATCAGCCCACACTACCAAAGGTCAAATTCTTGAGAAGTGGTGTCCGTTCCTTGAGCATCCCGACATTGACCCCGATTGGGAAGCGAAGAATTGGTCGTTCATGGGTAATCCTATTGACTACATTGTGTTTGATTGGCGAAATGACAAGACGATTAACATGGCTGATGGAAAAGTGATTATGCTTGATGTGAAATCGGGCAAGAGCCAATTGACTACTAAACAAAGAAGGATTCGGGACTTGATTCAAGCAGGGAAAGTGGAATGGAGAACGATTCGCTTGGAGTAAAACATCAAGGTATAAATACCCGTTGAGATAATGGTTGAATTACAGGAAGTGAACCAAATGGTATCAGTAAAAGTAATCCCGGAAAAAGGTGTTGAATACAGCGTATATGAGAAGAACGGTAAGCACCGTGTCTATTTCAAAGTGAACAATGGTGGAGGTCGCCCTCTTGAGGTCGGAAACTACGACATTATTGAAGGCAAATTCTTCCCCGCAAGAGGCGCAACCCTTGTATGGAATGTTGTTGAGAAAGACGACAACCCTCAAGCCTTGATTGTCATTGGCGATTCTAAGCAAATCTTTGTTGGCAAGTCCAAGAGCGCACCTGCCCCTGCTACTCGTTCTTCATGGGGTGGCAATTCCAACAACAACAATCGTGATAGGGACATTAAGCGTGGTATGTGTTTCAACAACGCTACTGCACTTGTGGCTAACAACCCTGCGTATCATGCCGTTGATGATGATGAAGTCGTTGAGGCTATCATGGAATTGACCGACAAACTGTTCACCCAATACATGAAGCGATACGGCAATTGAGCGTGGCTTCAATGAAATTCCTCATTGAATGTATGGATGAGAACGGCGTGTGGGTCAAATTCAATTACTACGAGGGAAGCCTCTTTGATGTAAGGGCGAAGATGGCTACGGTCATTGGGAAAACAAATTATCTTGGGATTAAATGTTCTCAAGTGTAATTTTCCAATTGAATAATCAATTTTCCAATTGAAGTTTTGATGCTTGCCAAGTTTAGATTTTTCGGATATTCTTCATGGGAACATTTAAGTCGTGATTCGGCATAGATTCAGTTATGAGAGGGAAGAAAGCCCACAAATTCAATCCTTTCAACCCTAAAGATAGGGCAAAGGTTGAAGGTAAAATCTTCTCCGATGAATGGGTTAAACACAACGCTTGGATGGGCGAAGAAAACAAGAAATCAATGACCAAAACAGAACAATTAAAGAAGCAATTGGAATATCACCAATTGGTTGATGCTTGCCCTACTAAGATTCGGATGCCGACCTTTGAAGAATGGTTGGAGAATCCCGAAGTCATGGTGAAGTTTGTTGCCAATCAACCTGCCTTTGACCCGTTCCACCCGCCACTATTTTTCAATTATCAAGACGGTATTCCTGTCCCCAAATTAAGGAAAATGAAAACCAAATACGAAGAATGGAAGGTGGAACAGGATGAGAAATTTGCGATTTTCAACGAAATGTTAGGTGAAAAGGCTATTCGTGCAGGTAGGCCGGGAGTGGGAGAGGCTCACAAAGGTTGGGGTCGTTCCAAGAGGAAATACTGAATAAACGGAAAGTATAAATACTACCGACCACCACCTAATCTTAGGGGAAGTCCAATGATTACCGAAGATGAGATGATTTTGAAAGGCCGACGAAAAAAAATGTATGGGCTATTGCCTCGTCAAGCACGATTAGTCATGGAATTCATGTCGGGTCGTGAAGGCGAGTGGAAAGAAGCGGAAATCATGTCGCATCTTCGTGATGCTTGGGAACGCTTCGGCATGGACAGGGGCAAGATTACTTTCTTTTGTCGTGCCGTGAAAGATACTAACGGCAAGCACATTTTCAAGGTGTCGGGAAATCGCCCTCGTTCTATTCGTTGGCTTCCTGTTGAAATGCGTGAATAAGAGCCATTTCTTCCGCAAGGTCAATACCCATGAGGGTCGCTAAATCGTTCCAATATCGGAATGAGCCTCGTTTGACTTCAAGGGGATGAGGTTTCACATCAAGGGTTAATATCTCAATGAGTTTCACATTAAAAGAGGTCATTGTCCTTATCCTCCGTTGCTATATCAAGTGGGGCTTCATTTGTTAGGAAAGAAACCCTTGCTTGAGGATAATGGCGAAAAACCTTGTCCTTTACCATTTTGTCAAATTGCTCTTTGAGAAGTTTGTCAATCGCCTCTAAAGTGGATTGTATGCCCTCAAAACCACCAAGCCAAGCGAATTCGTAAGAAATGATTGTTCCTTTTGGCATTTGGAAAACCTGTCGTTTGATGGTATCAACAAAGTCGTAAGTGTAGCCCACTTTGCGAAGAAGGACATTCATAGGGCAGTTTTCATCGTTCTTGAAGTCCTCCGAAAAGAACATCATGTGAAAGCCTGTGGGTGGCATTCCATCGTCTTTCATTTGCTTCAAAGCGACTTCTAAATCAACCGCCGCTTGTGGCGTTTCATCGTTTTCATTATCCTTGCTGATGCTCATTGTAATTCCTCAAGTAGTTTCGGGTCGTTCCACCGCTTACAAATCTCCAACATTGTTTTGAATGCAGGTTTCAATTGGGAAATATCCACCTTTTGCTCTTGTTTTTGCGTGTCAGCAGTAGGAAAGTGATAGCGGGTCTTTTGAATGTAATAGCCGTGTTTGAGCATGGAGGCCAAAATTGCTGATGCTTGTTCCGCATTCTTAGCGGAATCTAAGACGACTTTGTTTTGTTCCTCTCCGAAAGTTAGCAATTGTTCCGTGCTTTGTTGAATCATCGCCGCATACATTTCTTCATTATCTTCCATCATCTTGTTGATGTGGGCTACATCTTGATTGTAAATGTTGGCGAGATGGTCGTTAAGGCAACCTGTGGTAATCACGGAAAGTCGCAACGGAGGTTGTAGGATGGTGAAAAAACACAGGAATAACGAATCTAAGTCGGAATCTTGCTTCATTTCTATGTCGGCTACCACCATAACTTCGGCGTTTTTGTTGAATCCTAATTTCACTTGCTTAATTTCTTTCATGGTATGCAACCTCCACATCGGTAAAATCTTCCCTCTTGAGTAATGTCAAAGGAGGATGAGCAGTAATGGCATTGGCGGATTCTCCACCGAAGCATGATAAGGGGTGTTTGGCAAGCATCGTTAAAGTGCTTGGGTTCTTCGTTTTGAAGGAGTTCGCCGTCAAAAGGATGGGATTCCTTATTGATGGCTTCCAAGACGGCTTGTTCCATATCCATACCTCAAAATGACTTCCCCAATCTTCGGATTTCTCCGACAGGGATAGTCCCGACTACGAATATGTCTTTCCCTTCAATGATGGAAACCTTCACCAATTTGGAGTCGGATTCGCCGTAATCTTCAACGACCATCTTTCTTCCACCGCCTGTGTCAAGGATGACCTTCATAACCTACGGTTATGGGTGTAAAGTATCTCAAACTAATGGCGAGAGTATAAATAGCGAGAAGGATAATCAGTAAATATGAAGATGCCCGATGATGAACCTACCAATCTTCTAAATCCGCCGGGATTATCGGGTTGGGGTTATTTTAACACGCATATTGGGCTATTCTATGATATGGGAGAATATGGCGTAATCTATACTGATACCCGAAGTCCTTACTTTGTCACCAAAGTCGCTAACTTGGATATTACCGATGGAGAGTCAAATTATCAAATGGCCGATTTCTTACGAGATAATTGGTATCGGAACATTGAAGGCTTAGTCAAAATTACTTCTATTTTCGTTGGAGAATGTGATGCCTTGCACAAAGCCTTCTTTATGAGAATCAAGAACGCAACGAGCGTTGAGAATACGCAAAAAGCCCAAAATGTCCTTGATTTAGAGGAAGGCGATGAAATTCTCATGGTTAGGATGGAATTATTACCGCATCTTGGATTGACTTATCCTAATTTGTCCAAGAAAGAAATGATTGACCGTGTGGCTGATGCCGCTTACAGTATTGGAAGCAAGACAGGAATGGTTTTAACCGATTTGAAACCTGCCAATTATGGATTTAGAGAAGATGGTTCAGCCGCCATTTTTGACTTCAATTTAGAAGAAGGCTTTCGCACTAAGGAAGAATATAAGAAAAGAATCACCGATGCTTCGTGAGAACCTTTATTAACCTGTTCGCACAATTTTTTGTTTGGTGATGGTCTAATGACCGAAAACAACAGTAGCGATAGCATAGACGAAACAAAAGCCCTTGACCCATTTGAAGTAGCCCTTGATGCACTACGGCAAGGTAAATACCGTGAATCTCTCGGTGGAAAGACAGGCGTTAATCCAACGGGTGCTTCGGCGTGGATGATAAACGAAAGAGGCGAAAAAACTCTTGTAGGAAAGTGCCTTCGTCAAGTTTGGTATTCTAAGAAAAAAGTCCCTCGCACCAACCCTGCTAACGACAATTCACAATTCATTTTTATGATGGGACACATGGCCGAACATGGTTTGCATGAGGCATGGGGTAATGCGGGTGTATTGCTTGAATCCAATGCTAAAATCCGACAAAATATCGCTAAAAATCCCGATACAGATGATGAAATAATGCTAAGTGGTGAAGTGGATGCTATCACCCGATGGGCGGAAATGAAAACGGGTAGTGATGGAGTGCCAAGAATGTATATTGACCCCACAAAGGCTATCGGCATTGAAGTCAAGTCCAAGTATGGATATGGCGCAAAAAAGGTAATGCAAGGCTCAAGGGATTCCACTTATGAGCATGGTTTTCCACAAATTGAACACTTGATGCAAACCGCTTTGTATCTTCACATGAGGAAAACATTTGAGCAATTCCATGATGTTGAAATTCCATACTTCGTTATTTGCTACATTGGTCGTGATAACGGACTTCACAAGTCCTTCCGTGTGGAATTGAGTGATGGCTACGATGGCCGAATCATTGTCAAAGACATGAACGGAAATGAAATCAAGCCTAAGATTGAAAAATCACTTGAATGGGGTGTGCAAGCCCGACCTATTGAATTGACGATTGACATGATGCGAGAGCGTTATTATCAACAGTTAGAGAATTTGAAGAAAGATACTCCCCCTGCAAGGGAGTTTGATTTGCGATATTCCGATGAGAAGGCTGAACGCTTGTTTAATGCGGGAGAATTGTCAAAGACCAAGTATAACGAGCATGGCAAGAAGCCTTTGGCGGAAGTCGGTGATTGGAATTGCTCTTACTGTGATTGGAAGGGTGTTTGTTATCCACAAGGTATCTTTACGATTGATGTTGAGGATGGAAAATTGACAATTGAGGAAGCCCTTGCGAACTATTCGGTGGGGGCGTGATTAGATGAGAACTTCACCCCAAGTAGTAAAGTGTCCTGTTTGTCAAAAAATAGGATATACGGATGAACGCCATCAAATTGACGGTCAATGGCCGTGTGCTAAACATTACCAAGAAATTGTAAAAGGTAAAAAATTAGTGTGGTCTTGGCAAGTTAATAATGATTAACCTAACTTGTAGCCAATTAGACCACCGATACCTGCACCAATGAGGGCAGGGAGAACACTCTTGGAATCGTCAGCACACTTGACTTCGCCTTTGGCTAATCCAATGACACCACAAGCGACTCTTTTACCTGCGTTGCCTGTTTTCAAGGATTCTTCGTGAATCTTTTCGTCAATGACTTCGCCTTCTTGGTTCAAACCACCACAACCTAAGTCATCGGGGTCAGCATGAACGATAATCATACGACCTACGATACCGTTTCTTTTTCCTAAGACAAGAGATAGTGTATCGGTGCTGATACGACCCTTTGAAACACCCTTTTCCGAAGAAATGTTCCCTAAATCACCTAAATGTCGGATTTTGGAATCTAATCCACCGTGTTCCGTATTATCGGGGTTGAAATGAGCGCAAGCGGAATCGCAACCATCGGTCAAATCTCCGTAGGTGTGAATGTGAAATCCATGCTCGCCATCGGTTAATCCTGTAATGTCGTAGTCAATGTGAACCGTATCTCCTTCTTGAGTAAAACGGACTACACCTGCAACCCCGTTATCATTAGGGGCGAGAACGGCTACGG
>TARA_R100001591_G_scaffold2493_3_pt1 | contig 12735 bp, 8 predicted proteins | sample TARA_R100001591 | Tara Oceans TARA_R100001591 (sample SAMEA2622725) | marine metagenome | biome: marine biome (ENVO:00000447); feature: surface water layer (ENVO:00002042); material: "saline water (ENVO:00002010), including plankton (ENVO:xxxxxxxx)" | depth 5 m
ATTGAGTAGTCTATATGTAGTAAACATGATGTGGTTCATACTCTGTGCATACGGTTTAACACAGATTCTAGTTTACGGCTCAATCTTCAACAAAATTAGGCCAGCAAAGACATGGCTAAGAGGTTTCGGAGAGCTTTTTCATTGCCCTATGTGTATGGGGTTTTGGGTTGGTGCTTTTTTGTTATGCATTTCTCCGTACACTGAACTATTTACATTTGAACAAACTATAGCAAATTTGTTTATTTGTGGTTGGGTCTCCTCGGGCACTTCATACATAATGAATGTTTTATTTTGCGATAATGGTTTACAAATAGGAGCAAACAATGGGAAACACATGGATTAGCAAGTGGGCCCTTCAGCCGGTTCGACGTTGCTGTAAGGGTTCCATAATCGCGCGGGTAGCGCCCGCATAGGTAATAAATTATGAAAAAAGTACTTTTAAGAGAATATTACGAACTTTGCGAGGGCGGAGTTTGTCAGGACTTGTTAACCGAGGAAGAGAAAAGATATGTTGCTAACGGCGGCATGATTCTTTCTGGTAAACTGCAAGAGGCTGATGTTCAAAACGGCAACGGCCGTATTTATCCACACAGAGTTCTTATGAGAGAGATGGAGAACTACTCCAAGCTCGTAAACGAGCGCCGCGCCCTAGGAGAGCTAGATCACCCAGACGATTCAGTAATTAATCTAAAGAACGCCTCGCACATGATTACAGAGGTGTGGTGGGATGACAAAAACGTAATGGGTAAAGTAAAGGTGCTTAACACGCCTTCCGGCAAGATCCTACAGGCCCTCGTCAACGACGGCGCCAGCCTAGGTATCTCTTCACGAGGTCTTGGTTCTGTGCACGAATCAACAAACGGAACAATCGTAGAGGACGACTTCCAACTTATTTGCTTTGATTTTGTTTCTGAGCCTTCTACCCCTGGCGCTTATATGTCAATTAGTGAAGGCAAGAACTACGAAGAACCTAACGTATTTACCAAAGCAGACAAGATTAACCGTATGCTTAATGATATTTTGAGTGATAAATGAACAAAAACCAATTAAAGAAAGTCTTGAAGCCATTAATCAAAGAGTGCATCAAGGAGGTGATTTTTGAAGAAGGCGTGCTTTCCTCTGTAATCAAAGAGGTAGTAAAAGGCACGACCGCACAAGTGGTAACCGAGACTCCCGAGCCTAGGACAGCACAAGTTGCCGAAGCCCGGGTTAACTTACAGAGGGCCGCATTGGCCGAAAGAAAGAAAAAGCTGCTTGACTCTATCGGGTCAGAGGCTTTTAACGGTGTTAACATTTTTGAAGACACAACACCAACCCGCGCCCCCGCGCAACCAAAAGCCGGATCTGTAGATCTGGGAGACCCAGGCGATGCCGGTGTTGATATTGGCGACTTATTTGCCTCATCCGGCGGCGCTTGGAACGCATTATCAAAAGGAATGAAGAAGTAAGATGGCTGCAGTTAACGTGTCAGTACGCGCAAGAAGAAACGAATCATCCGAGCGCTTAATTCGAAGATTTATTAGAAAATGTAAAAAAGACGGAATTGTAGAAAGATACAGAGAACGTTGTACCGCATATATAAAACCTTCTGAAAAGAAAAGAATTAAACGCCAAAAGGCAGAACGGCTCAGACAGCGCGAAGAGCTTAAAGCACAAAAATATAAAAAGCGTGCTAAATACGATAGGTAATAATGGTTTAGTTCTAAAAGCTGAACTATTTACAAAAAGCGCAATTGTAATTTAGGAGAGAAACAATGTCATTTAAACAACCGTACAGCACCAGTATCCGACATGTTGGTGCATATCAGGTCTCAGGCCGTCCATGGGTCAAGGGCGCAATCAACGGAAACACCCTTCAAAAAATTGAGTTCCCGTTTGTCACAAGATGGATTGTCGTTACCAACACGCATGCCAGTGCTGCAATTCAAGTTGCTTTTCACGCTGATGGTGTAGGCGATAACTGTTATATCGACGTTCCCTTTGGGACATCATCACCTAGACTAGAACTTAAATGTAACGCAATTTGGGTCAAAGGGCCCGATGCCGCATGTATCAGTGTAGCTGCTGGCCTTACAAACATTCCTAGAGATCAAATGTATGACTTGAGCGGCGACGGTATCGAAGTACCATAGGAGTTTAACTAATGAGTTTTGGGTGGGCCTACGTCGGCTGTGACGACATTGCAATTAGTTCCATGGCAGGACCTTCGGGTTCTGTACTGGTGCGTAATGGTTCGTTCACGATCTCAGGCTCAGAAAACTTTACACTACTTGATGATGGGGGCCAAGTTCATTCTCTCCTTCTGACTGGCTCACTCAAGTTATCAGGTTCTAGTACGTTTAGCGGCGATGTTACGGTTGAAGGCAACCTAACAGCCAACAGCTACAACGTCATTAACACATCAATTACTGAAATTGATGCATCTGGATCGACTTCTTTTGGTAATGATTTTGCAGATTTGCATACAATTACAGGTACACTAGCTTTGGCTGGTGTTAATACGCAACAGCCTGCTCTAGTGGTCACAGGAGCAGCGGCAGTAGCCAGCAACAGAGTTGGCGTTCTGACAAATGCCCCAACCTCTCACTTCTCAGTCAGTGGTTCTATTGCGTTTAGCTATACACAAGTTTCGTCTTCACCTTACACATTGAATACAACACATACTATCGTCGGCGTTACTCGAAACGGTGCGACGACTATTAACCTTCCCTCCGCTAATAACACACCCGGGCGAGTTGTCTTTATCAAAGACGAAGGAACAACTCAGCCGAGAACCAGCGGCAATAAGATTACGATAGCAGCAGATGGCAGTGAGACAATCGACGGCCAAGCCGAATATTTTGTTATGGGCTCCCGCGCTGCTATTTCTTTGTACAGTAATGGTTCAGATGGATGGTTTGTGTTCTAATTAATAAGCGGAGGGCGACATAAGTGGGACACAATTATCTCTCCGGTTCTGTTACACTGGGCGAAACCGGATCCATTCAGATCACAGGTTCGTTCTATGGAGCCTTTGCCGGCGATGGAACCGGCATTACGACGATACCGTTTAGTTCAGTATATTCTATTCTGAATCCTGGCACAGATCGTGTTTTAACAACTAGAGATTCAAGTGGCAATAGTTTTGAGGGCCACCCAGGGTTTACCTATTCTGAATCAAGTAAACAATTAACCATTTCGGCATCTAGTCACCCCTTAATACTTCAAGGTTTGCAGTCTGCTACGCTGCCAAACACTTCAAGTTATTTGGCCTTAGATCCATCGACCAACCGCGTAGTCCTTACAAGCTCCGCACAAGGCGGAGGAGGGTCCGGGGGAACAATTGGTGCTGCTGAAGATGGCGATTATACTGATGGCCTGTATACCGACTTCACAACATCTACACCAGTTGGCACGCCAATTGACAGGTTTAATGAAGTTTTAAAAATTTTAGCGCCATCACCCGCACCAGTTGTCCGCTCTATTGATGAAGACGTTACAGACGGGGTTGCAGCTAAGCTTTCATTTGGAGCTAGCAATGCAATTCCAGGGTTCACAGCGGTCTCTACTGCAGCCGGCTTCGGAGCAAAAACAAGAAACCAGTCTTATCAAGCTGAAACATCCGGCTCCAACATTCGTTTAGGTGTCTATGAGAATACACAAACAATTACCGGTGACGTAAACAATAATGTTGCTCGCAATGAAACCAATGGCTTTTTAGCTTATGCTTCTGGCTCGTTTACGAACGCAGACGAGGGAACGCTAAAACTAGAAGTCAACGGCAGCGTAATCCACTCAGTTGACTTATCATCGTTTACAGGAGCAGGCAACCCCGCAACAGGTTCCGCTAGTTCGCTTACAGGCAACTCCGGGTTTGTAAACGTTTCGACTGCTGCATCAAGTTTCGACGGGAACGGCGCAGAGTGGTACATCTTTAAACACAGAACCGCCAAATATCAAATCCATCCAGACGACATGAGGAATGGCTGGAACTACGCTAGAGTTCTGCACACTGTCGGTGGAATTGATCGTGAGACAAACTATATTGAGTGGGTAAACGATCCATCTGGTTCTTCTAACAACTTGGCCGCTGCAAATGAAAGAATTGAAGACATTACTCTTGCTGGCTCAAAGTATCTTTCTGGTGTACGCTACAACACAGGGGCTACGGCAAACTACAAAGTCGATGTTTCAAACATGTACCAGAACGTGTTCCCGGCTTCAGGCACTCCGGTCGGCTTTACAGTAGGCAACTCTTCTACACCATCGGCCCAAGCGGTATCAGATTTATCATCCGGCCAAAATCAAGATCAGGTTTTGCGTCTTACAGCTAGTTTGTCAGTAAATGTTGATAACTTGCTAGATGGAGCGGTTACGGCAAATGTCACAGCCACTCACCCTCTCAAGAGTACACTATCAAATGCCGGCTCGGCAACTACTGGTGACGGCTTCTTGATTGATAACAGAACTCTTGCTAGTTCCAACTTGGTTGAACGGTTCCACGACGAATCTTACAGAAAACAGTCAGGCAGTTATGATACGCAAGCGAACGCTTCTGGAAATGGTACGGACTGGACGTCCAGCAACCATATGTTGGCTACGGGCTCTGCTGGGCACACAGATGGCCTTATCATGTTCGATCAGAACTTGTACAGCCCTGCAGCTTCCAGCTTGCCAAACAGCGGCGACTTCAGCGCCATGTCTAATGTAGAAGCCGGCCAGCCTGACTACTCAGGCGTTACTGGCCTTAGAACGTTCTATCGCAAGATTCAAAACACTAGTGGTGCTGCAATCCGCGATATGAAGATTACGTCCGACAAGGGTAGTGCACAGATTGTTAGTGATGCTACGTCCTTGTCAGGACAAACAAATAAGATTAAAGTATATGCAAAGATTCCGGCCACAACTGGGTGGATGGATATTTCACAAGACTTTGCGTATGGAAGCATTGCCGACGCCGCCGGCGCTCTTATTAACGGAGCCAGCGACAACGCAAATGTCAATCACACAGATGACAGTGTTCACTGTATTACATTCGGCTCAGCCTCAGTAGCAGATAACGATTATGTGATGTTAAAGGTGCTTGCTGGCGCTGATTGGGAAGGTCAAATTGGGCAACTAAACTTCCAACTTGGCGCATCAGATGTGTCGGCCCCCACAGAAGCTCCTCAATTAGACGATATTGAAACAGATTCAGCAGGAGTATCCGACGCAAATCTTTCATTCGGTTCTTCTAACTCAATTACAGGATATACGCCCGCAACAGGCTCCGCTCTTAGTTTGACAGATTACGACTCAAACGATAACTACAATTCAAGTGGTGATCGCCTAGGGGTCTTCTCATCAAAAGGTAACATTGTCGGAGATCTGAATGATGACGTCACTGCCAGCGGCCAGAACTACCCAGCAAATTCTTTTAAAGACGCATATGATGGAAGACTACAATTGTATGTAAACGGAAGAGTGGTGCATCAACTTGATCTTACCTCAACCGTAAACGCGATAACAAACGATTTTAACGCGAATAGTTCAGGGTTTAGTGTATCTGCCCTCAATTGGAGCAAAACATCAGATCTAATCCCAGACTATACAAAACCATACAGAACTGGCACATTCCAAATTGGTGCCGACGATCAAGATTTAGGCTTCAACACAGCACGAGTGGTTCACACGACCGATGGTGGCAGCACTACCACAAACTATATCGAGTGGGTTGTTGATACAGATGCCAATGCACTATCTTCTGCAAATGTCGCGTTAACAAACTTCGACCATTCAGACATCTACTACCAGTCAGGTGTAAGATACTTCGCTTCTCAGCCAAGCGCTTCCTACACATACGACGCATCTAATGTATACAGAAACGTTTTCCAAGATGGAACAGCTGTATCGTTCCCAACAACTACAAATTGCTCAATCAGCAACATTAGAATTGTCGGTTCTGGTGTCGCCACTCTAAACACAGCAGCAGCTTCAGTAAGCCTGCCGAACCTCAACAATACTGCTAACTGCGAAGCAGCAAACATCGAGGTGACCGGTACGGTGTTGTTTGACAATACAACCTCCATTTCAGGCGGCTTAGGCTTGTTCACTGATGTGGATGCAACCGTTACTTCTAGAATCCTGCACCCACTAAAAACAAACCTATCAACGGCCTCACAGTCTAAAACATCATTCATGTATCATTCAGGCACGATTGGGAGCACCACACTAGGTGCACAAGAGTACTTTGGGCTGGAAACATATCGAGTGCAGTCTGGTAGTTACGCGAACCAAGCAGCAGTAACAGATGCAGCACAAGCATGGGATTCTGAAATCTCTGTTAACGATACTGTTTCGTATGCTGCATATGCTGATGGTTTAGTGACAGCAAATGGTTATCTAATCTCTCCACTACAGATTGGTAATGCTGGTGATACAAGAAACGCGGCCGATGGTGGTTCGCTACAAGCCCCTGCAGGAAGCCCGAACTACTCAACGCTCACTAACTCAACCAGAACATACTACAGATACTTTAGAAACACAACGGGTGTGGCAAAAGCGACGTTTACAATTACATTATACGGTGATGCAAACTTGTGTGCCAAGTCGGGTGCGTTCTACACAGGCACCCCTGGAGCAAACAAAAACATCAATGTGGAGCTAAAGGTTCCGTTTGATCCTGCGTTTACTGGCGGCGATGACACCTCTACAGCATGGGGTGATTGCATCAAGCCGTACTCAGCAGGAACCCAGCCAGACACTGATGGCGTCGGTATCTTTAACGGCGGAGGCTCTGACTTGACTACAACAGTGCCCGGTAGCGGCCGCGCTGTAGCCATTCAGTTGCAGCAAAAGCAAGTCAGAAACAACCAATACTTTGTTGTCAAGATTACGGCACACGAAGATTGGACTGGATACCTATCTAGGATTGGGATAACTTACTAATGAGTACAGGAAAGACCAATACAACATCGACTCAGTTTGCGGCCAAGAAGCTTCTTGGTAAGGCGCACACCTCTAACTTAAAGTCCGATGTTAACGAGTCAGTTCCTTCAAACGTATCTTTACCTTCTGAAACGATCTTTGGCGAAGCTATTCCCAATGATCCGGGCACCGCTTTTTACACAATGTACAGCGCCTCTGCTGGTGGCCCTGCTACTGTAGAGCAGGTGTATTTTGATATTGTCTCAATCTCAGACACGATTTACGATGCTGATGATACTGGCGGAGGAGGAGACGAATCCTCTGCTTCAGGCCCACACGGCTACTACCTAAAGCTTCCAGCCGCATACCAGACGACTTCGTCAAATCCCGCCAAAGGTACCGGCGCTTTCACAAACGGCAAAAGGGTTTATGACTCTCGCGGTGCTCTGCAGCTTGTGCCTCCGCTTATCTCAAATGCTAGTCCAAATAGATACTTTCTAAAGTTATACAAGGGTGACCCCGCCGACCCTGCGAATGAGATTACATCAGGAGACAGTATTGACTGGCAGGTGGATTACTATTCTGGAATCGTCTTCATTCAGGATTATAACGCCTCACAGGTTCCAGTCACTGCCTCTGCATATCTGTATGTTGGAGAATATCTAGATGAAAAATTGGCATCAATTTCCGCCTCGGCCGGCGGGGGAACAGTTGATGGCTCTGGTGCAAATACCAGATTAGCTTTTTGGTCTGATGCGGATACACTCACTGCAGACGCGAATTTAACATTTGCCAACAGCACTCTTAGTGTAGACGGTGGCCTTAAATTAAAAAGAAGAACAGTGACTGCTCACGTCACCGCCTCAGCATCAGATTACTTTATTGGAGTAAACTCATCAGGGGGCTCATTTGATGTTCGTCTTTTAAATGCTTCTTCGCTTGAAGACGGGCAAACGATTGTTATTAAAGATGAGGGTGGTGCCACAAATACAAACCCCGTAAACATTAGAGCACATCCTGGCCAAACAATTGATGGCCAACAATCAATTATTTTGGAGTCTCCATTCGCTGCAGTTTCACTGTATAGCAATGGATCGAACGCCTACTTCATTTACTAGTTTTTGAATATATAATGGGTACTTTTAGTAGAACCAAGCTAATTTAGTAATTTACCGTTAATATCACAGCCGTAAACGTTTTCGGCACTATGTAATGGTGTCCTCGACCGTAACATCAAAACATATATGGATTGGTGTATAAACTCCCAATCGGGAAAAGCAATATTAAAATCAAATTTTGGAGGGATTTTTAAATGGCTTATAAATTTCAATTAGGCGCCTTTACAGCTTCTGGATCTATTAAGGTCGAGGACAGTTTGGACGCCGGAGCCGGACTTCAGATTTCCGGTTCTGCAGTTCGCACTACAGTCGCCGAACTGCACACAATCAACCAAGTCGCAGCCGGTTCCGCCGGGGCAGGCAAGGCATTGGTTTTGAATGCAGCAAAAGATATCGGAGGCATCAACGACCTTTCTGCTTCTGCTTTTGCTACAAGCGAAGGTTACTTCGGTACAGACAACTACAATATCGGTAACGCATCAGTTCCCGACTTCATTACAATGAAGCCCGCAGTTGTCGAGTTTAAGGATGGTGCTCTTGATGTGGACATTGCTTCACATGATGGCTCCAACGGACTTAAGCTTGGTGGCGCCCTTGTCACTTCAACTGCTGCTGAGCTTAACAAGCTTGACGGCGCCGGCGCAGATGTTACTGCTGCTAAGTTGACAACTCTTTCTGCTCTTACTGATGCAGAAATTGGCTTCGTCGACGGTGCGTCCGCTGCCAACTCTGTTGCTAGCAAGGTTGCTGTTCTTGATGGCTCCCGTAAGCTTGTCGGAATTGCCGAACTGTCCGCGTCTGCCGATATTATCGGTCACCACGGTAAGGTACGTCAGCTTTCACTTGCATACGACGGCGCCGGCGGATCTGAAGGTCACATCAAGCTCGGTGCTGGTGGCGACATGCAGATGGCCGTGTTCTCTGATGACGCTTACGTCATCAACAACACAGCTGACAAGGACATTGTGTTCCAAGTCAAGAAGGCCGGCGGCTCTAACGTTCAGCCTCTAAGGGTTGACGGTTCTGAGCACTCAGTTGTGATTAACAAGCTTAGCCTCTCAGGCACACTTGTTACTGCAACTGGCGCAGAGCTTAACATCATGGATGGTGGCACATCCGCGTCCTCAGTGACTGTTGCAGATGCTGACCGTCTTGTGCTTAACGATAATGGTACAATGAAGCAGGTTGCAATGACCGATTTCGAGACATACTTCGAAAGCGCGCTTGACACCTTGAGCAATGTTACCACAGTTGGTGCTCTTAACGCTGGTTCTATTACTTCTGGTTTCGGATCTATCGATAACGGAACAAGCAAGATTCAGACCGGTGGTGAACTTAAGCTCGACGTTGACATCGCAGCTGCCCCTGCCGTCAACCAGACCGTCTCTGGTCAGGCTGGTGCTATCACCTTTGGTGCTGGTGCTGACGCTGGTATCGGTGTTTATGATGACAACCTTTACATCGAGTCTAACGTTGATCAAAAGGGTATTGTCTTCAAGGCTCACGACGGCGCGCAACAGGCTGAGATTGTTTCAATCGACGGCGCTGGTATGGCTATCGAAGATGACAAGGGTATTGTCTTTGGTTCAGATGACGACGTTTCTATCAAGTACGACGAAGCGACTTCTGATTCTCTTATGATCCAACAAAACGTTGAAGGCGCCGCTCTTGCCATTGGTTATGCTGCAGATCAGCATGACGACGCAGGTGATCTATGGGCAATGACCATTGCTGCCGATGGCGGTAAAAAGACATGGGCAAACGACATTGCTTCAAAGGGCTCACCGGTCGAGATGTTCTCGATTACACCACACGCAACCGCAACTGAATCAACAGCGGCCTTCGCTGGTCACGTTACAGTTGGTCACGACTTGACTGTTGCTGGCGACCTCACAGTCTCCGGCGATTTCGTCCAGATGGATGTTACCAAGTTGACTGTTGAAGACCCGCTTATCGAGTTGGCAAGAGGACAGGCTAACAACGTCGACGCTCTTGACATCGGTTTCTTTGGTAAGTACGGTGATGGTGGTACACATAAGTACGCTGGTCTTTTCCGCGATGCGAATGACTCTGGCAAGTTCCACCTCTTCAAGGATACCGAGGAAGATCTCACAGCTGTTACGGCTATCGACAGAAGCGCTTCTGGCTATGCTAAGGCAACTCTTGTTGTAGACGAACTTGACGGTGTTGCCACCAAGGCTAAGGTTACTGATAGCTCTGCTAACACTAACTTCGATCTGGTTTCCACGATGCCTCTAACGGCCTCTTGGAAGATGATGGTGCTTTGACCTACAACCCATCGACTGCCAAGCTTACAGCTGGAACTTTTGTTGGTAACCTAGAGGGAAGTATTTCCGAGGCTTTAGCTGATACAATCACCAGCGACGATACTCTAAACCCAGCAGATGGCACACTCATTAGAGTTGACGCTTCAAGTGGTGACGTTGTGGTCACGCTTCCGGCGGCTAACGCTGCAGCGGTTGCAGGCCTAGTGCTTAAGATCAAGAGAATTGACTCTAGTGCTAACAAGGTAACCATCCATCGTGCAGGTAGCGACACCATCGATGGCGGTCACTCAATCGTTCTTGAGTCTGCACTTGCCGGTGTTATGCTCTTCAGCGATGGTAGCTCTGAATACTACGTCATGTAATATAGCAAAAGTAAGTTAATCTTCGGATTAATAAACTGCCAAATAAACTTAGGGGCCCCTCTTTATGGGGGGTCCCTTTTTATTTGTGTTCTATTTAATGAGACTCTACTATTTATAAAAGAGCCACTTCTGGACTTGGAAGGATATAAATGTCATACAACCTTTTGTCTGGTTCCATTGAGTTTATTGGATCAGAACTTGGCGAAATTGAAGATATTGTAAACACCCATGGTGCTCAAACAGTATCCGGCGCCAAAACATTCACAAACATTACAGCATCAGGCGGTGCAATTGTTACAGGCGGAGCTTTACAAATTGCTACGGCCCTGCGCCATTATGGTGATGCAAACACAGAAGTCAGTTTCACACCAGATGTGGTTACAGTCAATGCCGCAGGCTCAGCATTAATTCAGGCCGATGGTGTACAAAATAAAGTAACAATCAATAATGACGAAGATGACATAAACTTTGTAGTCAACACAGGTGTTGGTTCGCACGGCCTACTTGTTAACGGACAATATTCAACAGTTAAGATCGGTAGTCACGATCCTGCCTCAGAAAACAAAAACATACTTCTTCATATCAGTAGCTCAAACTTCCCCCACTCAGCTTCATTGCTTTCAGTAGGCAGAAAGAACAACCCAGTACTTGCTGTTTCAGGCGGAGCCAACGCAGCAGATTGGAGAGTGGTTGTATCTGGTACGCTGTACACAAATAGTAATATTGAAGCAGCCGGCCAGATTACTGGTTCGCTTGGACTGAAGGGCGAAATTAAAAACTTGGGCAACGGCCTCACGCATGTTTCAGATGGTGCTGACTTAAACCTTACAGTAAATGCAAACAGCACAGACAATAATAGATTAGGCATCGCAGTTGCAGCAAACGGTGTTGGTCTAAATGTTGCAGGGTTGACAGAAGAAGGTTCACTAAACACAGACGCCGTTCAGCCAGATTGGGTTATTGTTGCTGATAATGATGGTGCTGGTGGATATACAAATAAAAAACAAAAAGTATCCGTACTATTGGGTGATACCTTATCGACTGTAGCGAATGTGGGAACAGGTGCTGGTATCTACAATACAGTGGTTAGCAGACAAGTAAGGCTTCGCAGTATCAAAGGCGATACAAAGCTTGTACAAGCATCAATAGATAGCAATAGTGTACAGATTGCGCAAGTAGATAATCCGCGAATCCTGGCCCTTACCTCTTCGAATACAGTATTCAGTGGCTCACACCGAAGCGAACATGTAGTTACGAACATCACTTCACACGGACAAAATGTAAACTTGACATTTCCGCAAGCAAGATATCAAGTTTTTAATGCGCAGGGAAATGCATATGACGCCACTGCGTCACTACCACAAATTACAGCAGACAATGTTGGCATGATTTTCAACATCAAGTTTTTAAGCACGGAGGATTGCTTAATTACTGGCTCTGCAGGTGCTGACGACCTAATTGATGGCGCCGAAAATGTATCAATGGGTTCGGGAAACCCCGGAGCAGCAAAGTTCAAAGAACTGCTTGCTGTAGATATCACAGGGGGCGGTTCATACGAATGGCTCATCATTGGTGAGAACTAAAAGGTATTGTAAAATGTCATTTTGGGTTTTTGTGAACTATTTAAAAACTGAGAAATTCTATTTTTAGGAGAGTTTGAATGTCTTCATTATTAGAGCAAGCAATTGTTGATGCCACAGCACTAAAGGAAGCTGCGTTAAAAAATGCAGAAGCCGCAGTATTAGAAAAGTATGCGCCTGAAATTAAACAGGCAGTTGAAGCTCTGTTAGAGCAAGATTTAGATGATCCCATGGCTGCCCTTGAGGCCGATCCTGCCATGGCCGGTGAGCCTGCTGAGCCTATCGACGCCGATGTCGACGCTCAACTTGCTGCTACCGAAGGAGAAGATATGTGTCCCTGTCCTGATGAAGATGAGCCGGACAAGATTGTGGTTGATTTCGATGAGCTTAGCAACATGGCCGGCCCTGAAGATCCTGCCATGGACGATGCCTCACCCGCCCTCGACGCGTCGTTGCAGGAAGATTCCGAGATTGAGCTTTCTGATGATTTACTTGAAGCAAT
>TARA_R100001591_G_scaffold34026_3_pt1 | contig 12723 bp, 8 predicted proteins | sample TARA_R100001591 | Tara Oceans TARA_R100001591 (sample SAMEA2622725) | marine metagenome | biome: marine biome (ENVO:00000447); feature: surface water layer (ENVO:00002042); material: "saline water (ENVO:00002010), including plankton (ENVO:xxxxxxxx)" | depth 5 m
GGGTACGGGTTATTCTGGTACTACCCAACAAACGCCTTTCGGGGGAGGGGCATATCAAGGTTATGGTCCAGGTGGGGGTTATAAAGAAGGAGGACAACCGATTCCTGAAGGGAATAAAGGATTAGCTGCGTTAGCTAAAAAAGCTCCTGAAGTTGTTCGGAAGATGGGCTTTACCCCTGTTAAAAAGAATATGGGTGGGGGATTATCAGGTCGTTTCCCAAGGGCTTCTCGTAAGTTAGGAGCGTAACATGGCTAAAAACTTCGGATTTAATATCGGCGGTGGGGGAATCGCGGATCTTGTTGCTGCACCTAAAGTTAATCCTATTCGTTCAGGACAGTTTGCACCTACACCCCAGTTTCGTAGAGATACTAAAGAGCCGAAAAAACAAATAACAGGGGCGTTGCTAGGGGCTGCTTCTCCGTTTCTTGCTGAAGCGGGTATCGCGGGTCTAGCAAAAATCCCAGGACTAGAAAATCTTTTATTTGAGCCTAAAGCTGAACGCGAAGAAAAGTTTGGAACTGTTAAAGATCCTGACTCAGGAGTTATGCTTGGGCCAAGCCCGTATATGCAAGAAAGAGAAAAACGCAGTAAACAGGTTGATGCTTCTTTAAAATCACTGCCTCTTCCTCAACAAAAAACATTATTAGGGAAAGGTTTAACTGAGTTATTGTCTTTCGCTCCTGCATTAGCGTTAGGAGATGATGACGATGGTTCTGTAGCTGCGTTTATTTCTGCAGCACAAGCGGGTAAAAAATTAGAGGGCGCTTTAGATGAGCAACGTCTAAAAGCCTATTTAGCGCGAGAAACGAAACGTGGTGAATTAAAAGCTGACGTAGGCGATTTCGACAGAAAAATTTCTTATAGTGCAGTATTACAAGACGACGGTAGTTTCGCTCCTGTAAAACGACAAGTATTAATCTCCCCAGATAAAGCCACTCGTTATGTAATGAGTCAAGGAGATGCCGCAGTTGATTTCGTTTATGGCGAAGACGGAAACGAAGTTCCTGTTCCTAGGGGTCAATACTTTGTTCGTGAAGAACTCACGTTAGACGATAATGATCCTGGAAAACCTAAAGACGTAAAACTGTTCGATACGAATAGTGGTCAAATTGCTTACGGAACTATCGAATATATGCAAACCCCACAAGGGCGTGCTAGCCGTGTCTCACTTCAAGATCCTCGTAATCGTAGGGGCACTAATGAATTTACTACAACAGCTTCGTTAAAAGAAGAATTCGGAGATAACTGGGTTCCTTATGATCAAGAATTAGCTGATTTAGATGCTCGCGAAAAAGGCGACCCGCAAGTATTTAAAACATTTGAAGGCCGTTTAGATCGTGAGGTAGCTACTTTCGAAGTAGCAGGAATAGCTTCTCAGATTATTCCGATTGCGATGAGAGCAGAAAACGATGATAGATTATTGACTGATGTAGGAGCTGTTCCTGGGTTTTTAGATAAACTACGAAAAGAAATTAATGCTGCGTATAACATTATAGGTAATTCAGGACGAACAGTTCAACAAATTATCTATGACGAAGGACAAGAAACAGGTTCTTCAGTCAGTATGGGTAAATTGTTAATCGCCTCTCAAAACTATAGTCAAGTTATGAATACTCCTGGGGCGACTGATGCAGAAAAAGAAGCCGCTAAACAAGGATTAGTCTCTGCTTTAAAAGTTGTACAAACCCGAGCTATAGATCAAGGAGCTGATAATTCTCTTACGGCACTAGATTTAGATAGTAATGACTTTCAACAGTTAATTGTAGACCGAGGGATGCTTGCTGCTGGACAGTTACGTTTAGCGTATGCTGCGGCTGCTGCTGATGGACAAACAGGTACTTCCCTTTCAGATAAAGACGTTATCAACTTCTTAGCACAATTAGGTTTTGGTGATAAAAATGCTGAATTAGTTGGTAAAAAATTGACTGGTTTTGTTGTGAACCGTTTACAAAATTTTGATTCTAGGGAATTTAGAGATTTAGCAAATAATAGCAGAACACACAACCCAGCTAATATCCAACGAGTTAATAATTATTTAGTAGGTACTTTAGGTGTTGGTCGAGGAGATTTAGCTACAATCGCTGATCCTAGTAAAAGTCAAGAAGAAAAAGATAAAGCTGTTTCTAATGTTTTTGAGAGAATCGCTCTAACCTCTAGGGGAACAGCGTTTTCTGATTTTGTATACGATAAAGAAAACGGTCGTATCCGTTATAGACCTGTATTAGAGAGATTGCAGGGACGTGAGCGTATTTATAACGAATATATGAATAAGATCTTCCCTCATTACGGTATAACTGAAGATGAGATAAATCTGGTTGGTGAAAGGGAAACAGATCCTCTTCAAACAGGTCGCAGCTCACAAACTCCTGCTGGAGAATTACAGATTCGCATTAGGACAGCGCCATGAGCACAGCCCCTAATGTTCAAGTTTTAGATAATTTTCTACAAACACCCGAGTTTGAGGCATTTAAACAACTTACATCGCTTCAAACAGTTGGTGATTTTACTCTAGGAGAGATTTTTGCGAACGACCCTGTTCGTCTTAACGCTTTTTTAGAGGCAGAATATCTACAACAAAAAGCTGAAGAAGGGAACGAAACAGCTGCTGGATTAGTTGACGCTCAAGATACTGATATTACTAACGCAACATATCGTTATTTACAAAGATATCAAAAATTAGATCCTGTAGAACAAACTGCTCTACAACTAGATACTCAACCACGACAAGTAGCTGTTGGTAGAGAACAAGGTTTACCAATAGATATTATGTCTACTTTTGGACAAGAGTCTGACTATAGCACTCTTACCGAAAGCATGACAGACGAAGAAGAGCGACAGCGTTTAGTTTCGTTAAATATAGACCCTGATGTCATTTATGAAGGGGATAAAAACTTTTATCAAAAATTTATGCAGGGTTCAGATCCTGTAGATGAAAACTCTCCTTGGCGAGTAAAAGCTTTTTTCTTCCCAATAAATCTCACCCCGTTTGAAGCTGAAAAATTATTAGAAAAAGAATCACCTAACGCTGAATTTAGATATATAGACCCACGCGACCCTAGTATGGGACTCGCAATCCGCGATGAAACTACCAACGGTAGGTTTGTTCCTTTACGTCCTCAATTCGGTTACGAAATGGGCATGGAAGAACTTATTACAGTGGTAGGACAAGAAACAGCAGCCCTCGTTACCGAGGTTGTCGGTATGAAAGGTTTAAGTAAGTTACTTGGTGAGGCAGGAGAACAAGCTACTTACAGACAAAAAGCTGGTCGCGGGGCAGGAACTGTGGGGGTCGCGGGGTTAGCCGCAGGTATGGGCCGTTTTGCACAATTAGCATATGGAAACGCAAAAGGTATTAACGATGTTTCTATTGAACGTGCTTTTGATGACGCTAAATTAGCAACTATTTTAGCAGGAACTGGGGCAGCGGTTATTGGAAGCTCATTATCTGTTCTTGGTCGAGTTTGGCAATCTGTAACTGGTTCTGCTATTCCTGAAGAAATCCTCACTCGCCTACGAGCTAAAATTGATAATGTTAAAACGAAAGGAACTTCCGAAGAATTTACCTCCGAAGAATTAGCAGAAAGAACACGAGAAGCAGCTATTGCTGTGGGGGAAAGTGTTAAAGAATACACCCCAACAGCAGGAGAGCTAACCCAAGATAATTTTCTAAAAGCATTAGAACTAGAGCTTTTTGCTCAAACTTCCCCTACTTCTAAAGGTAGACAAGCCTACGAAGATATTATTCAAAATAATTCTAATGCTGCTTTTAATTTTTGGACAGAACTTACAAAAAATGTTCCTGAGTTACAAGCTATCTCTTACACTGATTTTAGAGAGTTTTTAGCCGCCCAGCAAAAACAATATGCTGAACAAGCAGCTGAAGCTGCAAAAATAAAAATTCGTGATATAGAGGAAGGAGCGACTATAGATCAGGTTTTACCTGAACAGCCTCCTGAGCAAATGCTTACGGTTGATGAACTTGGGTCTACTTTTACAAGGGATCAAGAATCAGGAAGTTTAATCTTTAAACGTAATACTCCTGAGTTTTTAGCTCAATCTGATGAGGCATATAACGCTGCTAAAGATTCGGTAGCTAGAGAAATTGATTCGTTATCGGGTCTTAAATACGACCGTAAAACTGATTCAGCAACAAGAATTATCCCAGCTTTTCGAGCAGCGTTTAACGCTGGAGAAGATAAAGACGCGATCATGCGAACTCTAGGAGAAGTTGAAGCGTCTGATGTAATTAAAAGTATGATCCCGATGCGAGATGGGGTTAGCATGCTAAAGCAACTTTTAGGGGTAACTGTAGACGAGCAAGGAAAGTTTCTAAAACAAGCTGATTTAAGTTTTGGGCAACTAGCAGGAATGCAAAATGCTCTAAACACTTTGTTCATGGAAAGCAATGACCGTGGTGTTAGACAAGTTGCTATGGATTTACGCGATGCTGTAGAAGCTCAAATAGATGATCTAATTACGTTCACAGCTCGCAAGCAATTAGCCGCAGAAGGAGTAGAAGCTCCTACTGCTAAAGTGTTAGGCGAAAAAATACAAGAAATAGCTGGGCCACTAATTAAAGCGCAAGAGAATTTAGTTGCTGCTAATAAAAGTATTGAGCGTAGATTCATCCGAGAGCTAGTGGATAAGGAACCTTCAGAGATAGCTGGGTTTGTTTTATCATCTAGTCCTAGACAGATCACCCAGTTATTAGATCAAATTTACCAACTCCCTGATTCTATTGTTCGTATGCAAAATCTTCGACAACTTGTCGTAGAAAATATGCGAAAGAGTTTAGGAAATTTACCGTTAGCTGAACAAAATAAAGCCTACGCAAAATTTATAGAAAAGAATGAAGATCAACTTCAAGCTCTATTCCCTGAAGCTCAATTTTTAAAACTTAAAAACTTTCAAGAAGTCCAAGATCAAGCAGAAAGAGAAATAACAGAAATTTCAGAAAACTTAATTGAATTAGAGAAAAAATTAGGCAAATCTCCTGCTGATTTTATTAAAGACTTTTTAGATCAAGGTCGTATCGCCCGATTAACGGAAGCTGCTGAAATGTCTCGTCAAGAGTTCGGAGAGCTTATTAGACAAAATCCTGAACTACAGCCTTATGTAACAGCAATTACCAGAGATTTTTTCAAGGGATCTTTTGAAACTCCTCGCACTGGCCAAGGTGAAATGTTTGAAACAGGAGGTTTTGACGTCGATGGATTCGTTAACTTTATAAATGCAGGAATAAAACAGGGGTCAGAGGGAACTTCTCAATTAGCTGCTATATTTACCCCGTTATTAGGTAAAAAAGAGGGTTCAAAATATGCTAAAGATTTACGCATTCTTGCTCAAATACTAGACCGAGGGTCTAAAAGAGCTTCAAGAAGTCCTATGACTCAAGGTGCCGCAGCAAATCGAACAATAGATGATCATTTAGAAGAACTCTCTTTCGGTGTTCGTTTATTTGTAGCTCCTTTAACTCAGACAGGTAGAAGAATTACTGCATTTATTGGGGGTTATAGGGAAAGAGCAAAAAGCGATGTGTTAGAAATTTTAGCTGATCCTCGAAAATTAGATGTTTTATTAAAAGACCGACAAGAAAAATTATCTCGTCGTGAGTTTTATAGATTTTTAGGAGCATTAGCTATCTCCCGAGAAGTGGATATTGGATCAGAAACGGGGGAAGATAGATTCGATAGAGCTATAAAAGGTGTTCAAGGAAAAGTAGAAGGCGTTTCCGATTTGTTCTCAAGGATGTTTGACGATGAAGATTAAAGTATTCGAGCCACCGTTACCTGACTTCGACCAGATGTCCGAGGGTGGCGAAGTTAAACCTCGTAAAATGTTTGGTGGTGGGGGGTTTAATCTTGAAGGATTTTCTCCAGACCTAAAAAGATTTTCTAATCCTGATTTTTCAGCACAAATACAAAAGTCGGTACAAGAAGCTTTAGCTAATCAAAACATACCAGACTTTTCTAAGAACATCGAGGATCTCGAAAAAAGATTATCGGAAATTTCTTCAGGGGTTTCTGAACAAGATGTAGCTAGTCAAATATCAGAAGCTGTAGCTGCTTTACCAGAAGGTATTACTGAGTCAGACGTACAGAGGATTGTCGATGCTAATCCTGGGTTGACTAAAAACGACGTCGTTTCATTAATTAAACAAAATCCTGGGATTGAATTATCAGATGTTCAATCTGAAATAGATAGGGCCGTAGCAGAGCTTCCAGAAGGACTTAGATTATCAGACATTGAATCTGAAATAGATAGAGCAATTAGAACAGGAGAATTCGTTACTCAATCTGAAATAGATAGAGCTATATCAAATTTACCAGAAGGCATCACTGAAACAGACGTACAAAAGATTGTCGACGCTAATCCTGGATTGACTAGAAACGACGTTATTTCTTTGATCCAACAAAACCCTGGGATTGAATTATCAGATGTTCAATCTGAAATAGATAAAGCTGTAGCTAATTTACCAGAAGGACTTTCTGAAGCAGATGTAGAAAGAATTTTAGGTGGTGCAGATACAGTTAGCTCAAGGGATCTAACAGAAGCATTAGCTAATATCCCTAGTGGTAATGCCACTAGAGAGGAGCTAAGAGAATTAGCTGAAGAAATTTATAGAGAACAGTATCAACTTGCGTCAGAAGCTGGACAAGGAAACGTCGGCTTAGGGGGGCAACAGTATAGAGAACAAGAAATAGAACGGATCCTTGATCGTTTATTAGCAAATGCAGGGATAACAGGGGACACTCAAACCGCTGCTCCTGTTAATACAGGAGTAGATCAAGAAACAGTTACGCAAACTATTCAGGATATGCTTTCTGCGGGTACTTTAACCCCAGAAGAAATACAAAGAAGAATCGACGCAGGAGACATTACTAAAGAAGATGTGCTCTCGATTATTCAAGGTGGTTTTGAATTAAGTGAAGGACAACTTGCTCAACTATTTGAATCAGGGGTTTTAACCAGAGAGGAAATTGCAGCTTTAGTTGAAGAAGCTATTGCTGATATTGAAGATCCAGATGAAGGACTTACTGAAGATGATGTTGAAAGAATAGCTGGGGCTACAGGTCTTTCTGAAGAAGATGTCTTACGGATAATCGGTGAAGCAGGGTTCGCTCCTGAAGGAGATTATGCTACCGAAGAGGGGATGGAAGCTTATAACAGAATTATTCAAGACCAGTTTAAAGGCATAACTGATCAACTAGGAGGGTTTGCTACTCAAGAACAACTTTCAGGTCTTGAAAGTATGTTTCAAAACTATTTAACTCCTGAACAACTACAGGGTTATCTTCCTGCAGAAGGAACGTACGTTACACCTGAGCAATTAGCAGAAGCTACAGCTAATGATTACGACGATATTATTAAAGGGCTTACTGATAAATTAGGGGAGTTAGAAACTAAATATCAAAATGTAACTGATCAGTATGAAGCTGATGCTGTTAATGAACAAATTAATAAAACTAAAGATGATTTAAATACTTTCTTTAGAAGTTCTGTACCTACTGGCCCACGAACAGGATCTACTTCACAGTTTACTTCTGGGGCTTCTTTCCTTCCTGGAGGGAGTTCGATGGCAAATCTTATTGCTGGTCAAAGACAAGGATTAGGACAAGACCCGTTTAGCACTTATCTAAAAACATTTACACCAAGTTACAGTGCATACGATGCCCCAGTTACTGCTGAAGAATATGGACTAGCAAGTCTGCCATTAATAGACACTCAATATAGTAATCCGTTTACAGGTGGGGCTTCATACAGAAGCTCTTCTCCGACCAGTGTAACTACCGCTGGGGCTGATGGTAGACAATACGGGCTTACCGTAATGCCTGATGATGATCCTGGAAGTTACAACCAAGGCGGTCAAGTTTCTAACGGTATTATGGATTTAACTAATTTCCAAACTAATGTCCAACCTTTTCAAAATGCTTTTAGGCCGAATGTACCAAGGAATTAATTATGGCTATGCCCCTTAACGAAATGCCCAGCCGTTTAGATCAAATGAGAGATGAAGCTAGTAACCCAATGATGGGTGGGCCAATGCCTCCAGCACCGATGCCTCCTGCTGCAGAACCTCCTGCTGCTGATCGTATGGGCGAACTTTTAGCTGCGTTAGGAGGGGAAGGTGAGAGGATGTCCCCCGAACCCGCAATGGAAGAAAGCCCTATGGTTATCGGTAGTGCGTTAGCTCAAGCTGCTGTAGAAAACACGGGTTCTGTCGCAGAAGCTAGAGCATCCCTTGAAGCTGCTTTAGCTGAACTAGACGCGATGTCAGCTTAACCAGTTTTTCCATTTTTCATCGCCTAAAACTTCTTGGGCGAGGTCAAGTTTATTACGCAAAGCTGTTACAATCTTTTCGTCTATCGTATCTTTAGCTACTAAATCAACATAAGTAACTTTGTTAACTTGTCCGATACGATGGGCGCGGTCTTCTGATTGCAAGCGTTTTTCTAAATCAAAACTGTTTGAGTAATAGATTACATTCTGTGCTTCGGTAAGGGTGATACCGTAGCCTCCTGTTTGTGTATTACCTACGAAAAACCGTAACGGTGACTCAGGGTCTTGGAACTGTTTAATCGCTAACTCTCGTTCATCTGCATCAGTATCCCCAAAATAACTAGCTACTGCATCAGCTCCAAATAACCCTTGTAACGTTTCTACAATCTCTAAAATATTTTGTCGATAGTTTGCCCAGATAATAATCTTGCCCTGCATTTCCCCTATAACTTCTATTAGCTCGTCAATCCTGTTACTCTCTACAGGGGTCTCTGTTCCGTCATCGCTTTTTACATGTCCGCATACGATCTGATGTAGCCTCAACAATTGTGTGAGTATATTCGTAACACTTATTGTTTCTTTGTTCTCAAGTTCAGTAATCGCTAATTCTTTTAGCTCAGAATACAGTTTCTTCTGTTCCGCTGTAAGAGTGACATCCCTCCGTATATACAGTTTATCCGGTAGGTCTAGGCAGTCCTTTTTTAGTACCCTATAAGAGAACGTATCTAGTCTCTTAGTAAGTTCCTCTAGGTTCCTATACCCTACTACCTGTCTAACGGTACGGCCCCCAAAATAGCGATTTACGACCTCTCCGAAGTGGTTCTGAAAAGAATAAAACGACGTATACCCTAACATTGCTGGCCCTAGGACTTCTGTCTGACTGTACAAGTCAAGGGGGGATTTAGTAATCGGTGAACCTGTTAGCAATCTTTTGAACTTAGTATTCTTAGCTAATTTAACAATAGCTTTCGTTCGTGCTGCTTTCGGGTTTTTTATCGTTGTAGATTCATCAACCGCGAGTAGTGTCTGGTGGCCTAAGATAAAATTCTCAGTAAACTTAACACCTTTCTTTGTACTTAAAGCTTCGACGTTTATAACGAAAATTTTTAACTTATCTACATTGATATCGAACAACTTCATCAATGCAGCTTTTTCGTCTTTGCGAGGGGCAGGAGACCATACCGCTACATGACGGTCGATATACTCAGGCATATGGTCTGGTATCTCTTTAGTAGACCAGTTCTTAAATACTCCTTTCGGTGCAATAATAACAGCTGAGTCAATAGCTCCTTTACCGTACAAGATGCCAATAGTGTCTATAAGAACTTTAGACTTACCTGTTCCCATCTCCATAAAAAGCCCATAAGACTTCTTGTTCCAAGAACGGGTAAGCGCCGTTTTCTGATGCGCAAACGGTTGCGTCTTAAATTCGTACTTCAACGATGTTCCTTTCTAAGTTCTATAGAGAAGTTTAAGAATAGATATAAAGAAAAGAAATGATTTCTTTGTGTTACGAGGCCTCTTTAATAGTTCTAATAGATTCTATTGTTTTTCACTCTTACAGGATTCTCTTACGCAACAGTAACTTAGACTCTAAATTATTAGATCTATTACTCTATTAGACGATTCTGTTAAATTTTTTTAAAAATTTTTTATTTCTAAATAGACTAATACAAGTAATACGGCTTTACTTCCGAAAAGCCTAGAGGTTAAGGTAACTCTCTATAAAGGAGAAATTAGAATGACTGTTTATATCGTCCAAGAGGTCTCTGGAAGGAACCTTGTACCCGCTGCAAAATATGGCGAGTTAAAACCCTTGCTCCCAGCGAAGACTAATCTAATGCTTTCTACAGGCCCAGAAGTATCTAGGCTTAAAAGAAAGTTAGTTGATTTCAACGACGACGATTACCTATTACTTATAGGTGACCCCGCCGCGATCGGATTATGTTGCGCTATAGCAGCATCTATCAATGGTAGATTTTCTGTCCTCAAATGGGATAGACAGGAGATGACCTATTACCCCGTATCCTTCGATATCCGAGGGAACGCAACGGACTTGGGAGAAGTCTATGTCTGAAGAAGAAAACGCTTTGTCGTTCGAAGAACTGACAGGTGCAGCCTCGCAAGAGGAATGGAACGAAACGACGCTCGACAGTGAGTATCGAAAGATAAGTTCTATAGCTCAACAGTTACAAAAACTGCAAGAGGAAGTTAAGGAAACAGAACTGTTATTACATGCACAAAAAGAAGCCTTACGCATGTACGAAGAACAAGCTCTACCCGAGGCGATGCAAGCAGCTAACCTCAGAGAGATTGTATTGACCAACGGTTCAAAAATTACCGTAAACGAATTCTATAAAGGGTATATCTCTGAAAAGAATCGCGAAGCAGCACACGCATGGCTTTTATCTAATAATCATGGCGGCATTATCAAACACGAAGTCTCTCTTAAGTTCGGTAAGGACGAAGGAGAAAAAGCGCAAGACGCCGTGCAAAGTCTTAAACAGAAAGGGTTAGATCCTGCTGTTAAAGAGAGTGTTCATCCACAAACGCTTAACGCATTCGTGAAAGAACAACTGACGAGTGGGAAAGACCTTCCTGCTGAACTATTCGGGGTTTACGTCGGATCCCGCGCCAAACTTAAGTAGAGGTACCTATGGCTGATAAGAAAGTAGCAGAAGCGACAGCTTCTGATTTAATCCCCTTCGATGACGATTTGTTATCTGCAGGGACTGGTTTAGAAGAAGCGAGTGCAGATGATTATGCGATTCCGTTTTTACGAGTGTTGCAATCAATGTCCCCGCAACTTAAGAAAAGTGACGGTAAATATATTCAAGGTGCTGAAGAAGGCAACTTGTTCAACACTGTTACCGAAACTGTTTACGATGGAACGGAAGGCGTTGTACTCATACCTTGTGCGTATAAGAAAAAGTTTATCGAATGGATTACACGAGAAAACGGAGGAGGTTTTGTTGACGATAGCCACCCTGCTACGATTCTTAAATCGTGTAAGAAAGACGATAGCGGGAGATTTATTTTAGAAAACGGTAATCAGATTTCTGAAACTGCAGAGTATTACTGTATTATCGCGCAAGACGAGAACGCACCAGAGCAAGTTTTACTCAGTCTTACTTCCTCGCAACTAGGGTTCTCCAGACGCTGGAATACGATGCTTAACAACGCTCGCGTACAAAATGCGAAAGGAGAAACTGTTCCTGCCCCGATGTTTTCGTATATGTACAACCTCACCACTATCCCTCAGTCTAACGACCAATATAGCTGGATGGGATTATCTGTAGAAAAAAGTAGACCTACACCTATGCCACTAGCGGTAGCTGCGTTGGAGTTTATGAAAGCAGCTCGTTCAGGCGATGTTGAGGTAAGACAAGAACAAGAAGGAGTAAACGCATCAGCTGATGTGGGAGAGGAAGAAGTACCGTTTTAGTTGATCAAAGGTGAGCAATGTCGTTAGAAGAGGAGTTTGCCCACCGTTTCGCGGGGTTGAGACACGGTTATAGTGTCTTTACCCCGACGAAAGAAAAACGGGAAGATGGGAAAGCAAAAGGAAAATATGTAACCATTTCACAAACTCTCAACCAGAAAGAACTACAAGCTGTGTGGAGAGAGCACTTAAGAGGAGATAAAGGATTAGGGATAGTCCCTATTGACGAAAACAATACTTGTGTTTGGGGTGCAATAGATATTGATGAATTTAGCGTAGACCTAAAAGGGCTGGCTAAAAAACTAAAACAGTTTAAATTACCACTTGTCGTTACTCGTTCTAAGAGTGGGGGAGCGCATGTATTTTTATTCGTATTTGACCCAGTACCAGCATCGAGTATGCAAAGGAAGTTACGTCAGATAGCAGCAGCGATTGGGTTCGGACAATCAGAGATATTTCCTAAACAGACTAAATTATTGTTAGAAAGAGGGGACAGGGGAAGTTCTCTCAATATGCCGTATTTCGGTGGCGAGGACTCCACTGGATACGGGTTTAGTGCAACAGGTAAAGTGCTCAGCCCAAAAGAGTTTATTGAGTATGTTGATGGCCTTGTACTAACAGAAGAAGAATTAGAAAAGCTGGAGGTTACTCCAGTCTTAGAGGAGCTAGAGTGGATGGATCAAGCGCCGCCGTGTCTTGAACATCTAATAGCTCAAGGGTTCCCGAAAGGAATGAGGAACTCAGGTCTGTTTAACGTTGGGGTTTTTCTTAGAAAGAAATATCCAGATGATTGGGAGCCTAGATTAGAGGACGCGAACCATAAACACTTTAACCCGCCACTAAGTGCGCAAGAAGTTTTAACCATAACGAAACAAGTACAAAAGAAAGATTACTTTTATAAATGTAATGACCAACCGATAGCTGGGCATTGTAATAGCCCGTTATGTAGAACGAAGAAATTTGGTATCGGTGCTTCTGGGGGTACTCCTTTATTTAGTAA
>TARA_R100001591_G_scaffold16777_1_pt1 | contig 12691 bp, 6 predicted proteins | sample TARA_R100001591 | Tara Oceans TARA_R100001591 (sample SAMEA2622725) | marine metagenome | biome: marine biome (ENVO:00000447); feature: surface water layer (ENVO:00002042); material: "saline water (ENVO:00002010), including plankton (ENVO:xxxxxxxx)" | depth 5 m
ATATTTAAGTATCTCGTCTAACTGATCTCCAATCTCTGGATATTCCAGGGTACGATGTACACGAGCCGTTTGATTATCAACGGATATTTCATTTAGCTGAGCCTTAAGATCTGTCTCTTTAGATAAGTCATGCTCTTTATAATCGATCTCTTTAGGCTGTGTTGCTAGCTCAACATCATCCATAATCTTAGCGTATTGTCTGTCGTCTATCTCACCGATTGACACGTGATAAAACTCTTCATCAGTGTCAGCCCACACAAAAGTATGGGTACATCGATCCCCGTTGTAAATATTTTTATATGATATTATTTTATATGCCATTATGTACCTAACCTCACTCTCAGTGGCATGATTGGATTTAGTGCATTATTTTCCGTACCTAGTTTATTACTAGTATTACGGCCAACTGCATAGACCATGCCATTTTTAAGTCTAATAAAGCTACCAACCTGAGAGGTATAACCGTGATCTACCATCGCTACAGGTTCCCACAACTTGTCATAGCCCGGTTCTCGCGGGCGGTACATATCTGAATATGTAGGTCTGTCAGGTGATGTACCTGTGCCATCTTCGTCATAGCCTTCTTTAGCGCCTTCACAACCGATTGGAAGATAGTATCGCTGCCAAGAATTTGCGTTTGTACTTGTTGATGCTGCACCATACCTACCGTAGTGACCACAGCCATACCAATAGCCGTCGTTACCAAGCATGTGACTAGTATGTCGGTGATTAGCACCATCATAAGCACCGCCAGTTGCAAGCACCACTGGACGCCACTTACCAAACTCAATATAACCACCAGTATAGTTAGTACCAATTGCAGCATTACCACCAGCAGGTCCTGGGTTTATCCAGCCAAAAGCTCCCATGCAACTACGAGGGCCCGAGGCACTAGATGTATTGCCTACGCCTAACTGACCTTGGCCATTGTAACCTGTTGCATATAATCTATTATCATCACCCCACAACCACATCTCAGGGTACTCACCACCACACCAGATGTCAAGCCATTTAGTTACACCAGATGGTTTATTAACTAACGTAAAAGTATTTCTGTTAGAGTTAGTATTACCATGAAAGTAATGGCTGCCATATCCTGCTGTATAAACGTCTCCATTTTTAAGCAGCACTGCAGTAGCGCCACCTCGTTGACTGCCAGGCATTTGTATTTTTACATAGTCACTAGTTGATAATCCTGATGGCAAGCCTGTGCATTGTCTAAATCTAGTTTGTTGTGTGGAATTACCAACGCCAAGTTTACCCCAGCTGTTTTGACCGCAAGCCCACAGTGTACCGTTTGTTCTAATCATTAGTACGGCTTTGTAGTCACCATGACCTGCAAAAAACTCATGGCAGTCACTGACAAGTGCTCCTGTATTATCAAGCATCTGTCGAGGATAGCTATAGTTACTTGTATTATTTTGACCTAAGTTACCGTGGTTACCATAACCCCAAGCCCATAGTGTACCATCCTTAGCTTGTGCATACCAGCCAATTGATCCTGTTGGATACCCTCTGTTGCAGTCTGCTTTTACAATTTCTCTGTTAGCGACTCCTGACCTTGGTCCGATATCTGAACCGTCAATAACCTGTGCATAATCATAAGCAGATGTATTATTTCTAGCTAGTTGACCATGGCCATTATAGCCCCACATGGCAGCATCGCCTTTATCTGTCAAGACCATAAAAGTTTGATAGCCCATAATAATTCTATTAGGCGTGCCTATTAAAGAAGCAGAATCAGCTGGGCCACTTCTTAGATGTACCTCTTTATAGTTATCAATGTCAGCTGCTGCACCGCCCTGTGCTAAGTTTCCGCTACTATTTATTCCAGTTATATACACACGACCGTCTGCAGATAGAAATGCCATATTATAGTATGAAATGTCACTAACATTAGATTTACGCATACCGTTCATGGTCCAATTACTTTCTTCATTGGCCATTCTAATAATCCGTTGGTGAGGAGGTAGAGAGTACAACCCTGAGCCTCCACCTCCTCCCGAACCGGAAGCTAAAACTTTTTTAGGTAAATCTTGTTTAATGACATCATTCATTAGTAAGCTCCGCTATAAATATTCACATATACTGAGCCTTGGTTTCCTGAAGTGTTACCAGCATTCCTTACGTACAATGGTCTATTTAAGATCATGTAACGATCCGAGTCTAGCTGCGGTGCATAAGTACTGCTAAGTCCACTAACTGTTGGGTTAGTAGCAAGTCCTGACTGTGCTGCAACAGGAATACTAAATAATGGCATCCAACGCCATATGTCTACATTTACACCAAGCTGCTGGGTAATCGTATTACCAGGAGTATTAGCTAGTGTAAGGACAAGGTTCGTGATACTTTGTACTCGATACTCACCCCTATTAGCTGCTGCTACAGAATCTGACAAGGCAACTAGTAAATTAGTTTCTAGGCCCTGGATTGTAGAATCTGCATCCCAGTTTGTTGTTACTGTCTTAGTAAGTGTAAACGGATCAGAAGCCGGTGTACTACCTGGCACTAAGTTTACAGCTACTTGACTAGCAATACTTTCATAATAACCAAAGTCAAGTGTAATCTCATTACTAGGATCATCACTTGTCAATGAGATCTGGTGTATACGCTCGCCATTAGGACCAGGAGTTAAAACCTTAATAGCATTATTAACGCTATTTTGTTTTACCTCTGTCATCGTAGATCTGTAGTGCTCTACAAAAACTGGTGATTTATTAATCTCAGTACTTGGTGTGATAATTTGACCGCCCATTCCTGAGTGGTTACCACAGTAGTAATACAACATATTAATATTAGCTAAAACTCTGATAACCACTTTGGCACCAGATGAACCAGCCGTACCTGTTACTACTACGTCATTAGTGTATCCCGCACCTGCACCTGCATGCGTTCCGTCGACGTTTAGTGAGAACATAAACGGGTGACCAGTATTAGAAGCATGCGATTGATCAAATGTGTAGATCCTGCCTTCTTCTAGATATAGGGTCGGTTGTTGTTCCCCATTGATGAAGTAACGATTAGAGCCGCCGACCGACTTTACCGTTACTGTATATGTCTCGTAGCTCATGTTTTACCTCCTAGACAAAGTTACTGACCATTTGCACTTTCGATATTGCCGAAGCGGCGGAGTCAAGTGCAACGGTTCTAGTCTCATTGCCGCCTTCGTTATTAGTAGTCATCTTGATACCAGTGCCTTGTAAGATCTTAGCCTCAACAAAGCTCGCCGTAGTATCGTTGGCACTAATTTTTAAATTACCTGGTGATAGTTGGTTCTGAATACTCTGAGCAGTCTGTGCTGCAGCTTGTGCGTCTGCAGCTGACTGTGCAGCGTTAGCAGCATTTGTTTGTGCTGAAGCAATGTCAGAAGCATTGGGACCTGCAATCAAACCATCGGCAGTACTATTCCAAACAAGAGCTCTATTAGCTTCTGGTTCAGAAATCTCAATTGATGTAACAGTGGCTGATGTGATAGCAACTTTAAGAGATCTATCAATCTGCTCACTAAGCATAGTAGCTATAAGAGTTAATTTATCTAGTGCACCTTCGTGCGTTTCAGCAGGAAACGGGTCACCCTCAACATAGTCAACCTGTTGAGTGATAGCAACCTTACGTACTATAATAATTCTGTGGGTACTTGGTAAGACTGTGTTTAATGCAATAGTGGCAAACTCTGTCGATGAGTTTAGCGTTGTCGTATAGTCATACGTACCGCTGCCGCCCCTAACTTGTTTATTACCAGTATTAGTAGTCGTATCAAAAGTATATACCTCAAGATCGTCTACCAGGTCAACTGGTGCGTTAAAGAAAAAGGTATTGGTTGCTCCAGTACCTAGTTCTACAACTCGTTTTACCTCCGTTGCAATAGTCATTATCTCACTCCTTCGAACAGCCTATCACCGCCACCGTAAGGTATAGCTCTCGATGGCGGCATGAAAAAGCGCTGATCATTTTCAGTCATTATACGCTGTTCTAGTCGAGAAAGATACCCCGGATTTACAAATTCTTGTAACTGGTACAAAAATAGGTAATCTATGGCCATTCTCAAATAGAACACATTAATAAACGGGGTATTATCTTTTGCTAGTCTTATTAGATTAGCTGCTACATCTTCCCCGTTACGAGCTCTTGTCCAGAGCTCAGCTACAGCATCTATCTGTCCAAATGTAGGTCCTGCCAGAGTTGACAAGAAACTACGACCAAATCTATTATATTCACCAAATAGGAAGTCGCCATATATACCTAGACCACCGCCCTGTACCATGGCAGCCAAAGCCGTTTGATAACTAAACTCTCTTGGTGATCTGCCTTTTAGCATATCCTTAGCCATCATAGCGCCGTACCCGAATACAGTACTCATGACTAGTAGTTGAGTAATTCCTGTTATATCGGCTTTACCATCAGCCTGTCCATAAACTTCTCGTCCCAAGCCTCTACGCACAATTGTAACAGGAAACGATTTAAACTGCATAAGCAGTCTATACATCTCCCCTGTAGCTGTACCGGCTACAGATCCTTGGTTCATGATTGCTCGTTCTCGAGCACCAGGCATAGGAATACCATAATCAGCACGATCAATAAAGAATGAGTCTAGCATAGTCATTAGCTCATTTCTAGCATCGGCGACCGTTCTAGCATTAAATACAGACTTGCCTTTAGATTTCATGTAGCTCTTAACTACATCATCAGACATATCTTCTAGGCCCTCACTGACCATAAACATGCCTTGATTATTACCAGCGTCTTTTACGCCGTGCTGCCTGTATATGTCCCACTCAGCATCTTCAATACCATACTGCTTTAAAACATTCTGGAGCCTAGGTCCAAGCTGCTTGTAACTAAGATTAGCATTATCTGCTAAGTTAGCGCTCATCATCAATGACATACCAGTACGATGAGAATCGTTCCACCAGCTCATTAAGTTAATCTTAAAGAATTTTTGTTGTGCTTTTGCAAACATACCAGGAAGCTGATCATTAGCATGAAACCTACTTAAGAGGTCCCCTGTGACACCATCAAAGCCTACACCTAATGCTCTTGCTATCTGTCTTTGTTCCTTATTTCCTCGGCCGCGGAATAAATTCCTAAAGGCATTTGTATAACCTGACATTAGGCCTTTACCTTGATACCTTAATTCCGCTGCCTGATATGGTATATCAGTTATAGCCGAGATAGTAGCACCACCTAGTTTTGATACGTTTGCTAGTACCCTAGTAATAGCACCTACACGGGCTAGATTAGGAGCAGCAATCATACGGGCTGAGCCATCTAATTCTTGATACAGGTTTTTAATTTTTTGACTCTTAAACAAATCAGACTGTTTTACATTACCAGCCTTGACAGTACGGTCTCTATACTCAGCTACTAGATCATCGAGCATCGATTGTGGATTAGTACCTAGGTTTCTCATCAATGCAGTATTATGCGCATGCTGAGTCAAACCAGATACAATACCTTCTCTTAGATCACCTGTACCAACGGCTCGGTTATATTCCATAAATGATGCTGCATCTTTAAAATGCAGTAGTCTTTCAGCGCTAGCTTTTTTACCTAAGTTAGCATAACCCTTAAATCCATTTAAGTGTTGCGCTGTATCTTCAGCTGCACCCGTGGCTCTTCGATGTATACCTGCTGCCAAGCCCCGATAGGCACCTTGCAAAAACTTTTTAGGATCAGCACCCTTAAAAGTCTTTTTGTCAAGCAATGGCATGATAAAGTCAATCCACTCATCTTCACCCATTTTTCTTATTTTAATCATGTCGTGACTTTGACGCATGATATAGCCAGGATATGACTTAATGTAAGATCCCGCTAAATTAGAATTTTTAACGGCAAGCTCTTGAACGCTGTGTATAGCCTCTGCAATACGTCTAGCAGCAGCATTTTTAGTTACTCCAGGATTACCTCCTGGCCTAAGTTCCCAGAGCTCTGCAGCTATATCATCATCATACTTTCCGCCTTTTTTAAACAAGCGAATATCGCCGTGCTCATTATCAAGCAGCTTAATTAATTTCCCAGTATATTTATTTGCTAGTGACTTGCCTTGTGTATCAATACTTAGCTTAGATTTATGACTAGCCTCAAGAGTACCGCCAAGCAACGACATAATTCCTTGATGAGGATTTTCAAAATTATCTAAAAAGTTACGGGCACGCGCTTTTGCCAAAGCATTAATAATCTTGTTACGTTTTTCTATTTTAGCAGCAAGTGTAGAGTCACTAAGTTTCTGCTGCAAGTGCTGCATTAGCTCTTGCTCTACGTTGTCTGCATTTTTTACGCCACTAATAAACTCATCGATCTCTGACAGCATTTCCATTGCTGCATCATCATCGATAGTTCCGCTCTTATTAGCTTTCTTAATAACAGCGATACATTTTTGTATACTCATGCTGCACCCCTCACACATACGGCGGCTGCTTTAGCGGCTTCATACAAGTCAGCCACTTGGTTTAAAGCATCATCGCCTTCTTTGTTTATATTGTCAAGCTCTTTTGTAACTGCTTTTATATACTGAGGTTTCATATTTGGTATCTCAGCATTTATCTGCTCTATCAAGTCATTTATAGCTTGTTCCTGTTCTGCCATATCTTTTGATACATTTGGTAGTAAAGTTTCCTTTGTCTGATTAGGATCTATCTGTAGATCTACATCATCAGGATCTATATCAGCGGTAGAATTAGATTTATTAGCCTGGTACTTTTTAGCAATCTGTATGGACTGCTGCAGCGGTACTTTAGCAGGTAACTTTTCTCCTGGCAACATTGCGTCTACTTCGATAAAACTACTTTGCTTTGTGTTAACTACACTTTTTACGACAAAGGTAGTATCATGAGGTAGAATTACTTCTGACTCACTTTTACCAAATGACCAATGTTTATTTTCACCAGCATATAAAGCTGGCATGCCTTTTTTAAGGTTAATTTTTAATTTAACATCGCTGCTGTTACCAAACGAAAATGCCTTACCTCTATATAATCCGGTAGATAAAAAGCCGCTTAGCTTAAACTGACCGCCGACCATCATCTTAGCAGTACCAGCATCTGTTGCAGGATTACCTTTTAGATTTAGGCCATTGACTCCATTCAGAGCGGTATAAGGGGTACCCCCACGCCATACACTAATTTCTTGAGGTAATGTGTTCTTCTTAATAGCCGCATCTAGTATCCCCGTGTACTTGTTAAGAACCTCTTTTGTTTGTGCAGGTGTTGGATTATCAATCCCTATATATTTACCCACTACCTTTGCATAACCATTGGCATCGCTCTCTGACATTTTGCCACGCAGCCAGTCGTTCATCCACTTGTAACTACTACCTGTATAACTCTTAAGAACTTTACCTTCTTGTACTGTTAGCTTAGTCTCTTGTGCCTTGTTCATTTTAGTCAATGCTTTTTTAGCAGATGACAAGCTGTTAGCTACAATAGTACCTTTTTTAGTTGATGTGGCTTGTTGAGTACGCAAAAATTCAGGGCTATACTCTGTCAAAGCCTGACGTCTATTTGTAATTAGTGATTTTAGTTTAGCTGCATTATCAGGAGTAAAGTCTAAAATATCAATAATAGCATTTATTTCTGATTGATCTGTCTCAAAGATCCTTGCAGCAGCTGCCTGAGCCTTACTTAAAAATGCATCAGGCGTCATACCCGTGGCTTGAAATACCTTAAATGTAGTTGGGTTCTTCTTAGGATCAAGCATAGATTTTATTTCATCTATAGCCATCTCATTAATTTTTTTGGTTCCGCCTTGAGCTCTAAAAATTAAGGCACCACCTGGATCTATACGTATCACGCTGCCATTTGGCATTTGCATAATGTTAAAATTAGGTGCATTACCGACAACGTCCCAGTTGCCCATAAACATATCAATAATTAAATCATCAGCAAATTTTTCTTTTACTTCAGGTGGCAGCTTAGCAAAATCGTCTGGCGTAATAACTTTAGCACCAGGAATTACTTTCGATGCAATTCCTACAATCTCGCCATTTGAGTTACCTACTAATTTAGGTTCAGGAAATGCAACACCAAACATTCTATAAAGTGTAGCAGCCAAAAACTCGTTCTTAGCTGAGTCTATATCTTTGGGATACTTGACATAAAACTGCTGACCTGTAGCAGCATCAGTAAAGAAGCCACCTTTTTGTGTACCTGCTTGATCCCCTGTTTGTTGTAGGTTTGTGTCTAAAAGTTGTTCATCAAACTGTGGCGCTTTGTTATCAGTTAAAAATTCACCTTCATCAAACTTAGCCATTGCCTGATCAACGGCATTTTTACCAGCAGGCATAGCGTCAGAGAATGCAATAATCTTAGGATCACCAGAAAATAGCTTTACAGCATCGCCAGGTGAAGCAACCACAACGCTGTTCTGGTTCATCTTTGGATTAAATACGGCATTCTCTACATCAATAATATGTGTGACTTCACCTTCATCAAATTTTAGGGAACCCTTATATTTAATATCAGAAGCAGCCATGTCTACGCCGTGCATTAGCATAGACATGTGAGCTTTTTCCCCAAGCTCCAGCGGATCACCCGCCTTGCTTCCTATTTGTTCTTGATCAAAAAGACGTAGCGGCCCTCCCTCTTCGCCACGAACAAGAATAAAATCCCCGTTTTGATTCTTAATACGAAACGCAATCTTATTAATAGCTCCTGCTTTAGTAGCCTCAGAAACAGCCTCTTGATATTCAGCACTATTTGCCAAAGCTGTTTTTAATTTAACGCCACTTAGCGGTGCAGCCTTTTCTCCTGCTCTAACTAAGTCTAGCGACTCTGTCGTATTAGAATGAGGTTTATATTCTGCTGTAGCACCCTTAACAACAGGAGCGTCAGAGTCACCTTGTACAACTCGTTGTACCGGAGAGTCAGGACCACTACCAGGAGCTGCCGGGGCATCAGGGTCGTTAGTAGGTGTCTTAACCTGTATATCTTCGCCGCCATGTACAATAGGACTAACTTCAACGCTATCACCGTTTACTGCCTGCCTAACAGCTGTATTAAATGCAGCACCATGCCGTTTAGATCTTACATATTTAATGCCGTCTACTACGCTGCCGCCTACAACATGCAAACCACCACCTAGCACCGTACCAAAAGTAATATTCATAAATGATTGAGCCAAACCGTAATTAGCTTGCTCTTGTGTGGCAGCACCATAAATCAAAGGCTCAACAGCAGTTGATCCATAAAAACCTGCCATACCGCCTGTAACTGCTCTTGTACCCATTTTGGATCCGGTAAGACCTAGAGCACTGACCACTTTAGCACCACCAAGGGGAGGAATGAAAAATAGAGGGATGCTAACGGGATCAACTAGAGCCATGCCCAGCTCTAGGCCCATACCTTTCCAAAACTGCGCTCCGTAAGCATTGTCAAGAGCGAAGTTAAACTTTATTTCTTCTTCTTTTCTTTGTTTTAATACATAAGCCTCTAGATTAGAAATAGGCTCTGAAAACTTTAGCTGGCCATCTATGCCATATGTCTCATTGGCTTCATCTGGCTCTAATATTCTTACATCGTCATTTTTATTAAAAAAGTCTGGATACTTTGACTTAATAGCATCTGTTGTAATACCAACATCTACTACGTTAGAGTTAGGACCAGGTGTACCCTCATATGGATTTACACCCATAAGACCAGGTGTACCACCCATTGGCATTGGCTTATAGGAATCTGCATAAGCGCCGCTGTTTGCCCACTCATCGTAAGCAGTTCTTTCTTCTTCTGTAGCACCGGCAAAAGCTCTAATATTAGATATTTCACCTAGACGCTCTAGAGAGTTAAAACCAGTATAACGCCAGCCTCTGTCTTTTGCTTGCTCACTTACGGTATCGCCAGTAGAAGCCAATAAATCTAAACCCATGACATCTGAGAAGCCTGGGTTGTATGATTTGTTATATTTTATAAAACTCATGGGCCGCTCATTACTTTAGATTTACCTTTGCCAGCTTCTTTTATCATATTAGTTATATCTGATGGAGAAGCTCCGCCTATCCATTGAGGCATATTTTTTGCCCACCAGCCAGGAGGTCTAACATAATTAAGATCAGCAAATGAAATTTCAAAAAATGATCCGTCAGACATTTCTGCGGGGATTAATATACCACCACCCTCTGATGAAGCTGCACCACCTGCCAAGCCAGGATATACTAGCATAAGACCATCGCCGTCGTCATTCATAACGAATCTGCCAAACTTTACAAGATAATCTGCAAAATAACCTGATGCAAAAGCCTGATCAGCATTGACCTGAGGAACAACCGACGGCGGCACTTTAATTCCTCTAGACGTTAGCATTTCCATTACGGCTTCTTTATCATTAATTATATCTGTTAGATTACCATTAACAATGTCTGCATTTATTGGTTCACCATCATTACCAGTGTGCTGTGGCAATACGTAAAAAGCAGCATCTTCATTTTTAACAAACTGTATTTGTGTCTCTAGTGTTTTCTTAACTATGGCTGCTGCAGCATTAGCATCTTTCAAACCACCATGTTTACGAATTTCTACCATTACTGCCTTGGTAAGTAATTCCCTCATATTTTTATCTTCGGTAGTTCTACCAAACATGCCGCCATGAAAAGTAAATAGCAGATCGCCTAGTGTACCTTGCACCGCTTTATTTATTTGATCTATCTTAAAACCATCGCCAAGTGCAGTTACAGTATCTTTTAAATCATTATAATTTTCGGCAAAAGCAGTAGCTAGCATAGGACCAGCATTAGATCTACTAAATGCTCCTATCAACATCCAGTTACCATCTAGGCCACCTTTCATTGTAGTAAGCTGTCCCCACACTAAGTCAAAATGGTCGCCATATTCTTTTTCTAGTTCTTCATAAGCAATCAACATCATATCTGGATTAGTCTGACCCCTAAGATTAGCTACAATTTTTGCTGCATCTCTATTTGGCAGCAAGCTAGGTCTTTTAATACCCAGAGTTTCAGCGTAAGCTATGATTGCGTCGCGTTGCTCAACCGGATCTGTAATAGCTTGTATGGGATCGTGATTTAAGGCATACTCACCGAAGTCTTCTTCTCTGAGTTTAATCACGTTATTCATATGAGTAAGTAGGCCTGAGCTAAACTTAGTCATTTCAATTGCGTTAAACTTTCTTATATCTACAATTTCGTCGCCAATATTCTCTCTAATCCAGTTTGTAATTTCTGTACCTTCCGGATCAGTAGTAGCTATTTGTTTAACAAGGTCTGAAATTGTTCTAGCACTTTCTATAAGGTCATTGGTAGATGAGTTAGCAGTAGACTCAATATAATTTCCTGTAGCCCTAGCCACTTTTATATTACTAGCGGCTTGCTTTAAGAATATTTCAGCGTCTTCATAAAGTTCAGGCAGCATCTCTAGTTTAACGGCTCCATAAGGACCGCCAAACACGCCTATAACCATATTTTCTAAACCGTTAGGCGTATTAAGCTCGTCAACTCCAGGGCCACCTGCTGATAAACTTGCAACGTGATTATCAATAGTTATGCCTAAGTCATTAAGCTCTTTTTTACCAACCACAGACGCCTGAGCTTTAGCAGCTTTCATAAGCTGTTCTTTAACAGGTGGCGAAAGAATAGATAGGTGCTTACCAACGGCGTGCGTAAAGTTTTTACCTTTCTTTCCTTTAAGCAAGGCAAAAGCTAAAAATGGATCATCTCTAATTAAACCCAAGGTAGCATTATATACTAGGTTTTGTTGAGCTTCACGTGATACACCAATCAAGTGCTCTGCCTTAATCCCACCTTCTATCTTTTTAGTTGTAGGATCATCTTCAACCTCGGCCAAAGTTTTTATACTCATCATTGAGATGTCAATCATCTCTGGGTTTTTTAAGACTTGATTATTATACTTATCAAATGACGATTTAAGTTTATCTAGTTTAGCTTTAGACCTTAAATCAGCCTCATAGCCCATTGCTTGATTTGTATAGGCAGACTTAAGTTGAGCTTTTTGCTGCTCCCACAATTGAGCTGTAAACTCATTGGGAGCCTTATATCGTTGTGACTCGGTGCCATCAGGCCCCTTCTCTATTTTACCTATAAGATTGTCAAAACCGTTTTTAATCTTGTTAGTATATGTGTTTTGATTACTACCGTCTACAAAAGAGTCATTTATTAAATAATCATCTGGCTTTTGTTTTAGCTTTTCTTCTTCGACAAGAGCAGTCATTTCTTCTCGCAGATCTGCTTCTGCCGAGACAACCCACATCTTAGCTTCTTTTTTAGCTTGATCTATTTCGTAGTTAGCAATATTTTGCCCTGCTGACACGGCACCTCTGCCCATGTTAGCCATAGCACGGCCTGGTGCAGCAAGCTGCTGTATAGCTCCGCCGCTCATAGGACTTAATCTACGTGTAGGTAAACTTACCTCGCCACCCTGATCTGAATATTTAGGAACCTGAACCATTACATTAATCCTAGTGACTGACCTTGCTTCATAGTGGTATATGACTGACCACCGCCACTTAACAATGTCCCTGCAGCATTAAACATACCAGCCTTATATGCAGCTTTACCTTGCATTCTAGACAGTGATGCTTGTGCTCTTTGATTAACTGCTTCGACACTACCACCATACAGTATTGCCATTTTATCCATTTCGCCCTCCTGCATTGTTTGTCGCAACGTATCAAGAGCAGTACCCGCATTAGACACAAAGCCTGACCCAGCGTAAGCAACACGCTGCCTAGC
>TARA_R100001591_G_scaffold115702_1_pt1 | contig 12658 bp, 20 predicted proteins | sample TARA_R100001591 | Tara Oceans TARA_R100001591 (sample SAMEA2622725) | marine metagenome | biome: marine biome (ENVO:00000447); feature: surface water layer (ENVO:00002042); material: "saline water (ENVO:00002010), including plankton (ENVO:xxxxxxxx)" | depth 5 m
CACAGGGGGTGTGGCGTTTTGCCCCGTCGTGGCATTATGCCCCAGTGATTTTTGCTCATTTTATTTTTTTGGCACGATTTTCTGATTTTTGGCACGATTTTCAGCACGAAATTTTACTTTTGGCACGCTATAAACCATTACCACCAAAGGAGTTACAAAGTACCATGATTTCGTCGTCGTAAGTCGTTGGTATCAAAGGGGTTACGTCGCGCCGGGCGGGGTCGTGTTGATGTAAGTCGTTACCATACAAGAGTTTACGCTGGCCACCGATGCGCAGCTTTTGCCCTGCCCTAGCCGGTAGGCTTAGCTGATACATAATCCCTCTAAACCGGTTCTAGTACATTATACCTTCCTGCTATAATCCCTTAGAACCGGTGCGAGCCTATTATGCTAAAGCCTTACAGTGTATAGAGTTACGTCAAGGAGGGGGCGCCCGCGCCGCCGTAAGTGCTTATGTGGTAAGGGGTTATAACCCTCTTTTGTTCCACATTAACCTACGTTGCGCAGCCATCGAAGTCGCCTTATCTTTACACTTCTCGCAAGGCCCTCCAGTTTTCCCAAAGTGCCAACCACAATCCTTCTTCACTAATACGTGCGATTTATCCTTCTTATCCATCTTAGCTACTCCATACACCTTTCTTACACACCCAAGTTTCCCCACTTAACGCATTGTATATATGCGTCGTAGGATTCCCATTGTGTGAACGCCACGCAATTTGCTTTGCAACCTGAAAAGTCGAAGCCTCATCAATCACGCAGGTCGAAAATTGACCATTTCGCACAATCGTTTGGCGTACTTCGTAGGGTAAAAATTTACTCATTTTTATTTTCTCCAGTCAATAGTCCGCAATGTCTCACCGTGATTAGAAATCAACTCATCAATTCGCTGGCGTAATTCGGCCGCTTCTTTATCAATCTTAGCGACAAGATGCCGATGCCTCTCCATCATCGCATCAAATTTTTCGGTGTGTTCTGCAATCGCTTTATCAATATCCATTTTCATAACTCTCATTTTACCAAACAAAAAACAATATGTCAAGCCCCATTCTTGAATAGGCGGGGCAACCTATGCGACCGGCTAGGGGTCGGCTTGCGGGTCAAGCCCTATGTGCGATTATTTTAAGGCGTATTTAATAGCCATTCGGCTAAGCCCCGGATAATTCCGGCCGTTCCTTTTATACGGTAGAACGGGTAACCGGTACCGGACGAATCAGCGAGCGAGTCGCTGTTTCATCAATTCGGCAACGCAAAACATTACGTCATCGAATCCACGGCAGAAGGTGATTCTCTCACCATCCGCTTTGCGGACAATCCACACAACACCCGTTAGGGTATCATGGGGAACGGTACGAAAAATACCATTATCAAAATCCATGATGGTTTCTCCTTTCTTGGTTAGAGTATTGTTGTTATTTGTTTGCATATTTTTTCTTACCGCTTTTGTCCTTCTCTCCGGAAGGCTCCGGGTGTGCGGTGCACACGTTAAACGCTCAAATTGTATGCTCTATTTTATTCGATTGGTTTGAATAGTACAAGAGGGGTCAGAGTATTTTTTTCATTTTTTCTCATATTATTATTATCGGCATTTTGGGGCTGTGTTCTTGAGTAGTTTTTTGTTTTTTTCTCATTTTTCATACATATATTTTAATCGAATGGTTTGGGAATTACAAGCCCTATTTCACCAAAAAAGCAAAAAAAAGTCAAAATAGTTGTAAGTGCTTACTGCGCAAAGAGTTACGTCGACGCGGGCCGACCCCACAGCATCTAAGTCGTTTGCAGCTAGGGGTTTATATAAAATGAGCACATTGCTTCATCGTAGCGAAAAAACCTGAGGTGGTCAAAAAAAAGCAAGCGTCGCTAGAAACGAAACGACAACTTTTATTTAAGAAAATGAGGATAGAAGTAATGATACACAAAACCTTTTATTGGTTTCATACCTATTCTTTCTCTTATTTTATTCTCAAGAATCGTCAGAGGACACCTACCACTGGCAGACAGTGTTCTCCCAACCATTGTACATATTGGTACCCAGATGTACCACGCAGTTTCAAATGGCGCTATAAAGAAAGCCGCCATGTTTAGAAATATTATAATAGAGTGAGCCAGCACAACAAACATTAATAGTGATTTAAGAATCTTCATGCCCCTTAACACCTTCTGCTAGCTCCTTTAATTTCTCAATAATCCTTTCTCTCAATTCATCAGAAATAGTCTCATCGCAGGCAGCATCCGCACAGAGCTTATTTATCTTATCAGCCCACCTATCTTTTTGCTTTTTCTTGTCAGACATTTCCTTGGCAAGCTCTTTTTTAATTTGGGTCAACCTATCGTTATAATCGTCTAACATAGGGAGATATTTCTCTTCTACAACTTTTTTCACTGAACAAGACTCTATGCAGTCACAGATACTTAGAACGGCATACCTTAAGTTATGATATTTTGCTGAAATCTCTTCAGGAGACATTATATTATTCCAATGTCCCTATCTAATTATCCTATAAAGTTGCTATAACCATCTCTACGTCTACCGCAGAACTCTCATTATTACGAATTAGAAGATTTGCCAAATCCACATAAGATGTAAGCGCAGAAGACGAGGCCGCGCCATTTATATTATGGTCAAATAATATGTGGCTTGAACCAGGGCCAAGCCTTACACCAGCCGCTACAGAGGCGCCTGCGTGCGTTAAAACAAGATTTGCCGCATCGTCTAGATTAGTTACCCTTATATATTTCGTGTCATCCAAATCAAACTTATCGTTCGTTGTCGAGCTTGCAAACTCTGCCAATGTATGAGTAGACGTTGCGTTTAGGGTAAATATTCTTTTCGACACATTCCCTATGCTATCAATTGTTTTCACCACCGTAGAGTTATAAGCATTTCCACCAAGAGTTATAGCCTCAGCTATAGTGATGGTCAAGGTTGAAGGTGTGATTGTTGATGCCATTTTAACCCCCCTGGTTTCTATTAAACAAAATTACCATTTCAGCCCGACCGTTAATTAAAACCCATTGAATATTAATAGGCCGTCTATAAAAATTATTTATATTTCCATTTCTTACTATTCTTTGTCTTCTCTGATATACCTTTTCTGACTTGTATGGATTTGTTCTCCTGTCTTGTGCCGTTGCGCAAGAACAAGCCATGGCAATTAAAAAGATTATTATTATTTTTACCAAGCCTTGCACGACCAATATCTCGCTTTCCATTTAGGGCCTGGATTATCACAGTTATGCCTTGCCCGAAAGTTTCTTCTTCTCTCAGGATTACTCTTTTTGATTTTCATATTAGGGTCGCCAAAATTAACCTTGACTACATTCCCTTTTTCGTTCTTTACATAGACAGAACGCTTTTTAGGTCCACCAGGAGTTAGAAAGGGCTTATTCAACTTCACAGTCCTGCCCTTGTATTTAGCCGCATCAGCTATTTCAAATCCAAGTTGATACCTAATAAATGACGCATCAGCCTTTGAGCTTTTCTTTGGATGGCCCTTTGGAAGCAAATCATTGTCTTGCTTATAGTTAGGATTAGACGGGCGACCATTTCTTAAAAGATAAAGAAACGCTTTTACTCTAGCCATAGCCCATCCATCTCTACTCATTTTAGGTGCATGGCTGGTTGAGAACGCCCCTGCCCCTCTTCTGTATACGGCTTTTAAAGCCCCCATACTTGCCTTAGAGCCCTTGCCCTTTTTATTGTGCTCCGTCATCATCTTTCTTAATCGCTCGGTTGTATTTTTACCGAACTTAATAGACTTATTAGGCTTTGATGCGCTTTTTGGTTTGTTCTTTTTAGAGCCCTTTTTTCTTTCAGACGGCTTGGCTGGTGTTTTTCTTGGGTCGTTCTTTTTAGGCTTTCCGTACTGTAAAGCGTCAGCCTTGTCTATTTCTGGGTGAAAGTTTAACTTTATTATCTTTGCGTCTTCAGCTACAGACTTTCCGTCTATAATTACTTCAATCGGGTAAGGCTCTAGCTTATCATACCAATAAGCAATCTCATAGCTACTATCTTCGTTTATTGCTACCAGTAATCCCCTAAGATACTTTTCTACGTCTTGTTTTATAACGTAATCTTCCCCAGGCTTTACAAGCAAGTCAACAGAATCAGCCTTGGCTCTATCCCAAGCGTCTTTTTTAGGCCTGTCTTTGTCTCCCTTTTTTGCTGGCTTATAATTCTTTCCCTCTCGCTCTTTCTTTTTTCGAATGTTTTCCCAAAGGCTGGCGAAATCAATTTCCTCAACATCTTCTCCAAAATCCTCATAGTCCTCTTCATTAGGAACTACAAAGTTAGATTCGGTAAGCTCTTCGACCTCTCCACATCCACATTCTGCGTCTGACAAATATTCAGCGTAAACAAGCTCTTCTTGAACCATTTGTCCAAGATTTGACTTATTTGCTTCAGACCTAGACTGAGAGGTACATACAGCCACTCGCTGCTTTTGGTCGGGATATTCTTCCTTCATGACATTTGAGGCCATGCATCTGCCCATGAACTCACGGGCCTGTTCGTTTTTTTCTCTTTTTGGTAGTGGCATGATATCTCCTTATACACCAAAATCGTCTAAAGAACGCCTAGAATGGGCTCTTGCTATGCCCTCCCTATGCAGCATTCTCTGCTTACTTATTATATCTATATCATCTATATCGCACATAATCACCCCATCTTTTTCTTCGTGTCTCAGCCCTATTAGCCTTTCACAAGCGCTCCAAGGCTGCGACCAACCAACGATATAGTTCATTTTGTGGTCTCTAGTTTTATGAGATGATTCATGCTTTATGTGTTCTATTTTAACCGAGGAAATTCTTGGTTTAAAGCCAGCTTGCCCCAATCTATATTTAAAGTCAACGTCATCATATCCATACCCTATCATATCCTCATGATATCCATTGACTTTCCAAAAAATTTCTTTTGATATATATAAGAAATATACACCATGAGCGCTGGGAGAATCCCAATTAGTACCCTCATAAAAAAATGTATCTGGTGGCTCTAGAGAACATATCTCCTCAGAGGAGACTATAATTTCGTCAGCGTTCATTATTAGATAATAATCACACGAGGCAAATCTCGCCGCTGTGTTATAAGCCTGACTGAAAGTCCAGTACCGGGTATGATGCTTATTTACCTGGACTATTTTTAATTTCTTATTTTTTTCAAGCTTTTCAGATATGGGGATATCGCTTCCCCAATCAACTATGACTACTTCATCAACGCAATCACAATCGAGCCAACTTTTATACGACCGTAATAGATGCTCGGTACGGTTTTTAACCGCACACAATAGGCTAATCCCCATTATTCATAAACCCATAAACTGCCGCTCTATATTCTTTGTACTGAATTTTTACACCATAAAACCCTCTTCTATGTGCAGCACAGTAAGGGTCATGATAAACATTTCCGTAATAGGCATTTTTTTGCGCCGCTCTTTTATAATATGTAGATTCGTTTCTCTGCTTGTAGTACTTATTTGCAGAAGTATCTTTCGGCCAAGGAACGTTCTTTTTTGCTGGATTTCCACCAGTTATTACATTAGGTCTTGGTCTGTTTTCAGCAAACACTAAAGTTGGATTTAAATACGAATTAGCTACAAAGATAATAAAAACAAAATATTTAATACCCACCACCATATCTTCCTCCATTAACATAGTTATTTACAGATTGCATATGCATCATCAGCATTCCATTATAAGCTGGGTTATAACCACCAGAGCGCCTTGCCGCATACCAGCCAGTAGATTTTCTATAAGCCATTATTCGACGCCTTTCCTGCGCCCTTTCCATAGACCTATATACCATCATCTCTTTAGCCCAAAGTTTTCTTTTAGCCTCAGAAAGCTCCCAGGGAGTAGCATCTCTTCTACCATACTTTACATTCTTAGACAAATATCTTTCCCAAGGCTGACCATAGTATGGCCTCGCCTCATTTGCTAAAAAACCACCAACTGGTCCATCTTCGGCTATTCTACCTTGTGCTCTGTTTTGTACCACCCATTCCTGCCGCTCCTCATCCCACACATGCTCTTCATCTTGCCAATTCTGACCAAATACACTAAAGCATAACATGGATATAAGACTAAATACAATTACCTCTAGGATGAACCTCCACATTCCTCAGCCTCGCTTTCTTTGAGAGAACAAACCCCTCTACCAGGGTTCTTTTTTATTCCCATCTTTTGTCTCTGCTTTCTCCAAGCATTAACAGTAATGATTCTACCACAAACCTTACTTAATTCTATCGCTCCGACTTCATCTGTCAACTTACCAGCGGAATCTCTAATAAATTGCTTTTCCGCTTCACTCCATACCTGATTCATAATTTTCCTCATTTTATTGACTTTTTTGCATTTTTAGGGTATAATATAATGTCCACTTTTATTTAGGAGGCCCAAAATGCCCGAAGAAAAACTTACCCCTTCAATATTATACACTACAGAAGCTGAAGAAAGCAAGAAAAAAACTGAAGAGGAGCTTAATACGCCTGACCCAGACAAGGAAGACGGGGAAAATATAATTAAGGCAAACGCTATATCACCGGATAAATAATGGAATTACCAGAAGGACTGACTGAACAAGAGGTTTTAGATATAATAGATAAAACCGTTGCGTATTTATCTCCAAGTTTTAAATTTGGATACTTTGATATTGAAGATATGAAGCAAGAGGGTGTCATATTCTGTATAGAAGCACTACCCTCTTTTAATTTTAAAAAATCATGCCAGGACAATATAGGGGATGCGCTACTAACTTTTCTTAAAACTCATGTAAGATGGCGTTTTTTGAACATGAGAAGAAAAAGCCTAAGTAGAGTTGAGCCCCCTGTGTGCGATTGTGAGCTTTGCAAGAATGATTCTCCTAACCGACTAGACTGCAAAAAGTATGAAAAATGGATTAAAAGAAATCTAGCCAAAAGGAGCTTGATGGAGCCCTTTGATGTAGAGGAGGTATACAATCAAAGCGTTTCATTTACGCCAGATGTAGAGCAGAAAGTTTTTAGCGACAATATCATAAATCTACTCAATGAACATATCCCCGTTAGTCTTAGAGCTGATTATAGGAAATTTGTTGACGGCGCAAGCATACCAAAGAGCCGAAGAGAAAACTTAATACACGAAATAAAGATAATCATAAAAAAGCATTGGGGCTCTAACTAATGAAATCAGGAAGGCTCAGCAAAAATGAAAAGTCTTTTATAGACTCTAATTTAGAAAACATGACAGACGAGGAAATGGCCAAGAAGCTTGGCAGGAGCGTTGAAGCTGTTTCTCAGAGAAGGTCTGTAGCCCCTCAAGAAAATGCTAACGATGAGCTTCAGTCTTACATTTCCCAACTTCATTCAAAACATTTTTGGGTCACTATTAAAAAGAGCTTGCTTAATGAAGAACTAGAGACTTTTGAAAACAGTTGGGCTTCTCTCTATTCCCAATTTTTTCATCAGGGTGTTACTGCGACTGACGAGATAATGATGAAGGATGTTATAATTGAGGATATATTGCTTCATCGAGCCCTTGAACAAAAGAAAAATATACTAGAAGAAATAAAAGACTACGAAAATCAACTGGCGGAAGAGAGAAAAAAAGATATCGAGGAGCGAGATTCTGATTTTATGACGAACGCCCTTCGTACCATAGTTCAACTGAGAGGCACCTCAGAAGCCTATACCAAAGAGATAAACGAAATTAAGAAAACTAAAGACGGAAAATTCAAGGATTTAAAAGCAACAAGAAACGAGAGACTAAAAACTGTTGAGGAGTCAGGCAAGGATATATTTGCCCTCATTAAGTTACTTGATGAACAAAAGTTACGAGAAACAGAAGGAAGGATGACAGGTCTAGTTTACGAAGCAGCTAAAACCAAAGAGGGACAGATGCGGCAAGAAATGGTTTTTGCTGATGGAGAGGTTGACAGGGCTTGGCTCACGCCAGAAGCAGAACTTGAAGAAGAGCAAAAGGAATAAAAATGAAAGCAATTATTTTTGGTGTTACAGGACAAGACGGTTCATATCTATCCGAACTTTTACTCTCAAAAGGGTATAAGGTTTTAGGAGTAATTCGTCGAGCCAGCATAGACAACACGGGCAGGCTAAAGTGCTTGAAGGAAAACAAAAATTTTAGTCTAACGGAAGGCGATGTTACTGATTTTATCAGCGTGTCTTCAATTATTAATGACTTCCAACCAGATGAAGTTTACAATCTTGCCGCACAGTCTCATGTAGCCACATCTTTTAATGAGCCCTTACATACATGGAGGGTTGATGCTGAGGGTCCGCTTAATATACTTGAATCGGTTAGAAGGCACGCATTTAATGCTAAATTTTATCAAGCGAGCACATCAGAAATGTTTGGAAAGTCTGTAGACCAAGACGGGTATCAAAGAGAAACCACCCCATTTGAGCCGCAGTCACCATACGCAATAGCAAAACTAGCATCGCACCATAAGGTTAGAATTTACAGAGAGGCTTACGGAATGTATGCTTGTAGCGGTATATTGTTTAATCATGAAAGCGAAAGAAGGGGTGAGAAGTTTGTAAGCAGGAAAATAACTAAGTGGGTCGCTGAATTTAGAAACTGGATGACTGGCGAAAACAAACCGTTTGACGCAGCTTCTGACCCAGACAATATACTTTCCGTAATGAACCCAGAGGAAAGTTTTCCAAAACTGCGATTGGGAAACTTGGATGCGGCCAGAGATTGGGGATATGCCCCTGATTATGTCAAGGCAATGTGGATGATGTTACAACAAGAACAAGCAGAGGATTATGTCATAGCTACCGGTACAAGCAGAACCGTTAGGGATTTTGTTAGAATGGCTTTTGATTTCATAGGCATAAAAGAATGGGAAAATTTAGTTGTTATTGACCCAGAATTTTATCGTCCAGCCGAAGTTGAATTTTTGCACGGAGATTATAATAAGGCCAAGTCTGAAATAGGATGGTCTCCAGAAACTTCGTTTAATGAAATGGTAAAGAGAATGGTAGAGCACGACATAAGCGAATCATGTCAAAAGAAAAATACGACCCTTATCTAGTATATAGAGACACTAGAGAAAAAGACGGTTGGGAGTTTGCGCACTCTGGTTATTGCGCCGGAACAGAGGAGCACACTATAAAAACCGGAGACTATACTTTGTATGGATATGAAAATCACATATGCATAGAAAGAAAAGGAAATGTATCAGAGCTAGCAACAAATATAACCCAACCAAGATTCGAAAGGGAGCTTGAAAGAATGATAGAGTTCCCGTGGAGATACGTTTTATTAGAATTCGAAATGAAGGATGTTGTTGAATTTCCAAAGGGAAGTAAAATACCGGCCTACAAAAGAAAATACATGAAAGTTAGAGGCCCCTTCTTTTTAAAAAGAATACTAGAGCTACAAAAGAAATACGACGTACCATTTATTTTTTGTGGCAAATATGCAAAAGAAGTTTGTTCTAGTATATTCAAGAGATTTATGGAGTCTCAGCATAAATATGAAAATAAGAGATAAAAACCGCACAGAGATATTACTAAAACACGCCCATTTAAATATAGGCGATGTAGATAAGATACATATAGAAAACAAGCTATTACTTCCAGAAAGGCAGTATGATAATACTGTTTTAGAATTTTTGGATTACATGAGTAAGCCAGAAAACTTTTGGTTTACTTGTAAGTATTTATTAAACGTTGACCTCTTACCTTTTCAGCTTTCTATATTACAAGAGCTTTGGACTAGAAAATTTCCAATGTTAATTGCAACTCGCGGAGCTGGCAAAACATGGATTTTGGCTCTGTATTCTTTACTTAGAGCTTTTTTTATGCAGGGCTGTAAGGTTATCGTAATAGGTGCGGCGTTCAGACAATCTAAGTTATTGTTTGAGTACATGGAAACTTTTTATAAAAACTCTCCTATATTCAGAAATATAGTAGGCGCCGGTAAAGGGCAAGGCCCAAAAAGAGATATAGATAGATGCACTTTTTATGTTGGCCAGAGCGAAATAATCGCTATACCTCTTGGAGATGGTTCTAAAATTCGTGGTTTACGCGCGAACTATATTATAGCCGATGAGTTTGCCTCGATACCCCAAGAAATATTTGAAGTTGTTATTAAGGGTTTTGGAGCTGTTTCCGCCAACCCTGCGGATAAAGTAAAAGAATATGCTCAAATACAAAAGCTTAAAGAGCTTGGCATGTATGAAGAAGCAGACGAGATAGAAGGGGAGCTTGGTTTTGGAAACCAAACTATCATAGCTGGAACAGCTTACTACGCATTTAATCATTTTTACGAATATTTTGTAAGACAAAGAGAAATAGTGCGTAGTAAAGGAGACGAGAGATATTTAGAAGAGCACGTATTCAAGGGTAAAATACCAGAAGGTTTTGATTGGACTCACTATTCTGTTATGAGATTACCAGAGGGCGTTTTGCCAGAAGGCTTTATGGATAAATCACAGCTAGCTCAAGCAAAGGCTATGCTTCACAGCTCAAGATATGACATGGAGTACGAGGCGTGCTTTGCAAAAGACTCTGAAGGATTTTTTCGAAGAAGCTTAATTGAAAGATGTTCAACAAATAATCCTGTCGCCACTAAGGACGGAAGCGAAGTTTCTTTTGACGCGATGCTTTGTGGAAATCCAAATAAAAAATATATTTACGGTATAGACCCAGCGTCAGAAAACGACAATTTTTCAATTGTAATTCTTGAACAAAATGAGAGCCATAGAAGAATTGTTTATGTATGGACTTGCAGCAGGCAGGTAATGAGGGAAAGAATTAAAACAAAAAAAGAATCTCAGCTAGAGAGCTTCTACAATTATTGCGCAAGAAAAATACTAGATTTAACAAAAATATTTCCAACAAAAAATATAGCCATAGATGCTCAAGGAGGCGGGATAGCAATAATGGAGGCCCTTCACGACAAGAGCTTATTAAAAGAAGGAGAGCATCCATTGTGGCCATATATCAAAGAGGACGATAACAAAGACCCTTTTTACTGGGAGTCAAATAATAAACCCACAGACGGCGAAGCTGGTTTGCACATATTGCACATGATTCAATTTGCAAAATCTGAGTTTACATTTAAAGCAAACCATAATCTAAGAAAAGACCTTGAGACACAAAGCTTGTTGTTTCCTAAATTTGATACTATCCTGCTATCGGAAGCTATCACAGACGATAAAATATCGAACAGACATTATGATACCTTAGAAGATTGCGTTATGGAAATAGAGTCTCTTAAAGACGAGCTTGCAACTATCGAGCATGGTCAGACCTCTACCGGAAGAGACAGATGGGACACCCCGCAAACAATTGAAGCGGGAGGAAAAAGGTCTAGAATGAGAAAAGATAGATATTCTTCTTTATTAATGGCGAATGAAGTGGGTCATGTCTTAGAAAATCAATTATCTGGACAAGAGCATAATTTTGTCGGGGGCTACGCAAAGCAAGGTAAAGACCCAACAGGCAGCCAATTATACACCGGCCCAGAGCATTTAGTCAAAAAAATGACAGGCATATACGGTATTGGTGTGCAACGTAAATAGTGGTGTATGATATACAGTAGTATTACCAATCAAATGCAATACAAATACATGGAACATAAAAATGGCCCAAAGAAAAGACCCAATTAAGACTAATCTTCTTTCTAGTTCTAATTCCTCAAATACTGCAGCTTTTATAACTTTTGACCCAGAAAAGCCAGATGAGGCGGCTAACGCAATACAGAACTCTAAGGCATTAAATCAATACCAAGCCGTCGCTTTTCGTAGCAGCAGGGATAGATTTGAAGACGTAAGCACAAACATATCTATTAGGAATGAGTTTACTAGAAATGACTATGAGGCTTACAGAGCTGGCGAGGCAATTCCTACAAAGTCTAAGGCGATTATGTCCGCTTGTGATAGGTCATATAAAAAGGTCGGTATAGTTAGAAATGTAATTGACTTGATGTCTGATTTTGGTTCACAGGGCGTTCGTCTTGTTCACGAAAATAAAAGAATACAGAAATTTTCTGAAAAGTGGTTTACGCATAAAGTTGATGGAGAGCAGGTCACTGAAAGATTCCTAAATTATCTATACAGAATTGGGACAGTTGTTGCGCAAAGACAGATGTGCAAAATTTCATTAACTGATGAGAGAAAAATGGCTATGGCCAGTGAAACCGTTTACTTAGAGCCCACGCATACGCCAAAAAAATCTCCAATTCCAAGAAAAAGAGTTATACCCTGCGGATATTCTTTTTTGAATCCGATGACGCTTGAAATAGCCGGTGGTGAACTAGCTCAATTTGCTGGCGAACAGAAATTTGGCTTGAAAATAACAGGCAGTTTAAGAACAAAAATTAACTCCCCTAAAAATGAATTAGAGAAGGCTTTAGTTGAAAAAATACCTGAAGAGCTTTTAAAAGCCGTAAGGAGTGGGGCAAAGATTCTTCCTTTAGATAACTCCAAAATAACTCATTCAACCTACAAGAAAGATGACTGGGACTTATGGGCCTCTCCCATGCTGGAGTGTATATTAGATGACCTGATGGTTTTAGAAAAAATGAAGCTAGCAGATTTAGCTGCGTTAGATGGAGCTATATCTCAAATTAGAGTGTGGAGATTGGGCGACTTAGATAAAGGCATTTTACCAACAGACGCAGCCATACAAAAACTAGCGGACATACTTCTCAGCAA
>TARA_R100001591_G_scaffold648_1_pt1 | contig 12625 bp, 9 predicted proteins | sample TARA_R100001591 | Tara Oceans TARA_R100001591 (sample SAMEA2622725) | marine metagenome | biome: marine biome (ENVO:00000447); feature: surface water layer (ENVO:00002042); material: "saline water (ENVO:00002010), including plankton (ENVO:xxxxxxxx)" | depth 5 m
TCTGCAATGGGTATTCCTGGATTTGCTCAAGCACAAGGTAATTTTACTCCATTTTTGCAAACTGGTCCTTTACAATCATTAGGTGCTAGTTTTCCTAGTTTAGGAATACAACAAGTTGGCACAACATCAACAACACCTTTCTTGCAGAAAGGATCAATGTTTCCTGGAGAAGATCAATTAGGTGCGTTAGGTCAAGGACAACAATTTGATTCATTAGCATCATTACAGGCACAAGCTGCACAAGCTCAAGCTTTGGGTGTTGGAACTGGTGGGCCTGGAGGACAACGAGCAGATCAAAACTTTTTACAAAAATTATTTACAAGACAAAGATTAACTAAAGATGGTAATTTTACAGGTGAATTAGAAATAAGCCCAGGCAAAGCTGCAGCAGCTATTGGAATCGGATCATACTTAAGTGGTGCTTTTGATCCTAAACCAGTTGATGTGTTTACACCAGGCTATAATTTAGGTGTTGCTGAATTACAAAAAGAAAGAGGTGGATTTAAATATATAGACCCAGTGACAGGAGATGAAAAAACATTTGAACAAGTTTATATTCCTGAAGCTAATAGAGATCCACAATACAGAGTGGGTAATATAGAATTATCGAAAAATACATTTAACACAGGAGGCTTAGCCTCTATACCAAAATATAATCAAGGTGGTGTCAATTACTTACCAAGTAAAGTCACCCATGATGAAAACGATTCTAACAATTATGTTAGAGCGCAAGGATACGTTGAAGACGGATCTGGCACAGGAGACAAAGACGAAGATACAATGTTAGCTCAATTAGCAGACGGAGAGTTTGTAACAAGAGCAGATGGAGTATTAGGAGCAGGGATCATAGCAGGTGCAAATCCAGAGAGTTTTAAAGACATGCGTGAAAAAGGTGCTTCGTACTTCTATGAACAACAAAAACGATATAAAAGAGTTTTTGATTTATTAAAAGGAAGTAGAAATGCAAAAGCAGAAATTAATTAAACCTAAAGTAGATATATTATCTGTAGAGCCACAATACGTAGATAAGTTTTGGCCTTTATGTGATTTCATGGTTACAGAGGCATTAAGATACTCAGGTGGTTTTGCATCTGCACATCATATAAAAGATTTATTAAAAAAAGATGAGGCACAATTATTTTTAGCGTTTGGAAGTGATGAAGAAGAAATGAATCAAGTTTTTGCTTTAATGGTAACAAGAATTGCATGTTTACCTAATTACAATCAACTTGAGGCTATAATTACAACTGGAAGCAAAAGATATTTATGGGAAGATAAATTAGTATCAACAGTCTCTAACTTTGCTAAATTAAACAACTGCAAAAAATTATCTTTTTGGTGCAGGCCTGGTTGGGCAAGAGTATCAAAAAAATGGGGTTGGAAAGTTAGACACATACAAATGGAGAAAGATTTATAATGGGATCGATAGTAGGAAGTATATTTGGTGGTGGTAGCAGATCTGCACCTGCGCCAGCACCCACTAGTGGAAATGTTTTTCAAACATCAGTAATTAGAGAGGCTCCTGGAATAGAGGAAAGAAAAATTGAATTAATGGATCTAGCAAGATCTGCTGCTGATAAGCCAGTTAGAATTCCTGCAATTAGCGTTGCTCCCTTTTCTCAACTTGAACAAACAGGATTTACACAAGCTGGACAAACAGGGCAAGGATTGGCACAACTACTAGCTGCTCAGACACCGAACATCGCACAATTTCAAAATCCTTTTCAAACAGCAGTCATTGATGAAATTAACAGACAAGCAGGCCAAGCAAGAAATAGACTTTCAGCTGAAGCTGTAAGAGCTGGTGCTTTTGGTGGTGGAAGAGAAGGAGTAGCAATAGGTGAATTAGAAAGAGCTAGACTTGGTCAGGTTGGTTTGGCACAAAGAGAGGGTTTTGATACAGCCTTACAAGCAGCTCAACAACAACAACAACTTTTAGGAAATTTAGGTGAAGCTATACAACGACAAAGACAAGCCGATATTCAACAACTGTTAGGCGCAGGTGGGTTGCAAAGACAATTAGCTCAACAAACTTTAGACGCAGCGAGACAGTCACAATTACAACAAGCTTTTGAGCCATTCCAAAGAGCAGAATTTTTATCAAATATTTATGCAGCGGGACCAAAATCACAGTCAACACTTACTGCTTCTACACAACCAACTCCAAGTCCTCTTGCACAAGCAGTAGGCACTGGATTAGGAGCCTTTACAGCTTTTCAAGGTTTTGGCCAAGGGAGGTAACATGGCTTTAAATGAAGTATTAAATAGACCGTTGTTTAGACAACAAGCTTTGAAAAAAGGTGCATTAAAACCGATCACCGCACAACAAGGTATAATGGTTGGTGCTCCTACTCAAGATATAAGAAATGTTCGATTCAGACCACCTGCAATTAATCAACAAGGATTTTTTGGAAGAAATATTAGACCTGCAATGCAAAGAGTTAGAACAGGCTTTCCTGGTTTTTTACGAGGAGCTGCAGCTGGTACTGGTTTGTATAATCTATCAGATGCATTAACAACAAAGTTAGGAATCACAGGACCACTTAAAACTGGTATAGATTTAGGAGCATCAATAGTTGGAGGTTTTACACCCATAGGAAGAGCTATAGGTTTAGGAGCTTTAGGTGTTCAAGGTTTAGGTGCGTTGTATGATAAAATTTATAGAGATAATACAGGAAAAGAAAGACCAACTGGTACAACTTTTCAAAACTTAACTTTTACAGGTGGTGAACCATTAGCTAACATTGACACCACAAATATTTTTGGTCCTGTTGATCCAAATAGATTAACTAGAAAACAAAGAAGAGATTTAAAACAAAAAGAAAGACTTGCTAAAAAAGAAGGTTCAGAGGTTGCATTAATACCGCCTGTAAAACCTGATGCTTTAGTATCTCAAGGTAAAGAAGAAATAGGTTCAGGCCCAAATAAAACAGAGGTAATAGATACACAAAAAGTTGCTCTTGAGAACTCTCAAGTAGAAAAAACACCAGAGGGAGGTCCTGAAATAACTCCTGGAGAAATTAAAACAAAACCTGATGCCCCAGTTGAGGAAGTCAAACCAAAACAAACTGCAGCACAAGCAGATTTAAAACTACAAGAAGATACTAACGTATTAGATGATGATTTTAAAAAAACTATTGCAAAAGCTAGATTAATAAAAGAAGAGTTAATGCAAGGACAAACATCAAATGCAAATTTAGTTTTTATGGCACAATTGGCTCAAGGATTACTTAGTGGCACCACAAGAAAACAAGGATTAGGTGGTGCATTAGAAGTTTTTGGTAATGCCATAGGCCCTGCAATGACAAATTATGCAACTTTAAAATTAAAAGAAAACGAATTAGAAAACAATTTGATGAGTGATGCGTTAGAATTAGTTAATGCAGAAAATAAATCTAGAAACACAGCAGCAACTTTACCTAAAATTAAACAATTTGGTGTAATACAAGTACAAGACGCTAACAATCAAGCAAGAAATATTGTAGGTGTTCAATATGAAAATGGCACATTTGGTGTAGCTACAGGTCAATTTGATACATTTGGTAGAGAAATTTTTGCACCTATCCCAGCAAACGCAGTTAATAAATTTATTGAACACTCTAAAGGTCAATCAGAAAGAGATAAAACTATAAGAGATCTCTCAGGTAAGTACAAAGCTTATCAAATTGGTTTGACTTCTATCAATCTTTTAAAACAAGCTGATGTGACTGGAGGTCCAAAAGGTTATTTGGCTTTATTAAGCAAAAGATTAAGTGATGCTTTAAATGACTTTGGAATAGGCTTTTTAGGAAGAGAGGAAGGTAAAGCTAAAATTAAACAATTAAAAGATCAATACATTCAACAATACATGAAAGATAATGATGTAGATGAAGATACAGCTACAAAAGTTTTCGAAGGACAATTTGGTACAGGTGAAACTTATTTAAGAAAAACTTTAAAATCACTAGGTGCTTTCAAAGGCGAAGGTGCAGATCTTGAACAGCTAGCCATAAATGAAACAATTTTAACATATGCATTAGCAAACTCATTAAAATCTAAAGATAGGTTAACACAAAAAGATATTCAAATGGCAGCTAAGCTTGTAAACGTATTTCCTCTTTTAAGAGGTGAGGCATCAGTAATTGAAGCTTTAGAGGCAGTTAATAATACTCTAATTAAAGACATACAAGCTGCTGAGTTTGATTACATAAATGCATTTGGTGGTGATAACAGAACTATTGATAATTACAGAGCTAGATACGGTATAGCTACAACTACACAAGCTCCTACAATTACAAACCCATATGCAGATAAAAGCACACAAGATTTATTAAAGGAGTATTAATGGCTACCTTAGAACAATTACAAAAACAATTAGATGATAGAACTTTAGTTCCAAGTGAATTAACTAAAAAACAAAGACAAATAATTGATACACTTATTGAACGAGGAGATCTCAAAGGTCCTACCACAGAAATGATACAGGCTGAGAGAGATAAAGTTGCATCGGAGATAGCTGATGAAAGAACTTTTTTAAAAGATCCGTTAAAAGCTGGAACAGGTGTGGGTCAACCAACTTATGAATTAGTTGGAGATATTGGCGGAAGTATTTATCCCTATGTTGCTATGCGTAAAAAAATATTTGGTGCTGCTAAAAGCGGTAACCTTTGGCAAAAAGGACCTGGTTTACTTTTACAAAAAGCAACAAACGTAGCAGATAAGTTACCAGGTAGATTTAAATTATTTGGTGGTGCATTAAAATTATTAGCAAGAGCTGGGGATGTGCCAGGTAAAGTTTTACAAAGCCCATTAGGAAGAGCAGAAGTTTATTCTGTATTAGGTGGAACTGCAGGTGCTGGAGCAGGTTCAGTAACGTATGATTTATTAAATGAAACAGCTGGTACACAAATAGCCACAGCTTTAGGAGATGATCTATCTGAAATACCTCCAGGAGAAGTAGATAGAAATACTTTAACAAACGCTGGAGTCGCCATGAAAAACGCATTGTATTGGAACGCAGGGGCTGCAGCCTTAACGCCTTTTATATTTGGACCTTTGGGTAAACTTGGTAGAAAATTATTTGGGACAGTTGGTAAAGACCAAAAAGAATTAGCACAATTTGCAAGAGATAAAGGTTTGCCCATACCTTTATTATCAGCAATGAAACAAGATGTTGGACCTTTAGGTAATATTGGTAAAACATATTTTAAAACAGTTGGTGTATTTCCATTTGTTTCTGCTATTGGTCGTGATGCGTTACAAGGTGCTGAGCAAGCAGCGGGTAAAGTTTTTTTGAATGATATATCTACTTATGCACCTTTGATGAAAACAAGTGTATTGTCATCTTCTGTTTACAAACAAGTTAATAAAGTTTTTCAAGACAATGTAGATTTAATTGCATCTAAATACGGAGCTTTTGATGCATTATCCGATGCAGTGGGTAACCCAAGTATTATTACATTAAAAAAATCTACTGCTGCCGCAAGAGAATTTTTAGAAAGATTTAGAAATGAATATCCAGGATTTGCTAGATTTGTAGATGACGTTGGAGATATACCAACAAAAGATATAGATAAAATTCTGACAAATGCATCTGATCCAATTAATACTTTTATGAAAGCAATGGTAGCAATTGATACAAAAGCAATATCACCTAAACAATATAAAGGTCTTGTGACAATGTTAAATAGAGCAATTGAAGGAACAGGTTATCAAACATTAAAAAGAGAAATGTTTTTAATGAGAGAGGCATTAGAAAATGACTTTGCAAATTTTGGATCAAATATTAATAAAGCAGCTTTATTAGCTGACGAAGGAATTAAAGCAACCTATGACACAATAGCTAAACAAAGTGGTCCTGAATTAGCTGAACAATATATAAATAAATCTATTCAAGGTGCAGAAAAATTAAGAGATAAATTATTAGATGCAAATAAAACTTACTCATCTATTCTTGGTTTTTATCAAAGAGCAAAAGTTCCACAAATAATTAAAAAGTTTGATAGGTCTGCATTTACTTCTCAATCATTACAAGGTTTTTATGGTAAAGAAGCAGTATTTAGAGATCAATTATTTGAAACTTTGGAAAGAGATATATTTCAAAGTAATTCGCCGAAAGCTTTAGAACAGTTTGCAAAACTTATTGGAGCTGAGGGATCTGCAGAGTTAGGTATAAAAGCTACAGAGGGTGGTAAGGCATTATTAAAAGCTGCAAAAGCAAGATACTTATTTAATACTTTCTTAGATTCATTTGACTCTGCAACAGCACCACAAGCACAATCTATTTTTAAAAATGTAGCTGATGAAATGTTACCAGGTCAATATATGCAAGACTCTATGGAGATACTTACAAGACAAGGACGAGAGGATCTAGGAGATTTTTCTATATCTAAGGTTATAAAAAATAATGGTATTTATGATGTAAAAGATATTAGATTTAGCCCAAATGATTTTGCTCAATTTAATATTAATAAATTTTTAAATAAACTTGGTATTGGTGAAGCAACTGAGGAATTAGGAAGAGCTAAGATGACACAAATGCTTGGTAAAGAAGGAGCAAATGAATTTTTTGGTTTTACAAATTACATGAAAGCAATTTCTGATGTGCCTCTGTCTGATACTTCTACATTTCTACAAAGAAGATTAACTCTATCTGGTGGTAGAGGAATTATAGGTGGTCTAGTTATGGGTGGATCTTTTATGGCAAACCCATTAGCACCAGCAGTTTTAATTTTGTTAGCTAGAAGAGCAGGTCAAATTCTTTCTGATCCTGTTGCATTAAGATATATGAACGATGCTTTACTTCCTGAAGAACAAATTAAATTATTAAGAGGTGGCAAAATAGGAAGAGGCACACCTAGAGCTTTATTTCCAGGAAGGGATTACTTTACAGGAAGATCTATTAATCCAAGAATTACACGAGCAGGTCTAACACAAAAACGTGAAGCTTTTGCAAGATTATTAAATTACTTAAACGAGGAGGATAAAGATATTCCAACAGTAAAAGCCAATGAAATTAATCAAGAAGACATTACAAATAGATTATTAAGTTTAGATTATAGTATTCCGCAACCTAGGTATGATGATAAAACTTTACCTAAAGAAACAATTGAATCTATGTTTGTTCAACAGCTTACAAATAAATCAGGTAATGTTGATTTAGACAATGAAATGGCATCTGTCATAAGAGGCTCAGTGCAAAACGAAGAAGAAACAATTGCAGATGAAATATTAAGAGATGAAGATGCGGACAGACAAGCAGTTACAGGTGATTTAGAATTACAACCTATAGAACAAGCACCACAAACACCGGTCACCGGTCAACAAACAGCACAACAAATTCAAACATTATTTCCATTTGATACAACGTCAATAGCTGCTGCACAAAGGAGGGAACGTGGCTAACGGTAAAGTACCTAAAACTACAGGTGAGCATATTATTGCATTATATGGGCATATTTCAGGTCTAAAAAAACAACAAGATCATATGCACAAAGGACTTGATGATGTTAGACAAAAAATAAATTGGTTTTTTATTGCATTACTTGCAGGTATGGGTGCAATTATTTTGACTTTATTCAATTTATTAGCTACTTAGTAGTAGTGGTCAGAATCAATAAAAAATATCAATATAAAAAACATAATAGGTTTCAATCAGAAACAGGCAGAAAATACTTAGTAGATGAGGCTGCAGTTCCAAGCGTAACTACAATTTTAAGTGCAACTAAAAATAGTAAAGGTTTAGATGATTGGCGTAGAAGAGTAGGTAATGAGGAAGCTGATCGTATTATGAAAAATGCATCAAGTGTTGGAACAGAAATGCATAAGGTTCTTGAGTATTATTACAATAATGAAAAATATTTTAACGCCACAGATTTTGGGGAGTTACCTAGAAAAATGGCAGATATTATAAAAGAAAACCTTAAAATTACTGAAGTTTGGGGTAATGAGGTATCATTGGCTTACAATAAGGAATATGCAGGTACAACTGATTTAATAGCTGTTGTAGGAGAAACACCTACAATTGTAGATTTTAAACAAGCAAATAGACCTAAATTAGAGGAATGGGTAGAGGACTATAAACATCAACTAGGTGCCTATTATTTAGCTCATAAGACGCATTACGGGCCCGTAGAGCAGGGGGTAATATCAATTGCGACCCGAGGCCTACAATATCAAGAATTTAAGCTCTCAGAGGCTAATTTGAGTGAATATGCAGATAAATTCTTACATAGATTAGAGCAATATAATCAATCAATTAAAAAAGGTTAAATTAACCATTTCTGAGGATTATCACCTAAGGTTTTAACAGATAATTCTATCTTACTTTTTAAGGCTTGGACTATCTTATCATCAATTGTGTCTTGTGCCATAATATCGACATAAACGACATTTTTATGTTGTCCTATTCTATGTGCTCTATCTTCTGATTGTCTTCTAACCTCAAGGTTATAACTGTTTGAATAATAAATTACGTATTTAGCCTCTGTTAGAGTTAAACCATATCCTCCTGTTGTAGGGTTTGCTACAAAAAATCTACACTTTGGGTCATTCTGAAATCTTGTAACAGCAATATTCCTGTCATCAACTGACGTGGCACCATACATAGATACGACAGCATCATTGCCATATTTATCCACAAGCACCTTTATTATTTCATGAATGTTATGTACGTATGTTGCCCAAATGATCACCTTTTGATCTGTTTCTTCTAGTATCTCTAGCATTGCTTTTAATTTTGGATTTTCAAATTGAATCATGGCACCATCATCATCTTTACAATGTCCATTGGCTAATTGATGCAACCTAAGTAATTCTGTTAATTTGTTATGAACTGAAATGGTGCTGTCTTCAAGTAAAGCTAATGCGTTTTGTTTTAATCTTTCATAAACTCTTTTTTGTTCACCCTCTATTTTAACGTATCTGATTTGATATATTTTATCAGGAATATCTAAACATTGATCTTTTGTAACTCTGTATGAAAAATCCTTAAGTTTCTGTTCTAATTCTGATAGGTGTTGGTAACCCACTGGTACATTTATTGTTTCACCTTGTGCTACATATACTTCATCAAATATACAGAATCTATTGCGAAACGCATAATAACTCTTATAACCTAATAATCGTGGATCTAAGAAGGCACATTGTGTATAAAGATCCAATGGAGATTTTGTTACTGGTGATCCTGTTAATATACGGCGCACTTTCGCTAGGAATCTTAATCGTAAAATGTTCTTTGTTCGTTTTGCTTTTGGGTTTTTTATTGTTGTCGATTCATCAATTATTGTAATATTATGGGGATGTTTTTTTAAAAATTCTTCACAAGCTTTTAAGCCATTTTTTGTGGATAAAGCTTCAACATTAATTAAAAAAAATTTTAATCCATCAAACTTTTCAAAATGTATAACCTCTTTTTTTGAACTTTGTTTCCAAATGTAACAATAATATTTTACTTCATTAGGAAGATGTGTTTTTATCTCATTTTTCCAAATAGAATAAACAGATTTTGGTGCAATAATTAATGCAGCTTTTAAATTTTTAGTTAAATTTAAATAAGCTATGTTATCTATGGTTGTTTTTGTTTTACCAGTGCCCATTTCCATAAAAAGTGCGTAATTAGTCTGATTCGCAGATAAATTTAAAGCGTCCCTTTGATGTCCATAGGGTTTTGTTTTATACGGGTATTTCCACATCTTCTGTCTTATATAATTTTATACTTGCGTTTTCAATAATTAAATATATTGTCTCATTCCAGATATGGATATCGAAAAATTTTCTAATTTAGAGATTCAACAATCATCTGTGAAATCAATTACTGATGCTTGTAATGAAATGAAACAATTAGAAGAGGTAATCAAACTTGATGAGGAGAAGTTAAGCATCAAAAAGAAAAAACTCAAAGACTTCGTTGAGAGAAAAGTGCCAGAGCTAATGCAGGAAGCAGGGGTTAATGCACTTGTTTTATCAGATGGAAGTAAAGTTGAGGTCAAACCTTTTTATGCAGCACGTATACCTGAGTCTAGAACTCAAGAGGCATTTTCATGGTTAAGAGAAAATAGTTTTGAGGACTTAATTAAAAATCAAGTCACTGCATCTTTTAATAAAGGACAAGATAATCTCGTAGCTAAATTAATTTCTGTATGTGAAGAGAATAACTTCAGATACACAAAAAAAGAAAAAGTTGAGCCTATGACATTAAAAGCTTTTGTTAGAGAACAAGTAGAAAAAGGCAAGGAGCTCCCATTTGATTTATTTGGTGTCTATATCGCAAATAAAGCAAAACTAACAACGAAGGAGTAAAAATGTCAGTAAAGAACAAAGTTACGGTAAAACCGAACAACGCTTTGGCAACAGTGGACATAGAAAAATTTGCAGATCAAGGTTTCGATAACATTGATAGTAAAAGTCTACAATTACCGTTCTTAAAAATATTGTCACAACTTTCACCGCAAGTGACACAAGGTGATCCAAAGTTTATGGCAGAAGCAAAAGCAGGAATGATCATCAATACAGTAACAGACAAACTTTATGATGGTGTTAAAGGTATTCTTGTAATACCCGCATATTATAAGTTTGAATACATTGAATGGGCAGATAGAGGCCAAGAGGGCAGCACTGCACCTAGAAATGTATATGCTGCTGATAGTGATATCATGAGTAAAACTACAAGAGGAGATGATGGTAAGGATCGTTTATCAAATGGTCATTACATTGAAGAAACTGCATCACACTTTGTAGTAATTTGTGAAGATGCAATGGCATCTGAAGCATTAATTACTATGAAATCCACACAAAGAAAAAAATCTAAAAAGTGGAATTCAATGATGAACTTGATGCAAGTACCAAGAAAAGACGGTAAAGGTTTTTTCAGACCAGCACCGTTTACTCAATTGTATAGATTAAAAACTGTACTTGAGAAAAATAATCTTGGTTCATGGTATGGCTGGGAAATAACTTCTGAGGGAACATGCGAGAGTCAAAGTTTAGTTGAAAGAGCAGCTAAATTTAGAGAGTCTGTAATGGGTGGCACCGTAAAAGTTAAACACAGCAACGAAGAGCAACAGGCAAAAACACCATTTTAGTTTATGGAGTTTAAAGAAACCTTGGAACAGTTTAAAAAGCTGTTCCAAGGGACAGATAGCTATTTTGGAAAGTCTAAACCTTTGGGTCAAAAAAACTCAAGGGGAAAAGAAGAATATAAACATTGGACTGAAAAGAAAAACATTACTGATCAAGATTGGTTAGAACATCTCGAAGGTAAGAGTTATACAGGAATAATACCTATTAGAGATGATAGCACTTGCAGTTGGGGTGTTATTGATGTCGACCGTTATAATATTAATCACAAAGAATTTATAAAATTAATACGTCAAAGAAAGTATCCATTTGTACCTTACAGATCAAAATCAAATGGATTACATTTAATATTACATTTAGTGCATAGAGTTCCTGCAAAGGACATGAGAAAAAAGTTAATAATGATAGCATCAGATTTAGGTGTTAACGATAAAACAACTGATATATTTCCTGCACAAGATAAAGTGGATCTTTCTAGTCCTGATTGGGATAAAAAACAATTAGGACAATTTGTTAATCTTCCATATCAAAATGCAAAATTTCCAACAAGATGTGCCATGGATGATGAAGGTAACAGTTTAAAATACACAGAATATTTAAATTATGCAAAAAAATTTTTAATTACAAAAGAACATTTTTATGATCTCAAAACATCAAATGATGATGAGGTTAAAGAATGGCCTAATTGTGTAAACAAATTTATAAAGAATCAAGTGCAAGAGGGTGAGGGACGTAATGATGCCATGTTTAATGTTGGTATCCTTGCCAAAAAAATAAATCCAGATAAGGATTATTACGAAGAAATGATAAGGGACTTAAATAAAAAAATTTGTGTGCCAGCTTTAAATCCAAAAGAATTGAATAAAGTTATGGAACAAGTTGGTAAACATGATTACGGTTATAAATGTGGAACCTCTATAGCAAGATCTTGTTGCAATGGGTCCAGACAATGCGCTAAAAGAAAATATGGAATAGGAATAAACGAAGCTTTACCCGAGGTAGGTAAATTAATTAAAGTAAATACATATCCTGATCCTTACTGGTTGTTACCTATTCAGGGTAAAATGGTTAGATTAGAAACAAAACAGTTGTATCAACAACAGTTGTTAGGTGAAAAACTATTAGCTCATGACATAATTTGGAGACCATTAAAACCTAGTAAAAGAGACCCTGATCCTTACAGAGACTGGTTAGAAGATTTAATTACAAATAAGAAAGATATGGAAGATGTAGATAGAGAAGACGAACGTAAAGAAATATTTAATACAAGAATGGTAAAATTTTTAGAAGATACAAATGTTGTTGACGAGTTTGATCAGATTGACCACGATAATATTTGGCATGATGAAGATGAGATTAGATTTAAATTAGATACTTTTAGACTATTTATGAAAAAACAAGGCTATAATTGGTCAGAAAAAGATTGTACTATGTATTTAAAAGAAAATAATTGTGGCCAAAGTAAAAAATTCCAAGCGAACAATACGAGGCATTGGGTCTCATCATTACCAAAACAAACGGAACATAAAAACAAAAATGTCAAATTTAATAAAAAGAAAACTCCATGGGA
>TARA_R100001591_G_scaffold471_9_pt1 | contig 12558 bp, 29 predicted proteins | sample TARA_R100001591 | Tara Oceans TARA_R100001591 (sample SAMEA2622725) | marine metagenome | biome: marine biome (ENVO:00000447); feature: surface water layer (ENVO:00002042); material: "saline water (ENVO:00002010), including plankton (ENVO:xxxxxxxx)" | depth 5 m
TGGACAAAAATGTTTTTTTACTCATGGAAGGTCTGCTGATGTATTGAAAGTATCTCAAACTATGGGAATGTCCGTAACGCAGGGCCATTACCATACAGCGTTCACCATAAAATATTGGGCAAATCCAGATGCTATTTTTTGGGGTATGAATGTTGGATGTTTGATAAATCAAAAGTCGCTTTCAATGAGCTATGCGAAGAATTTTCGTACAAGGTTCATTTTGGGTTGTGGAATAATATTAGACGGAATACCTAGACTTTTACCAATGGTCTTGAATAAGAAGGGCGATTGGATTAAGAAGATAGTATGACCGATAAAAAAGACCCCTTAGAAGGCAAAATAAAGCGTTTTAAGAGGGGTTCAGCATTAGATAAGCAGATTGGGGGGGAACATTACAAGAACGCAAAAATTGACCCTATACAGCTTATCGTGGCCCATAAGCTAGATTTCATTGATGGAAATATTGTAAAATATGCTGTAAGAAAAAAACATTATGAATCTGATAGAGAGAGATATGAAAAAATTAAACATTATTGCGAATTGGCATTGGAGTTAAAATGTGGTTCACGTTAGGTAAATTAGCTTTAAAAACTGGTGCGGAGATATATCGTAATAAAAAAAGAGCCGCAGTTTTAGAATCAGAAGCTGAAGTAAAACATTTAGAGAGAGCTGTAAAAGGCGAAGTAGAATTACAAAAGATAGTACATAAAAGACAAGAGTCAGATTTTAAAGATGAATTTTGTTTGATTTTACTTTCGCTACCATTATTAATTTTAGCTTATTCAGTTTTTTTTGGTGATCCAGATTTACAACAGCGTGTAGATTATTTTTTTCAAAAGTTTGAAAACTTACCATTTTGGTATCAAGGATTAGTCATTGGTGCTTTCAGTACAATATTAGGAATCAGAGGAGTTTCAGCTATAAAGAAGAAGTAATTTGTGTTAAGAACAAAGTATGAACGATTATATACTTGTAGATGCACAATTCTTTTTTGCACCTTTGGATGATACAGAGCCATTAGGTAAAGCAATAAGCATATCTTTTTTAGACAAGTATCCTACATTTAATCATAAAGAAGAAATACTTAAAAACTTTGAAAGCAAAGGTTTAGTATTGTTAGATTATCAAATAACCTACCGACCTGTAACTGCTAATGATGACGTGGATTTTTACAATCCTACAAAACACTAAAATATAATTGCACCAAGCACAAAGCCACTTACAAAACAAATCCATTCTCTTCTGTAATGTAACTCTAATGCTTTCCAATCAGATTTACTTTTACCAAAAAATAACATTACTTCTCCTTACCCATTAATTGTAGTTCTCTTTTAAGCTCACTTTGTAAAAGAGATATTTCAGTAAGCATATTATTATAATTAGTTTTTGCTATCAAATAGTTTTTCTTAGACTCATCATCTCTTAGACGCTGTTGAGACATATCTTTATCTAAAACTATTTTTGTTTCTATCTCTTTTATTGACATCTTTTCTGCACCTGTTTTGTATTTTACATACAATCCAGCATAGAGTGTTTTCGTTTGTGTCTCTGTTCTAAGCTGGAGTGCATACGCTTCATTATACTTTTTAGATAAATCCCTTAAATCTTCCATAAGTTTTGTTCTATCTAAATTAAGATAATCTTCTATCATTTTACTTTCCTTTTTAAATTAATTTTCATCCACCAAGCAATATAATGTAGTTTATCCAAATCATTATCATAACAATCATTACATATAAAATATTCAATAAATTTGTTATTATATATAATTGAAAAACAATCTAAATTTTTTCCACATTGACAACATTTTTGTTTTCCAACTAAAGATGTTGAAATACTTATTTCAGTCCTAAAATTGGTCATTCCACTCATCCTCTCCTGGCTCTCTCATTTGTGGTTGAGCCGCTTGTTGTCTTTGTTGATATTGAGGTGGGACACTTACTCTTTTAAATGTTCCAACATCTTTCATTTTGACCATATAGAAACATAACTCTTCTTTTGTTGAGTTACCATATTTCATATCAGTTTCTACAATCCTTGATCCCCATTTAGGACTATAACCTGCATCTCTATATGCTCTAACTTCAGGTAAGTTAAACCAATTACTTACTTCAGATAATTTAAAAAACTTCTTTGTTAAAGAACATTTAAACTCTGAGTTTGCTTTTGCACCCATCTCAAAACTAGGTGACTTCTTACCTGTTGGATATAATGTAAGTGTTAATCCACAAAAGGGCTTATCAAATTGCTTCTTATTATACATCACGTTTATTCTCCTTTTTCCATTTCTGGACTTTTTTATTAAATTTAGATTCAAGGTTCTCCAGAAATTTTGATGCCTTAAATCCTTTAAAATACAAATCATCTATCTTTAATTTCATAATAGATACTTCCTTGTTAGGTTGTTTAGGAACATTAACTATTCCAAGATAATGTATTTTAATATCCGTTGTTTCTTCAACAAATCTTTTATATGTCTCAACCTGTATTGCTTGATCTACATAAAAGTCTTTTGAAGTCTTTGTATCCAGGAGAGCATTTTTACCCTTCCAAGAATCTTTTGTTACAATCATATCTAAACATCCAGCAACATCAAACTTAGGACTATATAATGGTAATTCACTAACCACTATTTTAAATCCGCTTGATTTCCACCAGTTGCTCCATTTTGTAACCATAGTCTTTAATGGCTCTGACTCTGGAAGAGATGGTCCTTTGCCTTTTAAATACAAATCAATATATTCATGAAGAGCTGTACCAATGTCTCTAGCGTGTGTTTCTAGTTCATCAGTTCTTGATTGTACTTGTTTAATAAGATTATTTATTTTATCTATTGGTTCTTTGTTTCTCACTAAAACATCTTTTAATCCATCAAGGACCATTTTACGTTTCCAAAACATCAAACCATTTTTATTTTGATGATTACCAATAATTGTTGTAACGCTTGTTTTTGGTTCTCCATCTACAATATATCTTTTACCAAATCCTTTTGGATTATGTTGTATGTAATTACCTGTTTTATTCTTCACGACTATCCTCCTCTTTGTATTTGAATGGTTTAAAAAACCACTTTAAAGAAAAACCTATACCATCTGAATATTTTAAAAGATGTCTTACCTTGATGCTATTATCTCCCTGCTCGTACTTCTGACATTGCTGGAAGGTAAAGCCACAGATTTTTCCAACTTTACTTTGTGTAAATCCTCTAACCTCTCTTGCAAATCTTAATCTTTGACCGATTAATCTGTCTGTTATTTCCTGGTTATTAGGATTCATATGATATTGCTCTCTTAGCATAACCATATTTTGTTTTGTTTTCTTAATATTTTCTTTACGCATATTACCTCTACTTTATGATTGAATGTCCTCTGTTGTTCATACAAATTTTATAGATAGCTTCATACTCAGTTTCTGCTTTTGGATCACCTATCCAATAAACTATGTTACCTACAAATGTTGTATTATTTTTTGCTAATGTCTTACAATGTTGTAAATCATTAGTTATCTCTTTTGCTTGATCTTGATTGTATGTGCCTGATCTACCTGCTGTATCCACTACTGGCGAATAACTCGCACATCCTTGTAAAAAAGCGACAAGTATCGCTGTCCCTAGTATCCTTTTTATCATAACCACCTTTCCTATTTACTTTTTCTCAAACAATCTTAGAGCTAGTCTTTTTTTTAAACTCTCTAATTTGTACAACTCTTCCTTCTTCTTTGTTATCCTGTGTACTACTTTGAAGTATCGTTGATTTGTTTTGAGGTTCTGTATGCTGTTTATTTGCATAGTCTCTCTCGTTTATAAATTGAATGACATTATTCGCTAATACCATTCTGGGTTTTACTACATCTTGTAATGTAGCATTTTTGGGGTATCCCCCAAAAACTTTTCTAAATTGGTCCTGCCAATCTTTAGCTTTACATTTTATAATTGATACTACAAAAGACATTTTATCTAAAACCTCTGCCTGTTAAAATCATAGACAAAGCATTTTTATAAACTTTATCATGTGATTCAAAAGATATTTCTGCTTTTGTAGTTGTATTAAAACAAGATATTTCATTACCCTCTGTTTTAATAAATTTTACATCTTTATCTTTATATCCTGATGTACTTCTAAATTTACGAATAGCATCTCCTTTATCATCTTGATAAAATATTTTTTTACCATTCTTCATTATAAAAGTAGTAGTTTGCATATTTTCTTCATTAGTTTTTTTCATTTTTCCTCCGTTGTTATCCATGTCAAAAAACTATCAAATCTGGGTTGTAAGTCAATACATAAAAAACACCAATAAAATAGCCATTTTTTGAGTCTGATTACAAATAAGATTTGTATTTTTTTTAAAAACATATAAAATTGATTTGATTCGTTTTTAATGTATAAGGATAATTAACCACTAGGTTAGTTTTTTTTAGTTATCCTTTTTAAAAAAACGAAAACGTAAAAAGTTGTGGGTAGGACCTCCCTCTTACCCACACATAAAAGGAGGAAGGATGCTAACTAAAAAAATAAAAAGTCTATATGGAAATCTTATAGCTGTACAAGGCAGATATGTAGATTTGGCAATCAAACTAAAACAAGACCTAAAACTAGAGTATAAAAAGGACCATATGCTTGTAGCTTATACTCAATTAGATAAACCTATTAGGACAATAGACATTCCTGATAAATTCAATGGTAAATTAAATAAATTGTATTATTATCATTGGAGGCCAGTTGATACGAAACAAATAGCTCTATGGGAAAATACAAAACAAAAGCAGAGAGAGAACACATGAGAAGGGTGTCCGAATTGGGTTGTATCATTTGTGGAGGTGTTGCAGAATTACATCACCCCAGAACTGGTGTAGGCATGGGCCAGAGGTCATCACATTTTTCAGTATTACCGCTTTGCTTTAGACATCACAGAACAGGCAAAGACTCTATACATCTTGGTAAAAAATTATTTATTGAGAAGTTTGGAACTGAAGAAGAATTATTAATCAAAGTAAAAGGGAGGTTAGAATGCGATCAGGGTATTTTTTAGCGTTTCGTAGCGTGTGGAAACATCCAGCTTTCAAGAATGTAATTGAGTCTGCAATATGGCTTTATATTGTTTCAAATGCGACACACAAAGATAAGGAGTTAAAGTTTATGGAAAATCCAATCTTTGTAAAACGTGGTGAACTAATATTTCCAATTAGAAAAAATGCTTCTATATGGAAGATGCCATATACAACAATGCGGTTATTCATACATAGGTTGAAACGTAAGAAGATGATTACGACAAGAGTGGCCACTATAAACCCACATAGAGACCACAAGTACAAATCTGTCACGATTATAAGTGTTGTAAATTATGATAAATTCCAGCAGTATGATCTGACACCTGACCAGTACAAAACCACTTCAGACGCATTACTAAATAAATCACTAAGTAATATAACTAATATTATAGGTCCATCAAAAGATGTTAATAGTGGGTATAAGGTAATAGATACTTGGGGTGATGAAGAGACTGTTGAACGTGATGGAAAAAGATACAAGAGGCACAGATGGAAGGGAACAATAACACCAATTACATGACCTGCCCAACTTGTAAAGGAAGAGGATTTTATAGTGTTGATTATCACTTTGTGGAAGAAGAGACATGGGCCAGATGTGATGATTGCGAAGGTAAAGGTAAATTAGAATATGATAAGAAGGAAGAAGAGTAAATACAGACATTGCGTTATAAACAAAACAAAGTATTACTTCTATTCTATCAAATGGCTTGATATTCTCGGAGATGCAGGTCACGCTGATACCAATGAGTTCTCACAGATGCAACCAGCTAAAATGATTACACAGGCATATCTATTTAAAAAAGATAAAAAGTTTGTATGGACTTTTGCAAGTTATGACGAAAATGAGGCACAATTTTCAGATCGTAACGTATTCCCTTTAGGTTGCATAATATCTATGAAAAAGATAGAAGTCTAAATAGGACAAAATTATGACAGATTCACAAAAACAACACAATGCAGTAGGCAGACCTAGATTACAGATAGACTACAAAATACTAAGTAGATTATGTCAAATAGGATGTCCTGACTATGAGATTGCAAAAATATTAGGTGTATCTGCAAGAACATTACGAAGAAATTTTGCCGATTTTATTGACGAACACAGAGAGAAGGGAAAAGCTAGTTTGCGTAAAAAGATGTGGGATAAAGCTCTTAAAAAAGACAATACCCATATGCAAATCTGGTTAAGTAAAAACATTCTAGGATTTAGCGATAGAGTGCAACAAACAAACATTACTGAACCTCTGCCATTAATTATTGAATCAGATGCAGAGACAGTAGATGGCTAAGAGAAAAAATATATTTGGTGTAAATACTTATGTCAAAAGGACCAGGAAGAAAAGACCAGGCAGACATACAAAAAGACCAAACAAGAATACAAAAGAATTTCACAAAAAAAAATATAGAGGACAGGGTAGATGAAGCGGTCTAACTTCTATCCTAACGGAGAGTTTATACCCCATAGAATGCCACAAGACTTTAGACCATCACAAGGTAAGTATAGCTGTGGAAGCTGTGGAGTATATTCTAGGAAGCATGGATTTTGTTACATATTTAGACAAAGAGGTGTTAGAGACACTTATGTTTGTAACAAATGGCGACCTAGAACTCTAAGATGAAATATCTATATATTCTTTTGCTGTCAGCATCAGTAGAAGGATATTATACAATCAAGATAGACAGAGATCATAATTTAACCTGTTTTGACCAAGCAGAGCAATGGATTAAACAAAATGCTACACATACCTGGCAAGATCAACAAGGTTATTATCTAAATAGGTCAGACAAAAAAGAATTAGTTTTTGGTGCTTATTGTGATAATAAGTAGATATGGCAAAATTCAAGGGCAGATCAGTTACACTTAATAAACCTTTCAGATCACCAACAGGTACAAAAAAGTTTGCTGTGTATGTCAGAAACAGAAGGACCAATAGAGTACAAATAGTAAGATTTGGTTTTAGAGGTATGAGTATAAAGAAAAACATACCATCAAGGCAGAGGTCTTTTTTAGCTCGTATGGGCGGAGTTTTAAAAAGAGTAAAAGGGCAAAAGTCTCTGAGTCCTGCCTTTTGGAGTATGAGGTCCTGGCGTAGAGGATTCAAAATATGAAGGTTAATGATAATACACAGATTTCTTTACCAATTAGAAACTTAGTTGCTATCATTGGTGCTGTTGCAGTTGGTGTGTGGGCATATTTTGGTGTGGTAGAAACTCTTAATGTACATAGTACAAAACTAAAACTTATGGAAAGTGATTTAGAAAAAAACACAGAGTTTAGGATTAAGTGGCCAAGAGGTGAGATGGGGTCTTTACCAGCAGACTCAGAACAATTTTTACTTATAGAAGATTCTATTGTAGAAATAGAAAAATTAACTACAAGAGTTGATGAAATGATGAATAACAAAGTAAATATAGAGAGATTAATAAAAGACGTAGATAAACTTACAGAGTCATTAGAAATTTTAAAAGACAAAGTAAGAGCAAACGGAGCTTATAAATGATAGAAACAGTAGTAGCTTTATTGATGATGTTAAAAGGTGATGTAATTGAACACACATACAAAGAAAAAATGAGTGACTGCCTAAAGTCAAAAAGAATAGCTGAGAGACAGGTTAGACCTGAAAGAGTGCAGTTTTCTTGTCAAAAGATAAAAGCACAAACAGAAATATATATGGGAGCTAAAAAGATTGTAAGAGTTATAACTTTAAGCAAATAATTTATGGTGAAAAAAATGATAGATTGGGTACTTACAAAGATTGAAAAAATCACTAGCAGAATTTCGTTATGGAGTTTCAACAAAAAGGTCCACAGGAAATATTATAAAAAAAGAAGGAAGCGATCCTGGTTGGATGATTTAGCCAATAATACTCCAAACTCAGGAATGTTTAAATGATAAATGAAATGGGTTTTAGTAATAATGATGTGTTCACAATATCAAGGCATATGTCTTGATCCACACAAATTTGATGAAAAGTATGATGATGTGTATTCGTGTTTGATTGAAGGATACAATAAATCAATAGAAAAGACAGAAGAACTTGGAAAAAGAGAAGTGAACAAACATAAAATTATTATGAAATTTGATTGTTATGAGGATAAAACTTACAAATCCGCAATATCAGGTGAGTCATTCACAAAAGCGATTCAGAGTTCTTATAAGCGGTAGAAGATTTGGTAAAACATATCTCACAATAGTTGAGATGATGAAACAGGCCGCTATACCAAATCAAACAATATGGTATGTAGCACCTAGTCTTAAAATGGCAAAAGAGATTTGTTGGTCTAATCTTAAAGAGATGCTTTACAAATATAACTGGGTACAAGACATCAATGAGACTACACTTACAATACATATTAGAAAAACAAACAGCACCATATCACTTAAAGGTGCAGAGAACTTTGATAGCTTACGAGGAAGCGGTATAAATTTTTTAATATTAGATGAGTTTGCAGATATAGATAAAAGGACCTGGACTGAAGTGTTGAGAGCTTCTGTTGCAGATACAAAAGGCAGAGTCCTTATGTGCGGAACACCAAGAGGTTTTGGTAACTGGTCATATGAACAATATTTAAAAGGTAAGACAGACCCAGAGTGGGAGTCTTTTCAATATACTACATTAGAAGGTGGCATGGTTACAAAAGAAGAACTGGACCAGGCCAAACAAGATATAGACATTAGAACATTTAGACAGGAGTTTGAAGGTACGTTTGAAAACTATGCAGGAGCTGTTTATTATAACTTTCATCCAGTAGATAGTGTTGTTGATAAAAAGATAGACTTTTCCAAACCTGTACATATTGGGATGGACTTCAACGTATCGCCAATGTCAGCTTGTGTAGCACAAATAGATAAAGATAAGGTTTATATCGTAGATGAGATAATTATTTATGGAAGCAATACTGATGAAATGTGCCAGGAGATAAGAGATAGATATGGTAGCAAAATGCGGATTATTATATATCCTGACCCAGCTTGTAGGCAAAGAAAAACAAGTGCAGGAGGCAAAACAGATTTATCTATCTTACAAAATGCTGGTTTCCAGGTTAAAGCTAAATTTAAACATTCTGCAATTAGAGACAGAGTGAACAATGTTAATTCAAGATTAAAAGATGCAAATGGTAATAGATATATTTTTGTTAGCAAATCTTGTAAAACATTGATAAAAGGATTACAAAGGCAGATATACAAAGAGAATACAAATATTCCTGATAAAGAGGAAGGATTTGACCATATGAACGATGCTTTGGGATATTTAATAGATTTTATTAAACCTCTCATTGTAATCACACCACCAAGTCCTGCTCAGAGATGGAATGTTAAAGAAGGAAAGTATGGCATACAGCAGAGACGAGGCACTAGATACTCATAAAGATTACAAAGAGACTATTATGAACTGGGAGTATTATATCCGTAGTTATAATGGAGGTTATGATTATACATTGGGCCAGTATCTTAACAGATACAATTTAGAATTAGATAATGAGTTCAACCAGCGTCTAGGCAACACACCATGCGATAACCATTGCAAGAACATCATACAAATTTATTCATCATTTCTTTTTAGAGCAAAAGCAAGAAGAGATTTTGGATCAATGGCAGACGAAGCAAGTTTAGAATCATTCTTAAAAGACGCTGACCTTGAAGGTAATAGTTTTAACAATGTGATGAAACAAGCACAAAACTATGCTTCAATCTATGGTCATTGTTTTCTAATATTAGATAAACCATCAATACAAGCAAGAACAAAGGCAGAGGAACTTAATCAAGATATACGACCATATATCTCTATTGTAACTCCAGAGAATGTTTTGGACTGGAATTTTAAAAGAGAAGTAAATGGAAAATATTATTTAGATTATTTAAAAGTAAGAGAAGAGGTAGATAAGGATGGTGGTATCTATATGAGAATGTGGTATCCAGATCGTATAGAAACATTGTATCAAAAAGATAACGAAGAACCCTCTATTATAGATACTGCCGATAATCTGATTGGCAAAATACCAGCAGTTATTTTATACAATTCTAAATCGCACAAGAGAGGGATTGGTCAATCAGACCTTACTGATATAGCTGATTTACAAAAAGCGATTTACAATGAGTATTCTGAAATAGAGCAACTTATAAGATTAACAAACCATCCATCATTAGTTAAAACACCAAGCGTTAACGCAAGTGCAGGTGCAGGTGCTGTAATAGAGATGCCAGAAGAAATAGACTCAAATTTAAAACCATATCTATTACAACCATCAGGACAAAACTTAAATGCTATTATGGAATCTATTAGACACAAAGTAGAAGCTATAAATAGAATTGCACATACAGGAGCTATCAGGACCACAAAAACACAAGTGTCATCAGGTATAGCATTACAAACAGAATTTGAATTACTTAACGCAAGACTATCAGAAAAAGCTGATAATTTAGAAATAGCAGAGGAGCAAATATTTAGATTATATGCAACATTTCAAAACACTACATTTGATGGTGAAATAAATTATCCAGATAGTTTTAATATAAGAGATTATGCAACAGACTTACAATTCTTTTCTATGGCTAAAGCAATGAATATAGAATCACCTACATTTAACAAAGAGGTAGATAAAGAAATTGTTAGAGCTGTAATAGATGATGATGAATTACTAAACCAGTCATTTGAAGAAATAGATGGTCAATCAGAAGTAGGTCAATTTACACAAGATGAACCACAAGAAGAAGATGTTGAAGATGAGCAAGTCTAATGGCCGACAAAGTAAGACAATTTACTATTTATAGAATTAGAAACCTAGATAGAGCAGAACAAGAATATTACCGAACATTACAGAGAACATTAGATAAAATAGAAGATGATGTTGTAAGACTTGCAGGAAAAGACTTACCAACACAAGCAGGTAAATTAATAGAATTACAAGCCGCAGTATCCATAAGACCTAAGATAAGAGCTATCATGCAAAGAGAGTTTTTAGGATGGGCCGATACATTAACAAAACGTGGATTTAACAAACAAGCAAAACGTATTGAGAGAGCTTTTAAATCTATTGGTAATATACCTATTGCATTCCAGGAACTTACAAAAGGTGATCTAGAATTAGTAAGAAATCTTAAACTACAAACCTTTACGCAATTTAAAGATGTATCTAATACATTTACAAAAAGACTAGCTGATAAAGTTTATCAAAACACTTTAATAGGTAGAGACTTTGTAGATTTAGAAACAGAGCTTAGACAAACCATAAATGGTATTTATAGCAAATCAGATGATGTAGAGGCAAACAAACTTGCAGAGTTTATAAAGAAAAACAAAAACAAAAAGTCAGCACAAGCAGAGGTTGATAAAGCAGTTCAAACATTACAATCTAAATTTGGCAGAGATAGAGCTGGGGATAATATGAGAAAATATGCAAGTCAGATTCTAAATGATGGCCTTAGAGAGTTTGATGCACAGGTAAATGCAAAAAAAGCGTTAGATGCAGGATTAACACATATTAAATATTTTGGAGATATAATACCAGAAACTAGAAGGATTTGTAGAGATGTGCTTAATGGTGTATATAGAAAACGGAAGAGTAATCTCTTCACTATTGACGAAGTAAGAAAATTGTGGGCCAGACAAAGTTGGAGTGGTAAGAAACCAGGTGATCCTTTAGTAGTCAGAGGTGGTTATAATTGCAGACATCAATGGAGTTACGTCAATCCAGATTGGTATGATAGTAACGGACAATTAATAATATAAGGAGAAAAAAATGTCAGATGACAAACAGGTTAATCAACCGAAAAATGATGCTGTTGTAGAACAGGTTAAAGAAACTAAAACTGACGAGGTAAAACCAGCACCTCAATTTACACAAGAACAGCTTGATAACATTATCAAACAAAGACTTCAGGCAGAGCAATCTAAATATACAAGACAGCTTGAAGAACAAAAAAAAGCTGAAGAAGAAGCTCAAAAAGATAGAGCAATCAAAGAAGCTAAAACAAAAGCTGATCTTGAAAAATTGATGCAAGAGAAAATAGCAAGTAAAGATGCTGAACTGCAAAAGATGAGAGCAGATATAAAAAAAGAAAAGATTGATAATAGTCTTTTATCTGTTGCTTCAAGATACAATGCAATTAACCCTCAACAAGTAAGTGACTTAATTAAGAATCAAGTTAGACTGAGTGACGATAATCGTATTGAAATCCTTGATAACAATAGCAATATAAGATATAACCCAAAAGGTGAGCTTTTTAGCATAGAAGATCGTGTCAAAGAGTTCTTAGAGGCAAACCCACACTTTTCCGCAAGTGGCAAGTCTGGTTCAGGAAGCCAGAGTTCTGTCGGAGGTAAGACTGTAAAACCTTTTAATATTCAGGATTTAGATTTGAGTAAGCCAGAAGATCGTAAAAAGTATGCAGAGTATCGCAAACAAAGAGACTCTGGACCAGTTCAAATCAACTTAAACAATAAATAAACGGAGATAAATAACAATGGCAAACGAAACAACATCGTCAACACTCTCGGAACTATATA
>TARA_R100001591_G_scaffold43842_2_pt1 | contig 12484 bp, 16 predicted proteins | sample TARA_R100001591 | Tara Oceans TARA_R100001591 (sample SAMEA2622725) | marine metagenome | biome: marine biome (ENVO:00000447); feature: surface water layer (ENVO:00002042); material: "saline water (ENVO:00002010), including plankton (ENVO:xxxxxxxx)" | depth 5 m
ATACAAAGCCATGTTTTGTGCGGTATGATTCCAGTTAATATCTGTAGCAACCCCAGATCGCATGTTATTAAGCTGACCAGCAGTACTAGAGGCATATCCTTCGGCTAAACCAGCTGCAAGACCATCGGCTGCTGTCATAGCCATTCGAGCACCAATAGAAGTACCAATACCAGCAGCTGAGCCGGAGCCAAACATAACTCCTGCGCCAATACCAGTAGGAACAGTTCCTCCAATAAAGTACATAGCATATGGATCGCCGCCAACATCAATTCTTAAAGTATCTGTTAAACGTCTAGTCCAGTCAGCCCATCCTTCATGAAAGTTAGTTTCAAAAAGTTTTTCTCGCATAGAAGTTGCAGCAATACGCTGAGCCTCAAACATTGCCATATTAGCGTAAGTAAATCTATTACTAGCAAGAAGATTACCATTAGAGTCTCGTAAAAAAGTTTCTTTGCTAAATCCGTTTTCAAGAAGAATTTGTTGACGGCTTTCTGGAAGATTATCCCATGCTTCGTCTTCCCATCCTTCTTGTCGTTCTTGAATTGTTTGCATTGCCTCATGAATAAAATCAAAGCCAGTAACTTCCGAAATAGCTTCAATTCGAGCTAACAATTCAGCACCTTTTTCCGCTGTATTAGTAGTAGAATCGCTATTTACTAAAGTATTAAGATCCCTAGCTACCATTTTATGAGCTTCGTTATAAACAAAAACCCTAAGAGCATAGCCATAAAGACCTCTATTTGTTGCTTCTTGTTCTAAAATAGGAAAAGAGGTTGTTGAAAAATTTCTGCTTTCGTCAAAAATAAATCTATCTTTTGAGGCTTCAACCGCAGCTTGAGCTACTTCTGAGTTTGGGTTTTCAAGTAACTGTTTTGGTGCTTGTTTAAGACGAACTAATTCCTCTAAAATTAATCTGTTTTTTTCTTCCGATGGAATTTGTTTTTCTTTTCCAGACAACACACTACGAATGGTACTAACTAAACCTCGATTTGGATCAACGTTTTCGTTATACCTTTCATGCGCAAGCTTATAGGCAACCCTGTAATATGATCGACTAAATCCTAAGTACCTATAAAAGGCATTATCTTCACCGGCAAAATCACCGGGAACAGTAGGAGTAAATCCTAATGTCCCTGAACGACTTGTCCATTCTTTATGGGCGGTATTTTTATTAAAAATAGACGCTCCAAATCTACTAACTACACTAGAATCTAAATCTGAAAACTTTTCAGTAAAGTACTTTTCAAATTCTTTTCGCCTACCAGCTAATAAATTTGTCGCTAAATCAGTAGAAGTATTTGCTCCAAAAACTCCATTCATTGCAGAATCATTTTGGGATGTAGGTAAAACCACAGACTGCGAAAGACTGGCAGTATTAAAAGTTTCTGGATCACTAGCTTTAAGCAAAGCTAAATCAAAACTGTTTCCTTTAAATTCACCACCAATACCATCTAACATCCATGTATCAATTTCATTTCCGGTTGGATTATTTGATGTAGGATTTCTTTTTGGGCCAATAGATCTAATACGTTCTAGTTCTTCTGGCGAAGTATAAGTTGGAAAAATAGACATAAATATATTCCTTAAGTTGGGGGTTTTTCAACGCCATACATAAAAGTCCTCGCTTATCTGTTAAGACAAACGAGGAAAAGTTAATTTGATTATGTTTTCAAAAATAGCTAGAGTTAATTACTTTCCGGTCCTCATATTATTTCTGTGGATTTGAAGCAACTTTCTCGTTGTTTGTTGACGATCTTCCTCTTCTTCTTTTTGTCTTAGCATTTCATTTCCTGATTGCATAGAAGAATTCTGTAAAGGATAACGACGGTTAATAAAAACTGTAGGCCCTTTGTTAAAATGATTATCAACAAGACTAGCTAATGTTTTATCAAGATTTTCATCAGAATCAGTAAACCTAACAGTATATCTTACTTCCCGAGTTGATTGTCCATCCTCAGTTAAAATACTAGGTCCTGCTAATGTAGTGTCTGGTAAGATTTTAAACACACCCCTAAACTGTTCTCTGTGGATTTGAAACAACAACTCTTCGCGTTGCTTTTGACGATTAGCAGCTTGCTCTGGTGTGTAGCCTTCGTCATCAGAAACTAACAAGTCTAATTGACGAGGCCTAAGAGTTATTTTTTCTCCGTTTAAATCTCTACCAACAACAAATAAGTTTGCTAATCCTTTTCTTTTTTTGTTTGTTTGGTCTTCATTATTAGGCTCTTCAGAATTTAACCAAGCCTGTCTTACAAAGCCTAAAAGAGCTTGTCCTTCTGCTGTAGTTGGTAAACTAAAGGGAGAAACTAAAAAATTAGGATCAGCATATGCTAAATTAGGAATTTGATAGTTACCATCAGAAACATACTGATCAATAGTATCACGGCTATATTTTCCAAGCCTAACTAATTCATAAGTATTTGACGCAGCTTTAGCTGCTTCTGCAATAAAAAGTTTTGCTGTTAATCGTACTTGAGGATCCTCGTCTATAAGAGCCTCTACTAAATTACCATCTTCACTTTTTAACCCGCCTGCCCAAGCTCTATAGTTTTTTTGAGCACCCTGCAAAAGATTAATATCAATCTGATTTAAATCTTCTGTATCTCCCTCATTTATTTTCGTAAATAGTGAATATAAACTTTTATCACCATCCGGCGGAAGATCTAAAAGACGTTCTCCAGCTGCTCTATATTCATTAGGACGATTAGTTTCACGCAAGGCTACTGCTGAAACTACATCTTGCGGGTTTTCTAAAGCAGGACCATAACGAAACATAGCGTCCATTTGTTTATAAAAATTAGGATAGTTTGTTTTAATTTGTGCTTGTAGGGCATTGCTTTTTCTATAAGCTTCTCCAATAAGGGTCTTTTCCGTTTTGGTTCTATTTAAATACTCTTCTTGTCTTAAAGCAAAAGTATTAATAAAAATGTCAGTAGCTTTTTTAGAGTGTGCAAATAAATCTGGTGTATTGGGATTCAAAGAAACAGCTATCCCTTCCATAGGATTTACTGAAATAACCCTTTCAAGTCCCCTAACCTGATAAGATACTTTTTTAAGCTCTTGTCTTTTAAGCATCGCCTCAGCAAAACGAGCATCTTCTACTTTTGTAGAAAACTCAACTAAATAATCTAAAACAGCGGGAGGAAGTTTTTCTGTGTTTTTGTTTCCAATAAACATCCCCGCAATTTGATCTTGTTCGTTTGAATCAGGATCCATATAATTTAAAGCAAACCCAACCTTATTAGACATGTTATCTATAGTTTCAGTAATTGCTACCGGCAAAAGATTATCGCCTTTGTTACGTCTTTCTCTATAATCAGAAGCAGTCATTGTTTGCCAACCTTCAGGACCAGCCATCCCAGAAGGAACTGGATAAGAAAGAGTTGTAATCATATAGGTTCCCTGATTACTAGACTCTCCAAGAGAAAAAGGTAAAATGACCTGATCAAATAATTGCTGAGATAAATGTTGTGCTTGGCTATAGCTTAAGGTTTGAGAAATATTTTGGTTAAATAAATCCATATTTTCTTCTATAATTTTTGTAACAGTCTTTTTTCTTGTTTCGTTAAGTTTTTTAATTGAGTCATTGAAATAAGAATTTAGTTCTTCTTGATCTTTAATTCCATACTCTTTCCATTTTACTTGATTAGATTCATAATCAAAATACCTAAACAAAGACCCAAGCCTAAAATATTTTTCCATAGTAGTTGTTTGATCATCAGCAAAAATAACATCAACTGCGCCTTCAACTCCGTTTGCAATTGCGCTTATAGGATTTTTGTGATTGGGTGAAATTATACTGGTAGTGATTGCCCAAAGTGCTGGACCAGATTCTCTGCCTTGTGAGGCAGCTGAAGCAAGCTCGTGTGAATATTTCCTCATTCCATCCTGTCCAAGACTAGGGGGAGAGGAAGAAGAAAGCTGTGTTGCAGCAAATTTATTGCCTTCAATAGCAGCAGCAACTTGATCAGGATCTATTTGAGCAAGGTTTCCAATTTTGGAATCTAACTCTACAAGTAAATCGTTTGGAATAGTATTAAGAGTAAAAGAACGCTCTCCAAAAACTAAAGCGGGAGTTCCATCTACCTCAGAAATTTCAGTAACTAAGCCAAGACTTCGACCCTGCATAATTGCTTGCACAACAGGAGTATTAAGATTTGTATAACCGTATTGATGCATTCGGTTAATAAAACCTAAGCTATCTTGACGGTATTGTCCTGCTAATTGATTATTAGCTAATGCTCTAGATCCTGCTGCTAAGGTTGCTTGGGTTTTAGTAATAAACCCCCTTAAGTTTCCATAAACAGGAGAAGCTTCATCGTACTCATCTAAGTGAGTATTAGCCCACTCAAGAGCATCAACAGGCGACATATTATTTAACTTATTAGAAATTTCAAACCACTTGTCGTTTTGATGAGCAAGGTAGTCTTGTCCCGAAATACGAGCACTTAATTCATTATACTTCCGGGCTGTAACTCTATTAGGCTTGTAAGTATTACTATCAAGCCAAGCCTTCATCAGCTTAGGATCACCATTAGTTTTTTCAAGATGCTGAGTATAATCAGTTTCAAAATCAGCATAGTCTTTTTCTGACTGAAGGCGATACATTCTTTCGTAGTTTTGAATACCCTGTTGAATTCCTCTAGTGGCTCCAGAAATAGCTTCATACAAAGCTGTTCCAGAATCTTGAATCTGGGCCTGAACTCCAATACGAACGTCAGGTCCGGGCGAAACTGCTCCTCCAATTATAGGAGAAATGTTTGCAGGAGCCTGCCCACGAGGAGCAACCTGTTGCTGCGACCCTCGAGTAACAGCTCCTTGCTCTCGTCGGTTATCTGGCTGTGGCATAATTATTCTCCATTATTAATTAAAAATCTGCTGTGGCGGTCCTACTCCATCCACTGGATATACATAAGATGGCGCAGGAGGTCCCATTTGCCCTCCAGAGCCTGGAGTAGATCCCGGTGACTGCCTTGCTGCCATTGCTCCTCCAATTCCACCAAGACCCTGAGCAACAGCCCCTAAAAGAGCTCCTGCTACCATACCACTCGTGTTCGGCATTTGAACCGGGGTGGCAGGAATATAGGTAGGCGGTTGATTTGTGGGCCGAAGATTTCGTTTTTTAAGAATTTCGTTTCGTTGATTTTGAAAAGCAGCTAATTGATATTCGTCATTAATACGAAGTCTAGCATGATCATTCAACATATTTTTTTGAGTTTGTCGTTGAATGGCTTCGGCAGAGCCTCCTCTTCCAACGCCTCGGCTGGCTAAAGATCCAGACTGTCTAGCCATAGTTTCTCGAAAGTTTCTAACAAGCTGTTGAGTCTGATACTGTGATTGCTCACGATAGGCACGCTGTCCTAAAATTTGCTGTTCAAGAGATTCTCGCTCAAGAATAGCATTTCCAAAAAGTCTATCAAATTCTTGCAGCCCCATTGTTCCGCGCTGCTGAGATAAGGCTAACTGCTTTTCGAATTCAGACCACTGCTGGTTAATTCTTTGTTGCTCATACTGAGCCCTTGCTCCAGTTGCCTGACCTTGCGCGCTTGATACAGCTCCTGCTGCGCCCATAACAAGGCTGGCAACTCCAAGTGCAACTGCTGCCATTATAAAATCTCCTTAATATAAGAAAGTACAGACTCAGGATCTTTGCGGAGTGTTTCCATTTTTATCCGAATCTGAGGAGTTTCATTAAATATAGTATCAAGTCCATACTGTTGGTTTTTAAAAATACGAGAAATTTCGTAAGGAGCAGGATCAGGAGAGCCTTCTGCAATTGCACAAGATCTAATTGATTTAACCTGCTCAAGAAAGTTATTTCTTGTCATAACAACAACTAGTTTTACATCCTCAATATTTAATCTATGAAACTGGGGATACCAAAGTTTAATTACGGAGTCTTCTTCCGTAGGAATATTTTCATCTGTAAATAAAGCTTCCTTTTTAATATCCCAAAATCCTTCGGGATTTTTATCGGGAGCTGAATAAGAAGGAAACTTTTCACTATAGCTGTGAGGTTTATACTCTTTAATAAGCTCTCGCATCATTGCAGAAGTTCCACATCGAGGAGCTGTACCTGTAACAACAATCATCGACTTCTCCTTAAAAAGTTTGGTCGATTGTTTCGTCTATCGCTTCCCCCAAAAATAGTTTGTATTCTAGAGGTTCCGCTATTGCCGCGACCCTCACGGATTAGCTCTGCACGGCGGGCATCATCAACCCACATATTAATATAATCTTCTTCTGCTTTTAGTGCATTTTTAGCTGATAGTTCTTCAACATCAACCTGAAGCCAGTCTCTCCAAAAATCACAAGCAGAGGACAGAACATCTACTCTATCATCATGCTTAAGAGATCCTTTGGCATCTGTAAGTCGAGTAAGCTGCTTTTGAGTTTGTTCTTCTCGAATAGCTTTAGAATTAAATACCAAACGATGGCTTGCCATAACAGGCTCAATATTATTAATCATTCGAGCTTCTTTTGATCCTTGTACCCGATAATCGGCTACAGAAATCTGACCACATATGCGAGCTGCAATAGGTCGCATAAGAGCCGCAACAGTACCATCGCCAAAGTTTGATTCAATACGAATTTCTGAGGCACTATATTGTAAAGCTTTCTTTGCGATTTTTTCAAGCGTTTTATCATCGTATCCACCATCAAGGCCAAACAGCTCGTGAATAACAACGTACCCATTTACCGTAGATGCAACGCACACAGCTGTTTCATCTGAGCCTCTGCCTGAAGGATCGACAAATACAATTGTTTGAGTATATGGAATAAAGCTAGGAGAAATATACATAGGTTTATATAATTTATCTCCAGACATACCAAAGCTAGGCAAATGCTTATATGGCTCTGCACTAGCCCATACAACTCGTTCAGGAAAAACTTCTGGGTCTACATCGAACACAACAAGATCTGAAAGCCTTAGTGGATATTTATCTACATCCGCTAAAGAGCAGTCAAGTCGATAATGTAAATCAAATTTAGTAGGTCCAATTTTAGCCTTACGTTCTTCTAATAATTCTTGAGAAAATCGTTCCGGTTGAGTCGAAATACCTGCATCCCCGGGAAGGGCCATAATCCAATCAGCAACATTTTCACATTGCGAAGGAATATTTTTGTCAGGAATAAGAGCTGGAAATTTAATTTGAGGGTAGCTTTCTGCTAGTTTGTTATAAATAGAATCTCTAGTTTGAGGAGTTCCTAGCATAATAACCCGTCCACCCGGATTTCTAATTTGCTCTAATTCATGAAGCCTACTTAACAATCGCTCTCTTTGTGTTTCTGTATCGGAGTTTCCTTCAATTTCAATATCATCACTAATAACAATATCAGCATGACTACCAGTAATTTGGCTGGTAATACCTCTAGCAAATACAGAGGCATCTTGTCCGATTTTTTCTCGTGAGCCGCAGTTAAAAGCAAAAGCATTATCAATCATTCCCTCAGAAGGACTAAGGTGATTACAATACGGAACAAGATCTAAAATTTTACGAGTCATACTAATAAACTCAATAGCTTTTTGTGCGGTTGCAGAAAGAACAATAATAGTAATATCTGGATCACGCAATAAAAACCATGACGCTAAAATTGAAGTAAGAACCGACTTACCCGCACCTCGTCCAGCCTGAAGCTGTAAATCTGTGCTATAGTCCTGAAGGGCCTCAGCCATTGCATATTGGATATCTGTAGGAGCAACCCCAAACAAATATTTCATTGTAGCATAGAGATGATTTCTAAAATCTTCTACCATCTCATCAGGTACACTGTCTGGAATTAGGTCTTGATTAAGAGGGTTCATATTGTTCTCCTTGAAAAACTGGCAAGAGGTTTCCCTCTTAACCAGTTTTGTTAATTTTAAACGGAGCAGAATCTTTTAGAATCTGTTTGATTTCTTCTCCCTGAAGACCGGGCAGATCATCCATATTGTGCCTATAGTCTGAAAGAAGACCGCGAGCAACCTGAGCCCAGCCAGCAGTTGGCTCCGTTTTTAGTTCTTGAATTACTGCATTAAACAATACAGTTTCAAGTTCAGTAACTTTTTTATTTTCCATAAGCTGTCCTTACCATTTAACCTTATCGGCCCAGAAGGCAGCAGACATCTTACCCTTTTTAATGTTTTTTCGATGACGAGCCTTAAAAGATGCTCGTTTCTTTTTCATTCGGTCAGACTCACCAGCCTTTGGTTTGCCTGCTGTCTTTGCTCCCTGCTGTCCAAATCGAATAGTTTTAATTTTGTTACCTTCTTTAGCAACAACAATATGTGATTTAGTAGGATGATTAGGTGTTCGTTTCGGTTTATTATAACCCGAGACTCCTGCCTTTTTTAATCGGGAATCTGGTTTAGGCATTACTTTTTCCCTTTCTTTTTCTTAGCTTTTCCCTGCCAAGAAATACGCTTGGGTCCTTTTTTCTTTTTGGCAGCAGAAGTACATTGAGCCATTGTTGGTCGACAAGCAGGATATCCTCGCTTGCTTTTTCCTTTAGCAGACTTGCGCCCACAGGGTTTACCTGTTTTGCAGTCTACCCATCCCTTGCCCTTGTTACGAGAAAACCAACCATGCAAACCCTTTTTCTTTTCTAGGGAAAAATTAGACTTCTTTTTTCGAGCCATTACTTTTTCCTTTTAGTTGCTGGTTTTTTATGTCCATACCCTTTGTTTTTAAGTTCAAGATGTTTCTTAAAAGTATTAGCCTTTACTCCCTTACCGCCTTTAGAATACATCATATGAGGAGTAAATTTTTCTTTTTTCTTTTTAACCATTACTTTTTCCTTTTCTTTTTAGTAAACGCAGCAACTCCTCCAGCTTTGCGGCATTGAACTGCATGACCGCTAGCATAGGCAGAAGGCCATTTTTTATAACGACGTTTAGCAAGCTTTGCGCAAGCATCTAAAGGCTTTTTCTTTTTTCCGCCTTTAGCCTTACGGCGGGCCATCAATATCCGCTCCTACGAGCAGACACCATTTTTTTGTAAGATGATTTTGTATTTTTGGCACCTTTAGTTCTTTTTTTAGTGCTTTTATTTTTATTGTTCGTTGCAGACTTCATAACCATTTTTCTTTTGTTCTTATACATAATTATATATCCTTAAGTAAAAGTGTATTTATCTTTTTCTTTTTTTAATAAAAACTAAACCTATTGCTAAAGACATTAATACTCCCGGACCCGGAATAGGAGAAGCCGGACTTGGAATAGTAGAAGCATAATAAAATTGAATATTTAATGGATCTTCAAATTTAGTTACATCCAAGGGTATTAATTCTTTCGAGGTTTCATATAATAAGTAAGTTGACCAGTCTAAGTTAAAGTCATTTAAAGTCTCATCAAAGTAAGGCAAAGATTTAAAAGAATGAAATACTGTTGGATCCAAAGGCAAAACTAAAGTAGTATCTAAAGATTTAGTTAAGTCTTCCTCATATAGCTGAATGTTTTTAGTTTTGAGTGATGATAAAGAAATTGGATCAAATCCTTTTCTTTTCTTTGGAAAAGAAGGCCAAGAGGTAGAAGCAGGTTTTCTTTCTATAGGAGTAGCATTTGATATTAATTCAGAACTAGTTTCTTTAATCTTATTAAAACTATCTAAATACTCAGATACCTTATCTACAAATTCTTTTCCTAGTAATGTTCCTGCTATAATAATAATAATTCCTAGTTTAATTAACTTAGACCTAAGTTTTTTCTTTTCGCACTCACATTTTTTAAGAGAATCTTTAGTTTCTTTTTCTGCGTTTCGTTTTGTTTCCTCAAGTTCTTGTTTTAGTTCTTTATAATCCGAACAATAAGGACATCTATCCGACACGACAATATCTCCCCATTATTTTTTATCTTTAAAAATATATCTTTTTCTTTTTTCTGCTTTAACAGAAGCCAATCTTAACCTTGGTAACTGGTTTTCACGAAGAGGTTTCCTGCTTTGTTTCCTCAAGAATAGTAATCCTTGTATCATGTTCGTGTAAAGTATTTCGCATATCGTGAATGTGTTGACGAGATTTAGCTTGTTCCTCGTCCATAATTTCTATCTTTTGCTGCATAGCTGGAATTGCCCATACACGATATAAAACAGCTCCTACCATAGCGGCAACAATACCAATAGCTAAGAGAAGTAAATCAAACATCTGATTTTCGTTCATTTTTATTTACCTCTCGCAATGGAAGAACCGCCAAGGTAAAAACCAACGGCGGCAAGAAGAGCAGCGCGAAGCTCAGGTAACACGATGATTCCTTGAAGTTGAGTCCAGCCTCCTGAAAAGATTCCGAATAAGTCCCAAGGGGCTCGTTCAGTTTCAACCCATGTGTCGACTCCGAGTAAGGCTCCGAGGAACGGGGCGACTGCAAGAACCCAGAGGACGGTAAAGACGAGCACCCTCCGGCCAAAATGAGTACCACGCTTAGCAGCCCTGTCAGCTGAGTCATCTGCTGCGGCTTGTTTTTGTAAAAGCATTTCTGTAGTTTTCTGTTGGTTTTCAACAGACATTGCCATAAAACGGAATATAAAACCTGCAAGACCTCCTCCTAACATTGAAATTAATTCCATGCTCATTTATAAAATCCTTTATCTGGGCATTTCTTTTGCAATGGACATCATTCTACTAGTAGCCCATTCTCCTTGTTTGTCTACTTTAGAAATAATCATATCTATATCACGCCTAAGTTGTTCTGTATCTTTTTGCTGCATGTTTACTAAACCATCTATTCTTTTTGCGTTTTCTGAAACCTTATGGCTTATTTTCCACACAAAACCAACTAGTCCTAATAAAGCTGATCCAACAAGCATCATCAATAATTCGATAATTCTTTCGTCAGTAATAAGCTCCATTTTAGTTTCCCCCTTAATTAAACTAGTAATATTAAATCAAAGGCGTTAGGGGACACAGCGACCCCTAACGCCACTATGATAAGTTCCGTCGCTGCTTGCCCTGAGGCATGCTGCACTGAATAGCGTAACCTACGTTCGCTAAAGTTGCTGCAACAGCAGTCCAACGGTCCTAAGGTTTTAGTTGAACTAACCAGTCATACTAAATTTCTGTAGCTATTAGTGTGACTCGTAGTAAAGATGGTATCTCCAGTACTGCTTATTGTTTGACCACCATTGTCGTGATCTCCGCGAATACCAAAAACAAGAGTCTGGGTTGCCTAGTCAGCGTCAATAACACTTCCTCTACTTGTAATAGAGTGATTCATCCACTGATTAAAGCTTGCTTCATTTCCGTTTTTAGATGTATATAATCCCAACAAAATACCTAAAGCATACGATCTGTTTTCGTAGATACCAACAAGATCTGTTCGATTAACTCGTAATGACCATCTTGTGTCAGATAGTTTATTAATATTAAAGGATAAAGCAGGATTAAACTTGTGTGTAACCGTACCTCCAATAGATCTAGCTTGACTATCGTAGGCATAGCTAGTTTCGCCAATTGTTATATTTGGCATAATTATTCTCCATAAATTATCCTTTGCCAATTTGAATCTGAATTGAGTCGGATTGATCCCACCCAAATGTTCCACCATTTTCTATTTGAGCTGTAGTAAAAGTTGTAGTATTTCCTGCTTCATCTACCCAATACCACCTAGAATCTCCAGCTCCTGTATTAATTCCTTTATAACCTTTAGGGCTTCCTCCACTAGAAGGGGTAACTATAAGCTTTACCCAAGGATTAGTAGTTCCACCAATAGTTTGATCGGGATCATCAGCAGAAAACATAATATACTCTCTTTCAATTCTACTACCACGGTCTACTTTTAGATAAGTTCCTGTTTCTGAATTAGTAGAGGTCCAATACCCATTTCCAAGTCCTCCTGTTAAACCATTCCACCAGTTATTAGAAGACCTCCATCTCCATGTATTGCCATTAAGAATATAAGTATCAAGAATAACTTCAGTAATATCAGATTCAATAATACCACGACCATCTGCAATCATTTCTTGAATAGCAGCATTTACTTGACTTTCTCCTCCTCCTTTTTGAAGCATAACTCCATGCAATAATGCTAATGCATCATCTTGAGAAGGAAGACCATAACCTAAAAGAATTCCTTGATTAATAGTTGAATACCATTCATCTGAATAAGAAAGTTTTTTAACTTCAAAAGATCCAACAGTTAATCCAATAAAATCACGAGTAGACATAATACCAGAAGCATTAAGTTTTGTTGTATTTATATCACCCAAAGCCATGCTATTCTCCTTTATTTAAACTATGAAGAAGCAATTGTACCGACGCTTGATAGCGAACTAAAGGATGCGGGGAAAATTTCTTCAATATATAACTTTCCATATCGTAGTTCAACATCAGAATAGCTATCATCGTCAGTACTACCACTGGGTCCCCATCTCCAAAACAAAAAATAAAGCTTATCATTTTCACTTACATTTAAAATCCATTGCTTATGTGTAGGAACAAGATCATAAAATTGAGAGCTTGATGATTCTGTTCTATTATTATATAGATATTGAAAAGCAACAGATCCTGCGGA
>TARA_R100001591_G_scaffold32280_1_pt1 | contig 12439 bp, 13 predicted proteins | sample TARA_R100001591 | Tara Oceans TARA_R100001591 (sample SAMEA2622725) | marine metagenome | biome: marine biome (ENVO:00000447); feature: surface water layer (ENVO:00002042); material: "saline water (ENVO:00002010), including plankton (ENVO:xxxxxxxx)" | depth 5 m
AATGAACTTTGGTCAATGGGTACGTAGTTGGTTGCATTTGCTTGGTGTAAATCAAGCTTGGTTTTATTTTGCGAGTGGTATATCTGATGGTTCTATTAATCGTTGGGAGAAGGGCCAAACGGTTGGTATTGATTTGATGGTGGTGGCGTGTGAGGTATTGGCCAAAGAAGCTGGTATGGAATTGTTAGAAATGTTTGAGGATGCGTTGAGTAGTATACCTGCGTATCGATATGCTTTGGAGAGGATGTATGACGAAGATTAGATTTGGTGATTGGGTGTATGATGAACTGGAGAAGTGTGAGCGTAGTGTAAACTGGCTGGCCAAAAAGGTTGGTTGTTCTCACAGTGCTTTTTTAGATTACAAGAATAAAGATCGAGAAGTGTCGACAAAGATTTTAATGAAAACGATTAAGGTATTGGCAGAAGAGACAGGCAAATCAGAAGAGCGTGTTTTGTTGTATGTTGGTCGGTATTGCTATGGGGTAGGAGAATGAGTATACGAACTCAAATGTTTGAGAAAGATGAAATGTTAGCTGTGATTTTTAAAACATCATTGGAGCTATACAAGAATGCATTACAGCGTTGTGAAGCTGGTATTGTTTTGTATGGGTCACATTATAAGATTGACATTTGGACAGAAGGAGATTTTGTATACATTGATGGTGTACCCAGCTGGGCATACGATGGAGATGATGCTCGATTAAAAGAGTTGTTGCAGGAGCGATTTATGATCCATAGTATATTAATGAGTATTAGAACAGGGTATCGATTGTATCAGCAGTTTTTAGAAGATGAAGCTTTTGAGAAATATGAGAAGTATGAGTAGTTTGATTATTAAGGGTGACCGTAAAATCCCAATGAAAAAGAATATGATGCGTGTTCGTGGTAACCAGGTATACAAACTCAAAGATGTAAAAGACTTTGAGAAGTGGTTGGCTTGGACTGCTGCTGCTGCTGTTCGAGAACAAGGATGGGTAATAACAGATAAACCAGTCAAGCTGTCACTTGATGTAGTATTTGGTGATCGACGAAGACGTGATTTACAAAATTGTTTTGCTTCTGTGTGTGATGCACTCAATAAGATTGTGTATGAAGATGATGCTCAAATAGAAATGCTGGTTGCATCGAAGAAGTATGTAAAAAGTGAATGGTCATTCATTTTGGAAATAGAGGTTGTTGATGAAGTTACCTGATGATGTCCAGGAAGAATTGAATAAGGTATTACAAGATCCACTGAAGTTTGTTAAGTTGTTGAAAATACAGGATAAATATAGTGGTAAACTGGTCAGGTTCAGTCCGAATAGTGAACAAGAAGAACTTATAAAAAAACTACAACAACACCAAAAGATAATTATTCTCAAACCTCGGCAGATTGGTATCTCTACATTACTAAGAGCCTATGCTTTGTGGCAAACATATACAACAAAAGACCCGTTAAAGTTTGGTGTAATTAGTTTTCACCAGCGTTCAGCAAAGAACCTACGTCGTATGGACAAGCTAATGCATGACAGCTTGCCATTAATACTGCAACGTAAGCTGTCTATTGATAATGCTACAACGATGTCGTTTGCTGACAGTGGCTCTGAGTTGTCTTCTTTTACTGCTGGTTCAAAGGGTGGTACACGATCGTTTATGCTTAGTAGTGTACACTTGTCTGAGTTTGCTTTCTATGATGACCCACAAGAAATGCTGGCACAGATTGTAGCTACTGTTGGTACTGGACAGATTATTATTGAAAGTACTCCGGACCAACCAGCAGATACTTTTCATCGTTTGATTATGGGTGCTCCTGAAAATGGTTGGCACTTGGTAACTTATTGGTGGTGGGAACACCAGAAGTACAAACAAGAAGCACCCAAAGACTTTGAACCAAGCGAAGAAGAACAATGGCTTATTAAGCAATACAATCTAGACTTTGACCAGCTTTATTGGAGACGCAATCAGATAGCTACTCTTGGTCTAGAAAAGTTTCGCCGGGAGTATCCTGGTTGTTTGGATGATGCGTTTCATTATGCCTCTGCTGCATACTTTAGTTTGGATGATATACGAGACATTGAAGAGATACACTTTAATGGAGAGGAACGATTGTATGAAGATCCCAGGGATGATGATGTATATGCGATGGGTGTTGATGTTGCTGCTGGTGTTGGTAGGGATTATTCTGCTATATCTGTTATTTCTATGGCAACATTGCAGCCTGTATTTCATTACCGCAGTAATACAATAAGTCCATCTGCATTTGCTGACAAAGTAATGGATATAGCACAATGGTTTAATGATGCCCGTGTACTCTGTGAAAGTAACAATCACGGTCACGTTGTATTGTATCGTTTGCGCCACTTTGGATACAAGAACTTGTGGTGTACAGTAGATGGTAAAGACTGGACTACAACAACCAAAAGCAAACTGGATGCTTATGAAACCCTAAGAGAGTACATTACAGAGGGTATGATTATGAAAATGGATGCACAAGTGTTGGCCGAGCTCCGATGTTTGGTTGTATTAAAAGTTACCCCGGAAGCACCTACAGGAATGCACGATGACCTTGCAATGAGTATTGCATTGGCGTATCGTTGTTTAAGAGATATACCTAGACGAAAATTGAAGTTGGTTCGACGAAACTTAATGGATATGCTAATATCAGAAACAAGAGCCAAGAAGATAAAACAACAACCAATACCGTGGAAGAAGAACGTATGAAGCCGATTACCATTGCAGCCTATTATGCCAATCACGAAAAGTATTGGGACGAACAACGCCCAGAACTACGACAACTCCGATCAGCATATATGACACGGTACTGGAATAAATTAGAAGCTCCACAACAGGTAGTAATTGAAACCAGTAGAGCTTATGAATTTATAGAAGGATACATTGCCTCATTGTTTGCACGTAGCCCATCAGTAGTGGTAAAAGGTGATGTTAGAGGTAATGGCAATCCACAAATTGTACAAGCCTTGTGTAATAATTTTTTGGATGGTATACGGTCACAGCTTGAAGATGCCAGTAGGCTCGCACTAATTAACCCTTGTGCATTTTTAAAGTTGTTACCCAATGACCACAAAGATCCTTTTAAAAGAGTTTCCGTTTGCGCCATTCCACCCTGGGATGTAATTGTTGATGAGGATGCAGCTGCTTGGTCTGATCAAAAGTTTGTTGGCCATCGGTATCATCTGACATTAAAAGAGGCCAGAGATAAATATGGTCCAAAAAAGTTTAGTGCTCATTCATTAATTCGATTTTTAGATAGAGTTAATGGTGATGATGGATACAATAATAAAACATTTGAAGACACAGAACCAGAGTTTCAATATGTGGAAATTTTAGAGTTTTATGATCTTGTAAATGATAAACTGTATGTCTGGTCACCAGACTATAGGAATGGTGAGAAGTTTCTTTACGATGGTATTGTTCTGCCGGAGGGAGAGGAAGACAATATCAGAGAAGTGAAATACTCTGCTATTCCGTTTCGGGATGCTACGGACAATCCAATTAGTCCTATCATTCCATTGTTCTTTAGCAGACAGCCAGACCTTCCAATGCGAGGCTATTCTGCGCTTCGACGAGTGTATGATCAAGTACAAGAGTTGAATATCCTACGCACTTATCAGGCCTCGATGGTGCGTAGGTCAGCTCGTCAATGGGTGGTGGAGGCTGGTGTTTTTGATGCTGAAGCAATGAGCAAACTATCACAAGGGGTTGATGGAGAGTTTATTGAAGTTGAGCTTAGTCAGGGACAACAGCTTGGAAATAGTATTATGTCTGTGCCTCATACACCTGTGCCTGCGGAGCTAGAACGTTATGTGCAACAAGTGCAAGATGATTTCGAACGCGGTTCGGTACTTGCTCCGTTTACTAGAGGAGAATCCTCACGGGCAACCGCAACAGAGATTACTGCACTTGCTGCATATTCTTCTTCTGAGATTGGTAGACTTGCCAGAGAAAGAGACAGTGCTATCGAATACATTGCAGAAATATACATTTCAATGATACGGTTGTACATCCAGGATGATGGTGATGTTATCCTGATTGATGGCGAACCTACTGTCATAAAATCAAAGGACATTACTGGTGACTTTACTTATTATGCTAATGATACTGGAGCGACACCAGTTAGTGAGGCGGTCAAGAAACAAGAGTTCTTAACTGTAATGCCTACCCTATTGGAGCTAGGTACTCCTCCAGCTGAAGTGTTGTCTCATTTAATTCGCTTGTTGGATTTACCACAAACTTTTATTTCTGCAATAGAAGGAGCATCGGAAAATCCTCAACAACAACAAGCAGCAGCAGCACAAGAACAACAGCAAACATCTGCTGGTATGCAGGGTCAACCATCGCCACAAGACATTCAACAGTTTCTCCCATAATGGAAAGTTTATGCCTATTTATGACTATCGTTGTAAACCTTGTGATCTTGATGTACAAATTATTTGTGATTTTGATGAGGCAGATGACCAGGTATGCGAAGTATGTGAAGCACCGCTTAATCGCCAACTATCATTATGGGCGCACACGCCTGCAAGATGGGGTGACAGTCACGGCTATTTTGATCGTGGCCTTGGTATGTACATTGAAAACTCGATGCACAGAGAGAAAGTAATGAAAGAAAAAAACCTACGACCTGTTTCACAAAGAGAACTCGATGATCATCAGCAAGCTGTATACAATGAAGATAGAGAACACAAAAAGACTGTAGAAACATTCCAACGAGTAAAAGAACAAACAGGTTCTTTTGCAAAAGCAGCTGCTGCTATTACTCCAGATCCAGATCCAGATGCTACAGATCGAGAGTGGAGATATGATTTTGAAAAAGAATGGAAACCTAATTTAAAAGTTAAACCCTCAATTGGAGAAGAAGAATGAGTATTCCTACAGATTTAATGGCACAAGCCAGTGCTATTGGTGCGCAAGAAGAAATGATTGAAGAAGCTGTTTTGATGCAACCACAAGGTAAGTTTTCAGCTGGAGCTTTAAATCGTTTGGTAAAAGAACTAAATGTTGTATTAGAAATGTTTGGTGAAACATATCCTGAGTTTGAGGAAGACATTACCATTTTTCCACAAGAGTTTGTGCAGTCATTAAATATGGTTGTTGCTGCTGCTGATGATGCTGGTGTTGAGTTTGAAATTGATATGGAAGAAATAACTGATGATCGAGACTTGGCTATGGTTGCAGGTCAGTTGCGAAAGTTAGCCAAAGATAAAACACTACAAAAGTTTCTCCAGGAAAACACAATGGTAGAAGAAGAAATAGTAGAAGAAGAAACTGTAGAAGAAGAACCAGTAATGGAAGTTGATATAAATGAAATGTTTGCAGGGAGAATGTAATGGCTGAAGAAACTACAAATAGCGGTACAGTAGAAGCACCAGCAGAAACAGAAGCACCAACATTACAAGAAGGAGTAGAGGCTACGTCTAGTGCTCCTCCAATAGTAGATGAGTATCAACAACGTGTAGAAGCATTGTTGAAACATCACGAACAAAACGAAAAACATCAAAAACAAATAAATGAAAAAGAACAAGAAGAAAAAGTTCGGTCATATGAAAATATATCTTTGGAAGAAGGTGAAAGTTTTGATGCTATTTATGATGCACAAACACCAGAAGTACAACGTTTATTAGGTTCATTGCGTGGTGACTATACTCGAAAGATGCAAGCATTAAGCAAGCAACGTCGAGAGCTTGAAGACTTACAAGCAACACTTACTACTTCTGATGCTTTTAAAGCCTTACAGGTAGCTGCACAAGAAGCAGCAGCGAGTGGAGAAGAGTTTGATCCTTTTGATCCAAAGAGTTTTCAATCGTATGTAGATAGAAAAGTTACTCAACAATTACAAGCTGTATTACAACCATTGGCAGAACAACAACAAAAAACAGCCAATGAGCGAAAGCTTAATGATTTTATGGATGCTCATCCTGAGTTAAGAACAGATGAAAATATACGGTCTTCTGTTCGAGATATGTTGGTAGAAAATGAAGGATTAAACCTGGAACAAGCTTATTGGATAGTAAAAGGAAAACTTTCTAAACACCAACAAGAACAACAAATACAACAGCAGCAACAAAAGAAAGAAATCAATAGACAAGTTGCAGCTCGGATTGGTAATGGAAGAAAGAATGGAATGACTGCTCCACCAAACGTATCTGAGATGACTGGTGCTGACATTTATAGCTACTTAGAAAAACAAAGCCTTGCACAAAAGAAATAAATTTGCTATTCTTTGTATGTGCTCGAAGACCCTTTACAGGATACGCTGACAGCACCGCCCCGAAAACGGACACGCGAAATACGAAAAAATAACTTTTATTTATGGTGAACGATATGGGTATCCAATATGATATACTCGCGTCGACCCTACGTATCTTACGTGATCGAGAGGTCGACAATACATTTCGTACTATTCCATTGCTCGAAGCTGTTCAACGAGCTGGTAATGTCGAAATGGTTGATGGTGGTCAAAAGGTTGATCATCCTGTAATTCTTGCTGAACATTCTAACATTACTCAACTAGCCACAGGTTATGAAAGTGTAAACCTGGCTGTTAAAGATGCGCTTCGTACCGCGTCTTTTGACTGGTGCGATTTTGTTGCTCCTGTTGTTATTACTGAAAAAGAACAACTAAGTAACAAAGGTAGCCGTGCAATCATCCGAATTGCTGAAGCTCGTCTTAAGTCTGTTATGGGTATGTTGAAGCGTGAATGGTGTAAGCAAACTGTAACTGGTAACTCTACAGTACTTAGTGAACTCAATACACTTAACGGTGAAGGGGTTAATGCTGCTGGTGCTTGGGGTGCTGCTGCTGCTGCTAATACAAATGGGTTTTTAAACAGACAAGCATTTGGTAGCCAAACTAATAGTGTTGGTGGTATTTCTAAGTCAAGCTTTACTTCATCTTGGCAAAATCAAGTTGCTGATGCAGGTAATAATTTTGGTAATAATGGTTTGAAATCTATGAGTAATCTTATGATTAATACTCAGATTTATGCTCCAGAAGGTGAGATTGATATTATTCTTGCTTCTCCACTTTCTTACGAATTGTATCGTAATGAGCTGACAGCGCAAGAAAGATACACATCTGCTGAACAAACTAAGGACATTGTAGGTAAACTAATTCTTATGTACAATGGTGCTTCTATGTACATTGATAATGGTCTTGGATTTACTACTGCTGCTGGAGCTAAACCAGTATCGATGTACTTCCTTAACTCTAAACTGTTCTCAGTTTATTTCGATAAAGATGCTCACTTTGAAATGAGTGATATGGAACGTATCTCTGGATATGCTGCTGCATCTTCTAATATTATGGTTCGTACCCAGCTGGCTGCAAGTCATCTTGCAGGTCTTGGTGTACTTTTAGATGCGGAGAATTAATCATGGCTACTTCAACTTTATTACAATACTTACAAGCAGATGATGGTAGTGGTACTTCTTTGGGTGTTACTCCTTCTAATCGTAGACAAGTCGAACGTTTTATTGCTTCATCCGCAATTGCTGCTAATGATTTAGTTGCCTTGGATTTTTCTAAGACTGCTGATGGAGATAAAGCCTTGTATATTATTAAGGCTAATGATTCTCTTATTAGTCAAGTTGCAATAGGTTTTGCTTTAAATGCTGCTACTGCTGCTGGCGATGAAGTGGATGTCACTATTGCTGGTATACATGAAAGTGCAAATGTTGTTGGATCAACTGCTGCTGGTGATAGACTTATTATAAGTTCAGTTGCTGGACAAGCAAAAGTTGTTACAGCATCAGACATTGTTCCAATTGTTGCTGTTGCTGTTGAAGCAGATACAGCTAATGTTGCAACAGTGTTTGTTTTGAAACAGTTTTAAAAACCTATGGGGTTCTCCCTGGCCCCGCTTCCAGGGAGTTTGATTTGAGAGTAATGTGAGGTTGGTATGAAGCTATCTGAAATCCGTGAATATATCGGCAACATATTGGATTACCAACCAAACATTACGTCTTATCAAAACCAATTAAATGATGTTATTAACGAAAACTACTTTCGATTGTTTTCTGAAAAACCATTTACCTTTGCACAAAAGCAAGTACTTATTAGTGCAAAAAAAGATTTATCTTTAACATCAGTTACTGTTACTCAAAACTCAGCTACCATTACAACAGGTGGAGCTGGGCAGTTTCCTACTGATGGTAGTATGGATGGCCAGGTTATTGATATACTTGATGTAGAATATACAGTAGCTTGGGTTGCTTCTGCGACAACAGCTTATTTGACCTCTGTATATCTTGCTGCCAGTGGTACACCAGATGCTACTGTAAAACATCGCTACTTAGATTTACCACAGGACTGTGTTGAGATTATGCAGGTTCTCAAACGCTCAATGCAAATGACACCAGCAGAGCCTGGTAGAATGGTCCCGGTAACACGATATGAAGATGAGTACTGGAACTTACCACTGAATGAAGTCAACATACCTAACTACTGGGTCCCCTTTGATGATTATTCATTAGTACCACCAAAAGCACCAACAATAACAATAACGACCAGTGGTGCTGGACGTGGAGCACGAACGTTAGAGTTTGCTGTGTCATATGTGTTTGCTGGTAGAGAGAGTGCGTTGTCACCTGTAACCAGTGTTACATTAACTGATGGCCAGTTTCCATCGATCACAATTGCTGCATTACCAAATACATCGGGATTAAAACGACGAGTGTATGTACGGTGTACAGCAGCAGGTATAAATAAGTTTTACAATATACCCGAAGCAGGCTCTGCATTAACAGAGTTTTTGCCTACATCTACAGGTACATTTAGCTACGATACTGTAACCAATCTAAGTGCCTTTACTGCTGGCGATGTGTTTGAGCTTACATATACAGCATACACTGGAGTGGATGGTAACATACAACGTATACGAATGTATCCCCGACAGGATCAGGATTACGAACTAACTGTACGATATATGTACAGACCCAAACAATTGATTGATGATGCCGACACCCCTGAATTTCCCTCAGCACATCACTACGTCCTAGCATATATGTCACTACGAGATATTTTTATTAAGCACGATAATGATGCACAAGGTGTCTTATACGACAGAAAAGTTGCACAAGAAATGCTTAAGATCGAACAAAGATATCTGAACAGTATTGCTAAACGGTACATCAAACAATTTATGGAAGGAAGTCGAACTGATCCTGTCCCTCTTTATACTCCATTGATTAGAAATTAAAATGCAAAACAAACAACAAATCATAAATGTTTTAGGTGGTATCAATGAGCTGCAGCCTCAATTACCAGACCATTTAACAGAACTGGTTAATTGGCATACCGATGACATTACAGGAGGTTGGTCTAGTAAACTGGGGTATGAAATGTTTTTTCCATATCGCAATGACTGGATACCGTTTGCATCAATGGCTAAAGTAGACAGCTTGTTTTATTTTAATCGACACCAGGGTGCACAGGATAGCATAATCTTTGAAGCTGGAGGAGTACTGTATCACCTGTTTGAACACGGTACACCATCTAAACAAATACTAGAAGAAGACAGAACCATACCAAGAACAATCGAACCATCTACTCAGTATTTAACCATAGGTAGATTTTTGTGTTTGGTAAATGGATATGACAAACCAACAAAGTATTTGGCTTGGCCTGTCATACACGTTTCAGGCTCACACGCTTTTAAACCTGCTCTATACCCCTTAGGCTTTCACCAGTTGCCAGGAACACCTGTTACCTGGGACATAGAAGTAGACCCTTCACAAGTTAGTGATAATGCCAATGCCATATCTGTTTGGTTTAATACTATACTTGAAAGAGGATTGGGTATACCTGAAGCAGATAAGATTAATAAATTTAGATACAGAGTTAGTTTTATTAACAATGCTGGTTCTGAAAGTCCATTGAGTGCTCCATCTGAAATTGTACAATGGACAACACCAGCAACCAAATATACTTTTGCTGTTGGTCTTGAAATACCTATAGGTGATACTGATGTTATTGCTAGACGTATTTACCGCACCAAAAACTTTTCAGATGATGGTGGTAATAGTGGTGATGTTTATTATTACGTTACTGACATTGAAAACAATTTTGAACAGCTTTACATTGATGATGCACCAGATATAGGCTTGGGTACTCAAGCTCCAGCAGATGGAGATAGTATTGTTTTTCCATCAATGTCATGTCGATTTATGGATTTATACAAAGACTGTTTGTTTATTGATGGAGGAAGAAGCAATGATACTACAATCTACTTTTCTAATCCAGCCAAACCTGATCAATTTTCAGCCTTGGATTTTATCACTGTTGGCAATAGACAGGGTGGTGGTGTAACAGGTTTCTTTGGATACTTTGGATACTTGCTTGTATTTAGAGAGAATAGTATTGATGTTATTCAAGGTGACTATCCAAACTTTATAGCTACTCCATTTCAACAACACATTGGTACAAAGGCTGTGGATACCATAACAATGGTGCCAGGACTAGGTGTATTGTTTTTAACTGTTGATGGTGTGTATGCTCTTGGTGGTAACATAGAATACTCTGATACAACCAATGTAGTAAAAATTTCACATCAGATACAAGATACCATTGCTCGAATGAATGTAACTACTATTGCTCAAGCAACTGCAATATACAGTGAAAAGCATCGAGAATGGCATTGTTACTTTTGTGTGGATGGGTCATCGATAAATAATCTGGGTATTGTTTATCACACAGATAAAAAAGTATGGTCCGTTCGAGAAGACTTTCCGGTAAACAACTTAGTAAAAAATCCAGATGGTGATATTATCTTTGGACGAAATGGTGGCGCAGCAACTGCTGACGATCCAGCTGGACTGTTTGTAATTTCCAAAAGACGTTCTCTTGGTCAAAAAATTGTATCTGAAAACATTGTAGATGATGATCCACCAACAAGTATAATGGCATCCGCCTGGCTTGATATGGGTGATCCATCATTGAAGAAGAAGGTACACGGTGTGTATCTGTTTATTCGCACGGGTGGAGACACAACCATTACAATGGATGTCTTTAAAGATTATGACTACAACAACAGCAGCAGCACAAGTCCAACCAAACTACAACGTGCTGACTTTACTGACCAGAATGTTTATGACCTAGTATTATTAGACAATGATAAGTATTGGGAAGAACCAATCGTAACGCCAATACGATTTGATGTGCACAATGGTAGCTGTTCGTGGTTTCGATGGCGTATAGAAACTACTGTTGATGTTATTGTTGTTGGTTATGCAATAGACTTTACTGCATCTGGTACTCGTATTATTGCTGGAAAGAGGTTGTCATGAGTAAGAAATGGACTGAAGCTCATCCAGGTAGTAGTGCTATTGTAGACTTGAAAGAGTTTAATGCTGGATACAACGCATACAAAAGTTCGTTTAATGGTGACTTAGACAGAACAACAATGCCTGATGATTTATTAGATGAAGACAGTGTTGTTGCAGGAGCATTTCACCAGGTACAAATTACTAACAGTTCTGATTTATCAAAGTTTAATGATACTTCAGTAGGTACTGGTGGACAATGGGATGGGCCATCATACAATACTTATAATGGTGGTTGGGTGTTGGCTGATGAAGTAGCCATAACAAAATACAAAGATGGTATGGTACACTGGGAATACAGTTTTATTTATTTTAACTTTATTGTAAATACCAAAGAAGGTGCTACTAAATTTATGGAAGTACGATTAACGTGGGATGACAATACAGTTTTTGAAAGCTACAAAATTACACAACCAATAGCAACAACAAGAATGGTTTGTACGTTTCCGACAACAGGTGGTTCACATACAGCCAGAGTATACGTAAGAGCAGCACCAAGAGGTTTGGTTGCTCACGATGGTGTAAATGATAACATCTTCAATATCACTTGCCCTAGACATCTATTTATTGGGAGGTGGCGATGAGTGTCATTAAAAATACAGGTGTAAAACGTGGTGATAAGTTGACAGCTACTGCTCTTAATGCAGAGTTTACTGCTGTCAATACAGCCTTTACAATGGATGCAGATAACTTTCGTAATGAAGCATTGGACCAACCAGCTTTTAATCTCAATGCTACTAGTGGTAAGTCAGGTATTATTTTAAAACAATCTGGCTCATCTGATTTAATAACAACAGCATCTCCTGTAAATGTAGATGCCAATGAAAATGCTGTAAACTCAATGGTAGCTGCAACACAATTGGGTATTATTAATAACAGTGGTGCAGCATTTATTGTTGCAAAACAAAATGATATATTGCGTGTGTATTGGCAGTATCGTTTTAATACAGGAGCAACAACAGCAAAGAGTGCTCCATATGATGCAGCAAAGTGTGGATTGTGTTGGGCTATTTGGTTGGAATGGCAGTTATCTTCTGGTGGTGCTTGGGCACAGGTTACTGGTCAAGGTAATTTAGAAACTAACTTAGATGCAAGTGCAAGTGCTGGAGGATATGGTTCA
>TARA_R100001591_G_scaffold45155_1_pt1 | contig 12432 bp, 12 predicted proteins | sample TARA_R100001591 | Tara Oceans TARA_R100001591 (sample SAMEA2622725) | marine metagenome | biome: marine biome (ENVO:00000447); feature: surface water layer (ENVO:00002042); material: "saline water (ENVO:00002010), including plankton (ENVO:xxxxxxxx)" | depth 5 m
TGGTCTTGTGACATCTTGCCTACTGAAATGGAAGGTAATCATTATCAAGGTGATGTTAGAGAGATACTTGATCAGGGTTGGGATCTGATGATCGCTCACCCGCCTTGTCGATACCTGTCTGTATCTGGTAATCGATGGATGGTTAATAATCCTGAGCGACAGAAGCATAGAGATCAGGCCCTTGATTTTGTGCGGCTACTAATGTCAGCTCCGATTCAAAAAATATGTATTGAAAATCCTATATCAGTTATCTCGTCTCAGATAAGACGGCCTGATCAAACAATTCAGCCGTTCCACTTTGGACACAATGCAAAGAAGACAACGTGTCTCTGGTTAAAAGGTTTGCCCTTGTTACAGCATACTCAAGTTGTTGATCGAGGTGAGATACACACCACCAAATCAGGTAAGAAGATACCGAAGTGGTATAACCTACCGCCGTCTCCTGACCGAAGCAAGATTAGATCACGGACGTTTGAAGGTATCGCGGCGGCGATGGCTGATCAATGGGGATAGATTAATATAGGCCTGTAAAGGCATTTTCTTTTCGTGACGGGGTACTTACCCCGCCTTTTTTTGTGCGTCGATTTTTAGGGTATTCACGGCCCTGCAATCATATAGTCTAGGCTCTTGCATTGGGTAGCTGTTTACCTGTTTGATCTATTGCTGTTTGTACTGGTCAATAACTGTCCTCACTTGTCTATTGACAGACCAACAACAGCAAAGATAAATTATTTATACCATCCATCACAGCAAGGAGCTGCACATGAGCAAGACACAAACAAACATTGGTATCATTTATCACAAAAATTATAAATCCAGGTTGGGAGTAATTAAAAAAGGATTGTACGTTGTACCGACATACCATGGCAGAGAACTCAGGTTAGTTGGTACGTGCAAACTAGAACCATATGGGGCCTGCTTTGTTTATGACCAAGGTCAACACGGTCCTCACATAAATACCAGGAACGACAGCAAGACATTGAACTGGCACATCTATGTACCAATGGATCAAAAGCAAGACATCAAAATGTTGCACGAAAAAAGTGCTTGACTTTTAATTTCGAATACGTTCTATTACTATTGATAATAGTGAAACATGTCATAAAGCCGAGGTACAAATTTAACAGTGCCTCGGCTTTTCCTTTTGGTCTATTGCTGCTGTTGTTATTTAATAAGTTTCAATGCGTCTTTTAAATCATCTAGATTTTCTGATCGCAGTTTCTCTTCTTGTGTCAATCGCTCGTAAATACGAGTGCAAACATACTTAGCTGCATTTACTCTTGCCATCTCACTAGCCTCAGGGTCAGCCAGTACATTATTCAATGCTTCAATGGCAGGGAGCAGAAGCTGAGCAAACCGTTTATCAACAGCTCCTAGATTAAAAGCATCCAGCTGGGCTAACACCAATGGTTTGCGCTCTCTGACTGTGTGTGAGTTTTGTACATTTCGAAATGCTACCAGTTTTTTGCGCCAGTTAAACAAAGTGTTTGTATGTACACCCATTGCCTTAGCAACCTTTGCATAACTCAAACCTTGTGCAAGTAGCTGAGCAGCTTTGAGTTGAGTGTGTGTTAATCCAGTCGCCAGGTCTATAGCATTATCCATTTCTTTTCGTTGTAAGTTCTTTGGATTACTTTCTTTCTTAGACATTTTGATCTCCTCTAAATTGATTTACTCGCCACTTGCACAACCAATCAAACAAATGTTTTCCAGGACAAGCTGTTTCACCCAACTCTCGGTGTCCATAAACTTCATTGGCATCCAATCCAAACTGCGACAGCAATCCATTCAATACCATAACCAATGATTGCTCTTGTCCTGGTGTCATAGATAAATCATTTTCATAATTACCAACAACACATATACCAATAGAGTGTTGATTGTGACCACGGCAATGAGCACCTACCCTATCAAAAGATCGACCCATCATTATACTACCATCAGCTACGATTACATAATGGTATCCAATCCCATTCCAGCCCCGGTCATTGTGCCAATCATTTATCATATCTCTGGTGGTGTTTTGCTGAGATGATGCACTGTGGTGCACAAAGATTTTATTAATACGTCTCATTACCATTTAACCTTGTTTGCCCAATACGCTGCACTCATTTTACCCTTCTTTATATTTTTTGCGTGGCGAGCTTTAAATGATTTTGCACGTTTTGTCATAGTCCGATCACCAGTTTTACCTTGCTGTCCAAATCGTATTAACTTTGTACGGTCACCATCTTTGGCCATTACAACATGACTTTTACTGCCGTGTCCAGGAGTGCGCTTCGGCTTATTAAATCCAGATAAACCCAAACGTTTCATCGTTGCTTTAGCACGAGTATGTTTTCCCTTCATCGTTTCTTTCCTTTGTGTAAACCGTGACGAGCGTGTTGCTTACCCTTACGTGTAGCCTCTCGCTTCTTGCGATTTGCTGCGGCCAGTTTACGTCTACCAGCTGGAGTGCTTTTTAGCTTTTTAATCTGTGCTGATGGAGCATAAACTTCACCAGTTTTTTTCGATGGTTTGCCTGATGGAGTGCGCCACTTCTGACGCGTCCATTTTTTCAGGCTCTTCTGGCTTTTTTTCAATGGCATTATTTTTTCTTAATGCGTATCATTTTTTTCTTTTTCGGCTTCATCATCGAGGTCTTCTTCTTTTTTGGTGGTCGTCCTTTTTTACTTCCGTATGTTCCTGGGCCTTTTGGCATTTTATCTCCCTTTCTTTTTTGATTTTTTATTGACTACTTTCTGTAAAGTTTTTGCTTGTGCAGCGTGTGATTTTGAAGCTTTCTTCAAACCCTTAATCACCTTTTTTATTTTATTTTTGTTCTGTTTTTTCATCGGTATCCACCGCCTTTAGCTTTGTATTGCTTGGCAAGCATCTGTGCTTTACGAGCTGACCACTGCCCAGGCTTTCCACCTTTGCTACCAGCCTTTATCTTTTCAAATAATCGCTTGCGCATTGTTGGTTTGGTATAGTTACCTGCTGCATTGACAGTGCTTTTCTTTTTTTTCTTTGGCATTATTTCTGTACATCCCTGGCTAAATCTTTTATCCGTAGCTCCTGCACCACTTGACTTATATTATCCACACTACCTACTAAAGCGTCAACCTTTTTTTCCAAGGCAACCAGTGCCTGAGATTGGTTTTTTTGTAAATCAGCTTTCTCTGCTTGTAGGTCAGCAATCACTTTGTCATACCGACCACGCAGCATATCCTCTCGCTCAACAGCTTTTTCATTTAGACCATCCATCCGCTTTTGCAGACCCTTGGTCTGAAAAACAAGATACGCTGCAAAACCAGCAAGAGGACTACTGTTAATCAATAGGTCAATCAGTGATGCCTCATCCATTGTTACTCCAATGTCTCCGCTATGGTTTCGATAAGCGATGGCAAAATCTGAAACGATGCCTCTTCAGCAATCATCCATTTTTCTTTCTTTGTTATCCTAGTACCACCATCACTGGCCTCATCCTTGGCATCCTCTACTGCCTGCAATAGATTTAAAATCAGGGGCATCATTCGGCGCACAATGGCAATGGTTAGTTTTAATGCATTGCGATTCATAATTTCTCCTAGTGTAATGCTGTCCAGGCACTACCATTATACACCATCAATTTATTGGTGCTGGTGTTGTATATCATTAAACCTGCTGCTGGAGATGATATTGCATTTTGTTGAGTAGTGTTGCATCGTGGTGGCAAAAACCCCTGAGTTGTAGATGTTACTTGCAACATTGCACTAGCATCACTCGGAAATCCACCAACACCAACACGATCATTTGCAGCATCCGTCCGAATTAAACTAGCATTACCTGTGCCTCGGACCATAAAATCTATATCTGCCTGACCCAGATTTACCTGGAACGTTGCTGACGTATTCGCTGCTTGATCTTCTCCACCTATTCTAAAGAATTCAGTCATTGCTGATGTACCAGCATTACCACCAGTCATTGCACTAAATGTTATTTGCCCCATTTCATCGCCTGGATGTGTTACATCCGAGGCTTGAGCTACAATTTTTGCATATTCCGTTGGTTCATTGTTACTGTCGTCTGCAAAAAAACTAAACTTACCTATTTGCATATCATCAGAGACGTGCCCTACTTTATTAAAACGTAGCATAGGTGGCTTGTCTGCACTATCATTACTATTAATAAGCTCAACCAATGGATTAACCTCTGCTGCTGTGCTTTCAATAACAACCGAGCTCTTTTCTGCAACAGCATCGTTTTTCATTTGCAAAAGTATTGTATTAACTGCTGCTGTATTATCATTGGTTATGTCAATTAATGATCGATCATCTGTTGTACTACTGTTACTAACAATCTTGGCTATTGCTCCTGTTGTCAATGCATTTGCCTCAATGTCCAGGACATCTGCTGTTGTATTGGCTGCAATAATCTCAAGAGCTTTTTGGTCTACATCATTTGAGTTGAGCTGAACCAATGGCACACCAGTTGCTCCTGCTGTAGCGTGGTTGGTTATCTCTAGTGTTGCTGCTGGTGCATCAGTACTATCACCGATTGATACTCGATTGTTATCACCATCAACAAATAACATATGAGTTTCATCATCACTCTCAACACGGAAATCTACGTCACCTGAAAATTCATTGACAACAACTTCATCTTGTGTGCCTTCACTGATACGCAGCATTTCCACACCGCCAGCCTCAAAAGCAATCAAATCACCAGCATCAAAAAATGCAATCCTGGTATCTGTGTCTCCACTATGCTGAAGGAACTTACCAAAGTTTACAGTGTTACCAAATGTTTTTGTACCAGTAAATGTTTGAGTATCACCCAATGTAGCAGTAACCGATGTATCTACAGACAGTGTAACATCTCCAGTAGTACCACCACCAGACAATCCTGTACCAGCAGTAACACCTGTGATGTCTCCACCACCACCACCACCAGCAGCATCCCATACAGCCTTTGCTCCATCCCATTTTAAAAACTGTCCTGAGCTCGGACTGTCCTGACCAATTTTTGTAACATTTCCACTAGTATCAAAAGAAAATACTGTAGTGCTACCCTCTAATAAATTACCACCATCACTAAATGTAATATCACCAGACCGTACCGTCAGTGCATTTATAGATGGATTTCCAGATAGTGCGTATGGACTAACAACAGCCATTATTCCTCCCAGGTGATGATAACTTCATCAATTGTTACTGTGCCTGTATTGGTTTTGTAAAACAAATATACAGTATCATTTGTTGGTACTGATTGTATAAATGAAAATACGTATGTCACACTACCATCTGTAGCAGTGGTTATACCTACATCTAAATCACCAGCCAATCCAGATAGCAATGTTTTGTCACCAGTAGAATCGCTGGTCATTCTAAATGATACCTGACTAGCTGATGATGCAATACTAGATACGTGTATTGTGACTGCTGAAATCTTTCCTATAAATCGACTTTCATCTGGAAAGCTACCCAGCTTTATTGTATGTTTTTTGCTGGCATCAAATGATGTACCAACAGATGTTAGTGATGTATCATCTGATACACTATGAAAATAATGATTTACTCTTGTACCCATTTTTATTTCTTCCTTTCTCGAGTGAGTTCATTAAAGATTTTTTGTATACGAAATTCATTTCGCTTGATTAATTCTCGTTCATCAACTGAACGTAGACTTGTTTCTGCTCCCAACAAATACAACAAAACATTTGGTGATGCAAATCTACGCAGCTGTTGTTTGCGTAAACTTTCATCATCCTGGTCTTTAGCCATTAATGCTTTTGTATAATCTTTAGGTATTCTGTTAACACCCATCAATAATGTAGCTACTGAAAATGCTGCATATTTTCGAGCACCACTTTTGGTCATCTTATATTGTTGTTGTTGGTCAAATTCATTTGAAAACGTTGGGTCTTGTGGTCGTCTACGTTTTGGATCAATAGGTGATAGTTCAAAAAGCTCTTTGTAAAATGGCCACATTGCTGTGCCTTTTAAAAGATAAATGTCTTCTGGTGGTACTTTTTTACTGTATCTATCCTGCACAACCTGTAATAAAAACTCAAACTCAGGTCGTAAATTTATACCACCTATTAATTTTTCTACAGCAACAGCTGTGGACGGTTCACCAATACCCAACAGTCCTATTGTTCTTGTTCCTAACATTAATAAAGTTTCGTAACTTTCAACATACGGATTGCTAAATCCATATGTAAATAAAGGCAAGTTATCAATCATACCTTTGTAAAAACTATACATTCGGCTTTTGGCTCTATCATCATTATACAACCAAGCTGCACTTTGTTGTTGTTGTCTCATCGATGCACGAGCAACTTTTGCAACAAAGTTATGTCCCAGGTTTTGAGTAACTGCCTTGGCTGTTAGGTTAATTAACTCTGTTGTTATCTGTCTAGTAAAGCTCCAAAAGAAAACATATTTTTCAAACAATGATCGTTCTTGTCTACCAATAGATCCATAATCCAACAAGCTACGTTTCGATATTGCAATGGCTTGTTCCAACGGTACATCATCTTGCAACGCTGTATAAAATGTAGCTCGTCTAAATGTTTGATCTTGATTGTCAGCCAACGTAGACCACAAGCCTCGTTGGTCTGGTCGTATCTTACTCCATAGCCAACTAGGAGTAGTCAATGGTTTACCTGATAAATCACGCCCAACATCAGTCATTGTTCTTGTTGCTGTACGTTCCTGGAGCTCTACTTTAAATCTACTTAATCCTAGATTGTATGTGCTTTCCAATTGACGTAGCTCAGCAGCAGTGTATTCTCTTCCACCTTTACTGGTAAATACAACAGCATCATCTGGGTATTTAGATATTGCGATTGCTTTCATGTGCATTGGACTAGCTAATCCACCACGAAATGAACGTTCTGGACCCAAAGTACCAGCCATAATTATGTTGGCATTAAATATATTTTGTCCCAGGTATCTGGTAACTGGTACATAAATACCAGCCAGCAATCCACCAGTAGCAATACGTCTAAAAGCCTCTGTTGCAGAGCCAATTGTAGCACCAATTAAAGCAAGTTTATCATCATCTTTAATACGCAATCGTTCTAAAGTTGTTCTCAGTTTTGTTGTTTTGGCTAGTGTTTCTAAATTATCAATAGTCTTTGCCATACCAGCACCATACATCATTGCTATATTTGTGCCTTGTATTTTAGTAAACATAGGTAGATTGCTATTTAAAGCACTGACTATATCATCACCAACAGCAACACCATTAGCTTTAAAAAAGTCCTCTGTATTTCGTAAGACATCTTCCATCACACCCATTCCTGGATCTGCATAATACCTGCCATCAACAGGAAAACCTTTAAAATATATATCCCATATTTTTTCTTTAACATCATTAACAATATTATTGCGTACATTTTGAGGTATACCCATTTCAGCTATTGGTTGAAATATACGATCAAATAAATCATCAACAGTATTATTTACTGCTATGTATGGTTCTGCTAGTATTTGTTGTAATTGATCTCTTGCTGTTGTTAGGTCAGGTTTTAAAGTTCTTTGTCCTATATTTTGACCACCCCAAACACCTTGTACCCATTTTCGTAAATCATCACGAGTTTTAGTACCTATCTTTGACATTGTATTAAAATGTACATCAGCTAATAAACTACCTGCATTTTGACGCTTTGCTTGTGCTGCAAACAATCCAGCTGGATCTCCTTCTTTACCACCAAATGCAGCTTGCGCAAACTCATCTACAGCATCATCAATAATGTTGTCATAAACATTGGTTAATGGTTGTAGATTTAACTGCAAATCAGACCCTAAATAGTTTGGTATCATATCAACACCATATTCAGGATTGGTTTGTATAAATGCTTTCATTTCATCGTTAACCACTTGTGATTGTCGTATACCTAAAATGTATTCCTGGATTGGTAAGCTCGTTGCTTCCTTACGATTTATGCCAGCCAACCCTACTGTCTTTAATCCTGTACCTTTAAAAAGTGGTTCTTGTTCTATTCGATTTATAACTTCTAAAAAGTTTGAATAGTTTATATCCAAAACAGTTGAACCTCTAGAAGCAAAAACTTCCAATCGTCGATCAGCTTCAGATACACCATACAGTTTCCGAATAAACTCAGTGTGAAATGGATTTTCATCTATAGCAATTTTAACATAATCACTACCATAATAAGTAGACAACAAAGCTTTCCATTGATCTGATTTATTAAAATATAATCTGTATTCATAAATTAAATCTTTTAATTCATCATCTGTAACATTTTTCATACCACCATATTCACGATCAATTAAACTTTTTATTTGATCTCGATATCGTTTTTCAACAAATGTATTTAAATATGCTTCCCAATCACCCTGGAAACCTCTTTCAACCAGCTCATCTGTAATACGTATCGTTTCTGCTTCAGTTACTTTCCAAGCTGTTTCAGTCATTTCATCCAAAGCATCTATTGGATTACCATATTCTTTTGATAATCGTTTTAACTCTGTATCAAATTGATCACTAACTTGATCTATTTTTGCCTCTACTCGTCGAGTTAAATTTAAAAACTGTGGAGGAGGAGTAACACCAACAACTGGTTTTATTGTTGGAGATGCAGACTGCTGTGCTTTAATAGCTTGTCGACTAACTCTGATGTCTCTTATAAAATCTCCCATTGCTCCTTTTTTTAATTGCTTGGCAAACTCTCGTTCTTCACTAACAGCTAATATATCACCACGGAATTCACCTTGTGCTGCTCGACGGAACTGTTCTCCTCCTGCTCTCATCCGAAACCCATCTAAATGTTTTTCAGCACTGCGAGCAATAAATGCTTCCTGGATTATTTGATGATACTTTTGATCGTATGTTCCAAACTGCAATTGAGATATTAAATCTTGATACACTTCAGACTTTCGTACTGTATCTACACCTGCATAATCAATAATGTGATCTAAGATTTCATTTACAACTTTCTTCTTCTCTTCATTTGATCCAGTTATATTCCACTTTTTATCAGATGGATCGTATTTTAAATTTGCATTCTTACCTTTTAAATCATTGTAAAACGCATTGTGTTTTTTTGCTTTTGTCCAGGACTTTCTTGGAACAACAACATCAGCACCAATAGCAATCAAATCTTCTGGTAAAAAGTTTAATAGATTATCAGCTACATCTCGACGTACATCTTTTTTAAATGCCTCATAAATGACATCCAAATCTTGATACGAATATACATCACCAACTATATCTTCCAATGCTTTTTGCAGTTGTTGTCGGCCACTCTTTGTACCTGTTCGCAATGTATCAAATACTTGATTGTATAAATTTTTATCAGTAGCAAGAGACTTAGCCAATGCTGTTCGTACCAACTCTGACTGAAACTGAGTAGTTAATCGAGTAGTATTTAACTTTGGTACTTCTTCAAACCCATATGCCTTCTCTAGCATTTCACTGGTTTGTTTTTGTATTGCCTCACCTTTATTGTATATTCGAGCAAAATCACTATTGCCCCTTGCAGCATTTTCTAATTTTTTTGCTTCTCGAATTAAAATGTCATCCAATAAATCCTTAGTAACAACAGCAGCTGGGTCGTCTATTTTTATACCAGCCTCAAGAAGAATACCTTTTGTTGTTGGATTTTCAAGCATAAACCCAAGGTTCTTTACAGCAATGTCTTGATTATCAACAATAGATCGTAGCATATTTACAGCAACAACTCGTTCTGCTACAGCTTCAGATGAGTTTTCTCGTATGGATCTGCGAGCTGCTGAACTATCAATCCAATCATTCCAACTTATTTTACCACTGTAAAATTCATCTTTTATTGCTGCTGATGTACCTTCTCCCAGGTAATCATCTACAACAGACATTAAACCTTTCATTTTGGTATATTCAATTGGAGCTGTTACTGCTGCTACTACTTCTCCTGTTCGTGGGCCAACTGCTCTTGCTGTTGCTCTTGCTGCTGCTGCTGTTGGTTTGTAAACAAATTTATATGCAGTAGGTATACCTGTTATTGGTACACCTATTTCTGACCCAAAACCAAACATCCACGCTGCATCTTCTCTGTCTCCAGTTACAAACTCAGCAACACCACCAATAGGTGTATTAGACAACGTTGTTTTTAAATATACATTGGCATCAAATAGTTGTGGTAGTCCTTGTCCCTTGGCTATATTTACCAGTATTTGATCTGCAACATCTGCACTGTCAGCCATACGATAATCATCAGTTTCAATCGTACCTGGCATCAATGGTTGTATTGCTGATGATATAACAGCAGGAGCTAAATTTAAACCACCACGCATAGTAGCTGCTAATGGAGTTTCATACACTACACCTGTCTCAGGTCTAGGTTTAACCAAAGCAAGTTGTGCTGCTCTACCTACATCTGATGCAATATCTTCTCTAAGTTCACCTGCTCTAATGTCAGCTTCAACCATAAATCTAGGTTTGGTCGTTCCAGGAGTAAGTATATACGATGGACTTTTAGCTCTTTCTTCACGAGCTTCTTTTCGTCTTTGTTCTCGTATTCTTTGTTCTAATAATAGATTGGCTTGTTGTAATGTATAATCCTCAGACTTTCCTACAATCTGTCTTTTAAATGCTTCAGCAGCTAACTCAGGGTATGACCCCTCTCGTATTTCTCCTGTCTCTCTATCACGCAACAATCCTTTTTCGATGTCAACAATATTGCTTTCCATAAATTGAGGAGCATCATAAAACTCAGAAGTCGTTCCCTTCATATATTTATCAGCATCAGCACGAGCTTTTCGTTTTGCTTCTTCAGGACTGTTGCCATACGTTATCTGATACACTTGTTCCATTGTATTAATGTATTTATTACGAGCAGACAATGGATCTGCTTTTTCACCAAACCTATATGGCATGATACGTTCAACACGAGGAGCAACAACTTCTTCTCGATCTCTCATTAAACTAATTGCTGGTGCAGTTAGTTCTTCTGGCTCTTCTATTTCAACTGGTTCTTCTGGTCTACGCAAAGCACCGATCATTTCAGACATTGGCTTTTCCAGCTCAATCTCTACATCTTCAACTTCTATTTCTACAGGCTCACCTAAATTTTGCTTTTGATTAATTACATCAATAGATTGACGATACTGTGTATAATCAATTGTTTTATTACGATATGCTTCTCGTAATTGTTTTTTAGCTTCATCATAATCTAGAGTTGTAGTAGCCATCTTAAATCCTACTCACCATCAGTTCTTCCAGACTGGGTAGTTTTGTTTGTTCCTGGTTTTTACGATACAAATCTCTACCCAACATTACATACGCTGCTTCTTTTTGAGTATCATCTAAACTTTCATTTGTTTCAATCTTGCTCATTGCAGTTTGATAATCATCTCCACTGCGCAACAATTGATTTCCATATTGAGCACCTACACCACCTTGTTTAATAGCAACAGCATCATCCAAATCTTTTACTTGATCTACTTGTTTTGCTACACCAAATAACTTGCCAGCATATGTTGGTAGCTCACTAATTGCTGTTAACTCTACTTCTTCTTCTGTCGGTTTTGGTTCTGGTTTGGGTTCTCTAAACCCAACAACTTCTTGAAATCCTTCACTAGCAAATGGAGCATAGTATTGTGCTGCTCTTGCTCGAATTGTTTCTGGTGTAGGTAATGGTAAATCTTCTCGTTCTTCTACAACTTCAAACGTTTCATCAACATCATCAATGTCTCTTGGTGTTGTTGTTACTCTTTTAGCTGAAATTCTGTTATTTATTTCATCAGCAGTAACACCAAGCATTGATCCTAAATTTTGCATTTGTGGTGTTAATCCTTGTTGATTGTCTTTAATAAAGTCATCAATGTATTTGTCTTTAAATTGTTGTCTTTCTTTCTCTGGAATATAAACACCACCTATTAATTCAGCTGCATACGATGGAGTTACACCAAGTTTACTTGCAATTTGAGGACCATAAATACTTAGCATAGCATCTACTTTTCCTGGATCATTTGAAATTGCTACCCAAGTATCTCCAAATAAATCATTTTGTAATAAAGAATTTACTTCCAGCTGTACTGAAGCTCTAGTTCCTGAAAGCGAGGTTAAAGATTTATTTATCCATTCTTGTATTGTTGCTTTTTGTGCAGCAGTTAACTCATTTTCCTCAGCGTATAATTTTTCAGCCTTTTTTTGTAAACCAGAATTAAAATCTTTTACATCACGAACAGCAGCTTCATAACCTTTTGTTGCTGTTATAAACTCTGACATTGACATACCAAAAATTTTATCTTTTCCTTCAGCTGCTGCCTTAGTTATTAGTTCAAGTTTTTTTGCTTGTATTTTTTCATCAAACTGTAGCTGTTCTTGTAATTGTTGACGAGCTATAGCAGCATCTTTGTACTCAAGCATTAAGTCACGATAGGCCATTGCCATTGCTTGTTCATAACGTTTTTGAGCTGACCCCAAGTATTCTTTTCTATAGTATTCAAAGTTAAGCATTAT
>TARA_R100001591_G_scaffold4386_1_pt1 | contig 12429 bp, 14 predicted proteins | sample TARA_R100001591 | Tara Oceans TARA_R100001591 (sample SAMEA2622725) | marine metagenome | biome: marine biome (ENVO:00000447); feature: surface water layer (ENVO:00002042); material: "saline water (ENVO:00002010), including plankton (ENVO:xxxxxxxx)" | depth 5 m
CTAATGTGATAGAATGTAATCCGCCGTGTTTCAAAAACCGACACTTTACATAAAAATTTGAAAAAAGATATACAGACTTTTCAACATCAAAATCAATCGCAAAAATGCCTATTACAACCGACTTCAATGTATTTGCCGAACGCTATCACAACACGCTTGGAAAAAAGCAAATGCCTGTTCCACGACTGCCGTTTGAATTGATTTCCAGTATCATACTGGAAGCAACAAAAACACAGCATCAAGAAAATTTAGATGCGTGGAAGCAAAACATAGCACAGGTCAATACAAGTTTGGAAACAAGGGTAAATGAAATCTTGTCGGACGACTTTTACGACTTTGTGGATGAGTTTGAAACTTGGGAAGACTTCGTTCAAGTGTGCTGGGATGACGACGAAAACCAAATTGAAGGGTATCCTGCGTATTACAATCTATTTGAAGGCAGGTTGGATGGTGTTAATATGGTTGAACCACATTTAGACGATTTAGGATGGTGGGGCAGGCATTATGGGTAAAAAAAAAACTTCGTAAAATACAAAAAAAATTTAAAAATTTGAAAATAAAATAAACATTAGAATTATTTTTTTTATGATTATTGTTGGTAAATATGGTTCAATATCAGTGTTTTGGAATAATAAATTAATGTCATCCATTCCTAAACATAATAAAAAAACATTAGATTATCTCTTGATTGAAGCAAATGATTTATTACTTGATAAATTTAGAGAGGGTATGAGTCTTAAATTTATTACAGATTCCTGTTATTATGTAATCAATAACTTTTACAAAAAGAAATTAACAAATAAAAAAATGTCTGGTAATCAACACGAACTTTTTAACTCATCCGTTCTTATACTTCTTAGATTAAAAAAAGTTGATTATGATGATGTTATTCTGGAGATGCCGAAGAAAAAAGTTTCTCTAAAATCTCCATCTGTCTCCCAGTAATCTTACAATCAACTAAAAATCTATCCGCCATAAATTTATCCTTATTACAAGTATTATCCTGATGACATATACATATCATCTGCTTATCAACTTCCGTTTTATAAAAATCCTTTTCATTACATCCATCAATCATCTTACTCCCTTCACCATTACCTATTTTTGAAAATCCTCCCATCTTCCTAAAATGTTTCCGAGTAAAACACATCGTTGCTTCGTGTATCTGCCGTGTAGCAGGACAATTTATAAATGATGTCTTGTAATCGTGGTTTGGATAAATAAATAACATCTGAGGACTCCCACATAATCCTACTTTGTTTTTTAATAACATATCTAAACTATACTGGATATATGTTGGAAGATATATATCATCCGAATCCATACATATTAATACATCATATTTAGCATTCTTCACTAACCAGTTCCTTTTTTCTCCTATTGTCATTCGTTTGTGAAAATATTTGTAATTGATTTCAACTCCTAATAAATCTTGTGTCTGGTCAAAGTGTTTATCGTGAATGAATAATGGTTCTGCCTCAACTCCTTCCACTGAATATGAATCACATATGACCCACTCAAGTAAATGTTTTGGATATGTTTGAGACATAATATTCTCAATCATAATCGGTAAAAACTTTCTTCTGTCATATGTTGGCGTTAAAATTGAAATCTTTTTTGACATTTTATATTAATGTGATATTTTTTTTTTAAATTAAAATTTGAAAAATGTGATTTTATTTTTTAAAAATGGAAATGGAAAAAGTAAGTTCTCTTGATTATGATGATTATAAAGAATATAAAAGAGAATATGGTAAAGTATATAATCAAAAAAATAAAGAAAAAAGACAAGAATATATGAAAAAAAGATTACAAGAAGACCCAGATTATTACAAAAAACAATATCAAAAAAGAAAAGAATATTCAAAACAATATTATCAAAAAAGAAGAGAAAATAAAGATTGGGTAGAAGAACAAAAAGTTAAATGTAATGAATATAAAGAAAAAAATAAATTAACATTAGCAGAACATACAGCAGAATATAAAAAAACTTTTACAGGTAAAAAAGCACATAAAATATCAGAATGGAAAAGAAGACACGGACTTAAGGAAACACCAGAAAGATGTGAATTAATATTTTCACAATGGTTCAACTCTGAAATTTGTGAATTATGTAATCAACAATATAAAAATAAAAACCAAAGATGTATGGAGCATCACCATCCATCAGGACATTTTAGATATATTTGTTGTGTTCCTTGTAATAATAAATTAGCATCAACAGACAGGAAAAAAATGTCTGTATTATTGGAATTACATAGATATTTCAATATTATTTAAGATTAAACTTCCTTTTAAAACTATTGATATTCTCTCTGCGACTTGTTGATGCCCCCCATAAAATATGCTTTGCCAAACTGCCACCAGTATCAGGCACAGACCAGTTCTCTCTGCGACGATGTCGTTCTATATACCTCTGTCGCTGTGCTTTGTCTTTTGTTTTGGTATAATCGTCTGCTCCGCGTTGTCCAAAATGAATGGTCTTGGTTCTTGAAGAATCTTTGGAAGAAAAGACTGCCATAAGTTTTTTTTCTGGTTTTGTTGATGATTTTATTACAACTTTATCATATTTTTTTGACATTTTAATGATTAGAAATATTTTATATTACATAATAATAAAATATATTTTTAATGCCGTATCGTATCGTAAAAGAAGAAGACCATTATAGATTGTATAACACTGATAAAAAAAAAACTCTTAAAATGAAATTTAAAACAAGAAGTAGTGCGAAAAAATACAAAGATAATTATGATAAAAGGAGTAAAATGCCTAAAAAAAAAAAATATTAGTATATCATATATGATTCATTCTTCACATAGTCGGAAAGATTTACTTGAAGTCTGTGATGTTTTTGATATATTCATAAAAAACAGAGAAGATTTAAATAAAAATGAATTAAGTAGGATGCTCTGGTTAAAAATTCAAACTATGACAGAAATAAATCCTGATAATGAATATTTTTTCGTAAATAATCTTGATGAATTAAAACATTTTCTTGTAAATCATAATTCAAATAAATTATTATCAATCAAAGACAAAGAAAAAATAGTTGAAAATGCGAGAAGAATTATTTCCTATTGTGTCGGTGGATATAATATCACTGGAAATTTTGATGATATTAATGATTTAATTGCTACAGCAATGAATATCAGCAAATACGGAGACATTTCAAGTGTTAGAAGAGCATTGAAATTATTAAAAGATGATACTAAAGTTAGTCCTTCTATTGAACCAGTGATTTCTAAGCGTGTTGAAAGAGAACTTTACCGAAAAGAGCAAATTAAGTTAAAAAGTAAGCAGTCAGGATTGCGAGTCAAAAGGGGAAAAATAATTTTGACCTTTGATTAAATGATGTTGTAAAGGCAAGATAAGTAAAATGCCGAAAAACACTCATTTCGTTTCAATTCTATGCTATATATATATATATATTAAATATGAAAAATGAGTAATTGTGATTTTTTTATTTTTCAAAACTTATAAATTATTGTTTTTTATATTTTACTTTACTTCTCTTTACTTTCAATGGATTTACCTTTAAAATTAAATTCTATGACTATTAATTACATAATATTTTCTGGAATAACACAATATTTTTACATTTTTCAGTAAGAATATTAAATATATTACACATAATATAATGTCAGCATCAGATACGGAAACAACTTGGTCTTCTGAAGTAGAAAAGTTATTAGCAGAATGGTCTGAAAAAGCAAGTTGCTGGAGATGGTTGTATGGAAGAGCAGAAAAAAAATATCGTTATAAATATTATTGTTTCAGTATCCCTGTGATTATACTTTCAACTTTAACAGGGACAGCAAATTTTGGTATGGATTCATATGTTCCTGATGATTTTAAACAAGGAGCAACTGCGATTGTTGGTGGTTTAAATTTATTTGCTGGTGTATTATCTACATTACAAAACTTCTTGAAAGTTGCGGAAAATATGGAGTCAGCAAGAAATAGTTGTGTTAGTTGGGGGAAACTTCAGAGATGTATTCAAATTGAATTATCATTAGATACAAATAGGAGACAAAACTCACACGACTTTTTAAAAATATGTAGAGCGGAATACGATAGATTAACAGAACAATCACCTATCGTTGATGATGATATTATTGATGAATTTAAAAAAAAATTTAAAGAATATAAAGTCGCTAAACCATCTGTATGTAATGGATTGGATAAATGTGAAATTTATAAGAAAGATTTAAGTTTAGAATACATTGAAGGTCCTATTCCTTCTGTTTAATCGCTGTCCTCCAGATAGCACTCAAAGTCCTTTTTATCATCTCCAGTATAAGGACAACATTCAAATAATTCATACATTTTCCAAGCAAAACTCTTGTATTTCTCTTTTTCTTCCTCTGACTTCTTGATTGCGTCAATAATATCTTTGTTTCTTTGCCCGCTCCAATTAATATCCAGTGCTCCTGCTACTTCCCACATATTATCATATGCTTCTTCCCTTGCGTTAATATAACGGATATGTTCTGTATCACACTCACGCCTGAGTGCTACATTTAATTCCTTGAGTTCGTTGTTTTGTTCCTTGACTCGTTCCAGTTCCTCCTGTGCTTGCTTTTTTTGTTCCCATTGTTTATCTTTTTCTCCTCTGAGTTGAATTCTAATTTCCTTGACTCGTTCCAGTTCAAGTTCCATCTTGTGATATTCCTCAAACATCTCCCAATACTCATCCGCCATCTCCTTCAACTTTTCACACTGCTTCTTTGCTCGCTGGATTTTAGAATCGCTCATTATGATATCACAACTCTTTTTTTTTCGTATTATCGCTTTGATTGATGTGTTTTTCAACCAAAACATTTTTCAAATTTTTACATTTTACTTTTGAGGAGGTTGAGGATTTAAGATATCTTCAATGACACTACTATTTGATTTCATAACTTTAGTGACTTTATAAACGACTAATGACCCATCATCAACACGACTTTCTGTTCCATCAGCATCTACGATAGATGTTTTAATTTCTGTAATAGTTTTAGGATATGTAATTGTAAATGGTTCTCCACCTGCTCCATTATAAAAGTCTCCATAACCAGAGTTTTTAGGAACAACAGACATTACAGGCATTTTCATTTGTGATTCTTCTCCACCTATGAAACTTCCATCAATCAAAGATGATTTAATTAGGAAGACAGGACTAATCATTTTTCTTGGTAAATTATCAGCAGTAATACTTGTTGAGGAACAATTTTGGACGACTGTCGGGAACTCTAACATCCCTCCAAGATTAGTCCCACCATAAGGAGGATGTGGCGTATGTGGAGGCATACGAACCCATCGTGTAGGGAAAGTTTCTAAACTATCAAAGTTAGGAACATCACTACCATTTCTGGGATATCCTATAACTTCATTAGCAGATATTTGTGCGTTAGTTGTAGGAGTATCTGTAGTTAATCCTTTATCAAACATTCTTACTAAACGATTATCAGTTGTTTGATGAAACTGACTATAACTAAATCCCATTAATCCCCATAATGAATCATTCCAATGCTCTTCATCTACACCAAAATCTTCTATTTGTATTCCACTCATACTATCACATATACCATAGGGAGCAAGTGCTAAATTTAAGACTGAATATGCTTTTTTTCTGTCTGTAGTTGCGAAACTTCTTGCTTCACTAAAGAAATCTTGCTGGTCATAAGGAGACATTTCAGGAGTCCAATTATTATTATTCAATCGTTTATTTATCTTATAAACAATCGCTTGAGCGTCAGCAACACCTTCATCGGCATTTGCTAAATTACCAATATATTCAGGAGTATGTAATCTTGATAATTGAAACCTACTTTGTCCTGATGAAAATAACATCACTGGGTCATTTGCTCCTATATAAATCTGATTCCTCATATAGGTCGCAGGAATTCTTGTGCTATTCCATAATGTGGGAGTAGTTCCATTAAAATATGAAGGAGCAGTGACCCTCGGTTCAATACTAAATCTATCTAAATATAATCCAAAAAACTCTGGTGCTAAACTTAATGATTGATTTAAAGTTGCTGATGTATTTTCTTTTGAATTATAATACTGATTCCAACTACAGGCATCACCATTATATAAATTCATAAAACAATTACCAAATGAATTAAAATGTTTATCAAAACCACACGCTAATGACCTAACATTTCTCATAGGTGTTCCTATTGCTGGAGGTAATCCACTTGTTCTCCACCAATAAGGACTCATACCTTTCATATGTGTTCCAAATCTTAAACCAATCAAATGAGACATATTACCACTACCATTAGGAACATTATGACTATTATCTACTTTCACAGCAAATCCATCATATAGAGTATCATATGTATCACCTTCGCCATCTAATATACCTTCTCTTGCGGGATTGTAATCAAAAAAGAATGCTGGTGCTGTTTGACTCGCATTTAAAGTTGCTCCAGAACTATATAATGTTTTATCATAATTATCATTACCAACTTTTCTATCAGTAAAATACCAGTTTTGGTCGTCGGTTGAATCTCCTAATGAAACATTATTTAATGTTATTTTACTTCCAGCATCACCGATAGTCCCTGTAATTCCTATGATATATGTTCCCTTTGGAAAAAAATTTGTTTTAGTTCCTGCTGAGTTCATATATAATAAATCACCCACTTCAAAAGTTCCCTCTGCTATCTTTCCAGAGCAATTAATCTCTGAACTTCCTGAAACGACTGATGTAAAAAATACTCCTCCACTCCATTCATCAATAGCATCCGCTGTGCGACTATGACTCGCATTCATATGAATAAATCTACATTTATCAACACTAATATTTCCAGATGAATTTTCTTCAATATAATTCCTTTGTTGAGGAGTATATCTATCATATTGAAATAATTCAGGATATCTTCCTTGTGCTTTGAAGAAATCACCTAACTTTTTTAACATATCAGTCGTCCAAGGAATATGTAATGGAAAAACATTTACATTTGAACCATTACTGGAGTCTCCAATAGGATATTTTACTCCATCATTTTGTAGGAAATCATCTACACCAGCAGGACAAAATGAACCATCTATAGATGAAAATTCATCATTTCCAAGATTATCATAATCATTTTTTCTTCCAACTGAAGAAGCACTACCTTCTGCGTTCCAAACATTTATTCTACAACCAGTTTCATAAATTTCTGGACGCTTGATACCAATAGTGACATATCCTGCTTCATAATCATAATCCCACGATGCCCCTGTAGGATTACTATAATCGTGATAATTTAACGCTTTAGTAAATTCTACATTTACACCAGACGCTACAGGAAATAATTTATTAGTTTCACTTTCTACTTGTAAATCAGCATTAGTTTGTTCTGGATTATTATTATTTTCACCAATACTTACACTATCTATTCTTGTTGTTTCCGCCAGATTATTTGTAATTCTATCGGCAATATTTAATGGACTATTAAATCCACTATCAACTTGAATTTGTTTTGTCTGTTTATACCATAAATAATTAAATAATGCTGGGTCTCTGTGTCCTGATATTGAACCATTATCACTACTATTAAATGAACTATCTCTTACAAATAAAGTATATCTACCACCATCATTCATCGGTGCTGTTGTTTTACCTGTGTGTCCGAATCTATTATTCATTAATCCTCCTGATATGAAGTTTTGTTGTGATATTGATGACCTATAATCTAAATTAAATCTAAAAGGATTTGGAAATGCTAATGAACCATTTGTGGAACAATTTATATCAGACCAGATATTTTGTGTTGTCCCATTACCACCAGTATGAAAGTTATTATGTGATGCGTCCCAGCATCCTTTCCTTGGAAGATGATAATAATATTCTCCATTTGTGTTTTTATAATATGAATATGTTAAATTTAATGTATCATCTCTCATTGGAAGTTTTAAATTCGTTTGCTGATATGATGTTTTGTAATATCCTTCACTCGCATTTGTAAATTCACCACCACCAGTCGTATGTGATGAATTATAAAATCCACCAAGATTTTTACCTTTGATTTCTATTGTTGCTGACTCATTACCTATCTCTGATATTGCCGAAGAATGAACTGATACTTGGTCTCCGACATTTAACTTAACACCATTAGATACGACATTAGTCCAAGTCGCTGTATTACTGGAATTACCTGCTAAATATTCTACTGATTGTTTCCTATTACACGATAAAAGAAGACTATCCACATATTCGGACATTATATATTATTTATAATATTCAATAAAAAAATATCAGTTAGAAAATAAATTTTAAAATCACTTAAGAATCAAAGATTCAATTGCTTCGCTTAGGCGAAGAAAGTTGTAATCATACCATCAGAAAGAGTCGCCATTCGCATTATTTCAATATAAACTCTGAGAGTGTAGTTATTCGCAGTTGAACCATCAACAATACCTCCTTGAAGTTTATCGTAGTTAAAATAATATTCTATACCACGACTATTAACTCTTTCACCACGATTTAGATGGAATGCTTGATAAAAGAATTTATTAACTACACCATTGAGATTACTATTCTGGTCGTATCCTTCAAACTCTACTGGAGTGATTGATGAACCTTCATTAGAATATTCTTCACGAGTGACAAAAGGAACCATTCCTTCTGCTTTCTGTGTTTCGTGGAATAAGCGAGCAACATTATCAATATCTTTAGGATATAAAAATTTATCATTGTATTTAACATTTGCCGTTAATGAACCATTAAAACGACTGGTTGCTGTTCCATTTGTATAATCCCTCATCATACCAAATGAATGATAGTTTCCTAAAACATTAGTATTAGTAATATCATCACACGACAACATACAAATCAATTTACTACAAATACGACCAGCACCACCAACATTCATAATAGTTTCACCAGTGGCGACTTCACTACCAGATGCGTTAGATGATAAGGAACGCTTTGCGAGTCTGTAATCAACATACGAGAAAGTCATAGTTGCGTTTTGCTGAGCATATTGTTCCATCATTTCCTGAGGGAAATATTGATAATCAGCATATAACTGAGTTGCTGTTGTATCAATAGAGAAATCTACATTTCCCTGTCCTTCAGTCCTTACAAGTCTTTCTTTTAATCCACTGAAATGTAATTCTATTGTGACTGGTTCTTTCATCATATATAATGGAAGTTGATTGGTGTAAAGGAAAGGAAATAAATCGGCAAGTGCGATTTGATACTCTGGTCCTCCAATAGTATCATCGGTACGATTTACTGGACGAAGTTTTACATCTCCTCCCGTATCCATAACAACACCACTACCATTAGGATAGACACCACAATCTAAACCAATAAACGAAGCATTAGTATCACTTTGACCTACAAATGAAGCATTCTGTCCGTCATTGTAATAAACTTTGTGGGCGACACCACGACCACTTGTAAATAATTCTCTTTCTTTTTGATGTTCGTTAGACATAAACATAGATTTGTATCCCATATAATGAGCATAATCATCAATTTCAGATAAAGTGCGAGTGCCTACTTTTAATAAACATCTTGAAATGAGCGAATGAACTCCTACACCTACAGGGAAAAACGCTTCTGTGGAAGAACTTGCGATTCTGAAAATAAGTTTTGAATGTGAATGTAATATACCTTTGTTCTGTAATTGAAATCGGCAGAAAGTCTGCGATTGAACGACTGGGTCTAATACATCAGTTTCAATATCAATTAAAGTATTAGAAGGAATCTGTCCGATTTTAACTAAGTCGGGGACTGCTGTCTGATTGCTCTGTGCCATCATAGAATCCCTGTCCTGAACTGCGGATTGCGAAGCATCTGTAGAATATCCTGACATTGTTTTTACTTTATTGAAATATAATAATATAGACAAAAAAAAATTTTAAAAATATTTTAAATCATTAGTTAATTTATAATTACTTTGCGACCAAGTAAATCCTTTTTCAGCATCAGGAAGATGTAATGTTCCTATGGCGGGATATAAAAAATACTTTATGATTCCTTTTTTTTGAAGTGATTTATATTCTACATCAATCGCTCTTCTTTTTTTATGTTGTTGTATTAATAATTCTTGTGCTTGTTTCCAATGAGGAATATAATATGCCTGAGCATTTGTAATTAAAAATTTCTCTGGATTAATCACATTGATACCTTCAATTAGATTCTCTGGTCTCTTAAATGTTTTTAAATTCTTTAGAATAGGAGGATGAAACATTCCACCAACATAACATATATCATCAACATCCTTTAGTAATTCTAATTTTGAAAAATCTAAAATACAATCATCTTCTAAGATTATTACATTATCTATTTTATTATCAATAATATGTTGTAATAACTTTAGATGTGATTCACTACATCCTGCTACTGATTGTCTTAACTTTCTATTAGCGTTCCAATAAAAATGATAATTATCATCTACCCATTGTGGGTCTAATTCTTTATTACCATCAATCGCTTGAAATCTTGTATATGGACTGACAGACCATTTATTACTATCATATTTTTCCCATCTATCAGCGTTCAAATTGATTACGAAAACTTTCATTTAATATTAAATCATCATTTTTATCTTTAAATTTAAAATTCGCATTTTCAAAATCAATCAAAAAATATTTACCATCCTTTAAACAAACATTTTTGTATCTAATATCATTATGAAAATAATCTGTATCATTCTTGAATTGATTATGTAATTCACGAAGTTTATGATTTAAATGTCTTTTTGATTTCCTGTAATATACTTTATCTAATGAAGTCCCTACATTAGAGATTTCAAACCAATATTCTTCTGTAGAGAAGTTTATAAGTTTAGGAACATAATCCAGTTTAAATTTATCAATATAAAAATATATGAATAATTCAGAGAAAAACTTATTTATTCCACGCTTGGAATCCTTGAATTGTTTTCTGATTTTTTCTTCATCAACATATATTTTACACAATGAAAAAGTCATTTTATTTTAAAATAAGATTTTATTTTTTTTCTGTTTTTTAAAATTTATTTTACAATCTGGATACCTGCCGATGAAAACGCCAGAGTCTGTTTAGAATGAATGAATAAATATAATGCTTGAGGAGAATCAGTTGTAAGATTTACTTCCATATTAAGACCGAAATTTACACCACTAAACGATACACCATCACCACTAATGACATCATACGCAACACCGAGACCTGCTACAGACCCACCATCAACTTTAGTGGATACACTCGCAATAGTAGATGGAGTAAGTTTAGAATTGATAGGAGTCATACTTGTGCGACGAATGGTGGAGAATTTTTGAATTGCGTTTAGATAGTTTCTGACTATCTGTGGGTCTTGAAGTTCATTATTAGCATTAAATCGCTGGATAGTATTTACATTATATTCTAAAGGAAACTTTTCACCGCCCCTTGTAAAAAATAATTGTTTTATGATTGCGATACTACCATCACTATTCGTAGGATAATGAAGTGCCATACCATTATGGGAACGAGAATTGATGTGGGAGGCAGGAATAATATTACCAAACGCACCAAGCACACGAGTTAAACCAAGATTGAAATTTACAATCGCATTAGCAGAGTTGAAAGTTGTGAAGTAAGATGAAATACTATTGAATTCATAAGAGTTCTGGGCGGGAAGGTCAGGAGTTTCTTCAAGTGCTTCCGCAACAAGCGATAAATTTTTCATTTCATAGAAAGCATCAGCAATAGAAGTAGCATCCGAACTAAATAATACATTAGAGTCTGGTGATAGTTGAATTTCAACAAGGAGACCACCGAGACCACCAGCACCATTAGACTGAAGAGGAATAGGAACTTTTCCGTTGAATAGACCACAGGGAAGATGGATACAGAAGTGATTACCAGTGGATTTACCAGTCGGTAAATCTACGACTGAAAACTTCTGAGTTAGATACGAAGGTTTCACTAATGCTGTTTCACTAAAATGACCGAGACCATCGTTTAATGAACTGGTGGCGGGAAGATACGATGCCATAAATCTGTTGTAATTTTTAATTTCTTCAATAACTTGATGTGTTGCTTGAGATTTAATGGTAAGTGTATCAATGACAGAATACATACCTAATGCTTCCGACATACGAATAGTATCAGAATTAGCAGGTATATCTTCAGCATCATTCTTTTTTACAGAGAACTGACCCACAAGGCGAATAGAATTACCAAGAAGAAGTCTGCTCTGTTCTCCAATGATAAACTGAAGTGTGGGATTTCCAGACTTAAATGAAACTTTACCTGTGCTGGTGACATTTGAAGGAGTAATTTCAAGATTAACGCGAGACATATTTGTTTTTATATATCTTAAAATATATATTATTTTAAAAAAAAAAATTCAAAAAAATTTTACTTCACCAACCATCTGGAGAATGGTCATCAAGATTTAATTTAATTGAATATATTGTTTCACTTATTAATTATACTTCAAGAGCAATACTATCACCACGGACAACAATACGACGAA
>TARA_R100001591_G_scaffold58768_2_pt1 | contig 12306 bp, 9 predicted proteins | sample TARA_R100001591 | Tara Oceans TARA_R100001591 (sample SAMEA2622725) | marine metagenome | biome: marine biome (ENVO:00000447); feature: surface water layer (ENVO:00002042); material: "saline water (ENVO:00002010), including plankton (ENVO:xxxxxxxx)" | depth 5 m
GTTCCTAAAAGCTCCGTAAAGGCACGGTCAACCTGGCTACTAACCTTGTTGCCCTCATACTTAACGGTCTCAGATGACATTTCTTCAGCGTCTTCCTCGGACAATAGATATTCATCTAGCATAGACTGCACTTGTTGTGGCGACTTGCGCTCAAAAACCTCATCAAAGTCAGGGATTGATTCCAAATAAGTATTAATTGTGTCGTTTGATTTTGACAACGGAGATGATTTTCTCCTAGGAATAATTGTAGTTTGCGGAAATTGCGCGCCTGCAGGCTTACCATAGTTAATCGTAAGGTCTGTGCCTTCTTTAACATCAGTGATATCTCCATATTCTGGATTTAAAACTAAATTGAGAAGCTCTTTATATGCAGTCTTTCCAAAGCCCCACAGGCGTACGCCTTTATCTTCTTCGCCTCGGACAACAACTGGCGCAAAGAATCGCTGACGAGCAGATAAGTTCTTAGCCATGCGGACTGAATCATCTGAGCCGTCCTTATAAAGTTGACGGATAAAATCATTCAGCGGATCATCTTCGCCAAAATTTTTCTTTGGGCTCAGAAAGCCTGGGTTCTTCCCCAAATTATAATGGAACCAATATTCTTTAAATGGATCGCCATCAGAGGTTGGTACGATTCGAATCGTTTGTTCGCCATCCTCTGGTTTCCAGAAGACGCTTTTGTTACTCCCGCCACGATTCTCTAGCGCTTCGCGCTTTGCTCTCATTTTTTCTAAATCTAAAGCCATTTTCTTCTCCTTTTTTTGCTATAAGCTATAGTACAGTCAGCTAATGTCCTGACTGGCTTGATTTACACACACATAATAAAAACTTATTTTTGAGTGTAAATAAAAATTAAACATATTCCTGTATAAAAGATGCACAGTGCTCAGAATAAACGTAATTTATATCATATGAGGTAGAATATATTGAAAAACCAGAATCTATATTATCATCTGCTTTATTTTGTATAAAACACCTTATATCATGAAGAGCATCTTTATCGCTTTCTACCCTATTAGAGCTTAAGCCAAAAAAATATTTCCGCGCTCTTGGATATTGCAAATCATATAATAACTTTTCTTTCTTTGTTTCATAATTAACAACCCCTAAAGTGCGTATATTTGAAGTAACGCCGGCCTGCGGCATACTGTTGAGAAGCGGCTCAGTATTCTTGAAAACATTAATCATATGGTAAGTGCTAGATATGACATTATTCATATCTTGCCAATAATTCTGTAAAGATACGCTCTCTAAAATATCCTCAACATTTTTATTGCATACCACGTACATCATGTCAAGTGCTGCAGATCTAACATATTGTTGTAGAATCCCATAAGTTGCTCTCTCATAGAGGCGTTTTTCGCCGGCTAGCTCACCATTATCAGGTTTTATATATAAAATAGTGACACTTCTATCTTTCATCTGTTCTAGAAGTCTTAGCGCGCATCCACTTATTTTGCTAGCGCCTGAAAGTATAAGAGTTATGTCACCTTTACATTTACGCAGGTTAAGGTTTTTATAATTTTTTTCATAATCTTCATGTGTCTCTTGATTGGCGATATGAATAAAGTTGCTATATCCCTTATCTTCAGAGGCGATTGAAAATATCTTGTATTGTGCATAATTACTAAAACTGTTAGCTAGTGCGCTACCTGCATCACCTAATCCTATTATGTTCACCTTAACCTCTTCATACTTCCATAATCTAAGCCAATGCTAATATTAGTCTTAAATTTTCCTAACTTAGTAGTTGAAAAAATATCTACCGCCTTAGTGATTATATCTTTATCTTCTTTGGCTAAGTCTAATATTAAACTATCGTGAACGCAAAAAGAAACAAAAGATCTCCTGCCCTTTAAAAATTTATCTACCTTTATCATCGATGTTAAAAATAAATCACTAGCAGTGCTTTGAATTAAATAATTCAAGGCTTTGGATTGGTCAACTTGTATTTGTCTATTATAAGGCGTTTTTACATGCCCGTTAACATAATATTTTTTTAAAGCTAACTCGCGGTTGAACCTATCATTTAGTTTTTTGTTAGATGCCTTTGGATTATATAGCCATGCAAATACTTTCTTTTTAGTCTGCTCTCTGGAATATTTATCAGAAAAGACGTCTTTTGCTATCCATGAGTGTAAATCATTTTTTGGCTGTAGTTCACCGACTAAGCCCAAGAATGCGCGTAGCTCAGCTGAGTTGTAATCCAGCTCAAGCAACAAATCATTTTTCGGCTTAATGGCGCTGCGTAACTCACGATTTAAAGTTAATATTGGGAAGCTGTTTGCTTTTGTTGCCAATCGACCGGTAACTGTCTTCCAAGGGCAATATGATATATTCTTTGATGAGTTTTTTATTTTAGGGAAACTATTTCTAACCTTTGGGTTATAAAAATTAAGTTTATCATATTCCAAATTTAAACTTTGCTTGTTTATTTTCTTAAGCAAAATAATTAAATCTCGCATTAAATCATGGTTATCAGGCTTCTTATAGTTTAAAAAAACCCAATCAATTATTTGTTCACGAATGCTATAAAAATCAATTAAAAACTGTGCTGGTACTGTGTCGTAGAGGCAAATATCATCTAAATTTATCTTTGATATCTTGATAGACCTCATCATGGCCCGGGCTTTTTTATTAATCTCGTCCCAATCATCCTTAATGTGATCAGGGCAAACCTGGCTTAAGCTTTTTCCAGCAGCCCAAACCTGAGCATATTGAATTTTGTCATGCATAAAATTATTCGTGGGAGCCCATGTTCTAGTTAGGGTGTGCTGGTCATAATCTTGGATAACTTTGCCATTACAAAATATACCATGACATTCTTTTTTTGAATCTAGTGTTTGAAAAAGCAATTTTACCTCTAAGTTGTTTTGCCTTTGGTGCCCGTTATGATTGTATCCCGTGAGTTTGTTGAATTAAAGGATACGCTCTCTTGTCGCAAGCGCTGGGTATAAATATCATCACCCACGCCATACCAATATTTTCCTCTTCTTAGAAACTTAGAAACCGGGGCGCCTTTAGTTAAATTATTAATGTAGTTTAAAGGTGCGTCATTGCCTAAATTTCTTTTGTGGTCAATCAACTCTTTAGATGCTATTCTGAAATACTTATCAATATTCTCATGGTCTGTTTCATACATCCTAGCCAACAACAAATATTTTGTAAAGTACTCATCATATTCTTGACTATCCAGATCCTCAAAAAAAGGAGGAGGTGCTTTATCTTTCCTTGTTAGCGTAATTTTTTTAGTTCGGCAGTCGGCGCCGGATGCTGGACGGTTATATTCTAATCTTTCATAAGTTCTATTTGATAGGTAATAAGCAGTGTAAAATTTTAAAAGCAGATCTTTTAGATTATATAGATCCTCCATGTGTGTCTTTGTGTAACAAAAATTAAATATACTATCAAAATCTAAACCATAAGAGGAGAGATATTTCTTGCCTCCTCTATGATCATCACCTGGACTAGCTGGAGTTGTATTATTCGGGTCACCGAGACCTGAGGCAATATTGAACACTAGCCTCCATGGCGCATTGATATCCACCATAAAACCAAACTTTCTAGATTCTGTCCTAATAAAACCAAAATTAGGGTCTGTCACATATTCTGTTATTTGCTTGTTGTTCTGTACCCCATGGGATCCCGGGGCTATCTCAATCATCAAGCCACTAACATAAGGTGGGCAGTGTTGAGACAACACATAGCCGGTCTTGGTGATTGGAAAATAATATGCATTTTCTGAGAAATATTTCATAAAAGATGAGCAAAAGGCTCTAAAGTCAATAATTTTCTCATGTTTCCTATCCTTCTTAAGATAAGAGTTTGTGAACTCATCGTATAACTTATTCTTATAGTGATGATAATTATACTCAATATCCCCTTGTTTGTAAGCTTTTTTAACAAGAATATCACTACTGTAAACACTTGAAGCGTCAAGATCTTGTGTATAAACTCTGGCTCTATAGTAGTTACGAAAATCTTGAAATGCATCAGAAACAAAATTTAAAGCAAGGTTAGTACTCTTGCCTCCGGATCTGGTGGCTTTAAGATTTGTCTCCTCAACTATTACTGCATCACCCGATCGGTCTATCTTACCATACAGAAAATGTTTTCTATGCAAATCAAAATACTTGACGGCCGGAGAATAAGGGAAGAAATCATTTAATTTTTTTTTGCTATCAAATATAGACTCGACAAGACCTGCCATTTGTTTTCCTCCTTAAGCAATTAACCTTCCACCTATGGCACCATGGCCCTCAAAAAATCCTTTAAGTTTTGTCTCAAAACCTCTTTTATCTATCTTCATTATTACGTTCTCAGCAAAATTATAACCACCTAGGTTTAGCTTGTGAGCAACAGAGTTTGAATTTCTTATATCTCCTAAGCCAAGCAAACTAGGATTAATATAATATCGCATGCCGGGTGTGTATATCGGTATACCAATTAATGTCACATCTGAATTGTAAGGAAAAACTAACTGCTCTAATTGATCTGAGTCTTGTGATTCAGCCATTGCGTGCAGCTCCTCAGCTCTAAAAGGATAAGTTACCTTCCTGAAAGATATATCTTTTAGCATGCCCATGTCTGAACCAATACTAAAGTGCAATATGCCATCTTTTTCATCTTCCACAGGACTTCCAGTTCTTTTTACTAGATGAGTAGTCGTGCTGACTTGAAATAACAAATAGTCAAAAGAAGTTTTTAAGCGAGCTTCAGAATTACCAAAAGAAATTAGTTTATTATAGTAATTGTTTATAAATTCAGGACCGTTAACATCAATATGTGTGCGTAAGGGCAAAAGCTCTTTAAATCTATAGCCTTTTCTGCCCATAACGTTGTCAACGGGGGGCCCTTTAGATTGTTTGCCGGCTAAAGTTAAAGTATGGAAAGAGACAGTTGACTCGCCAACTCTATGGCTTTCTCTGACAGCTCCACCAAGCGATGGGACAACCAAATCTTCAATTAGCTTCTTAACAAACACATATAAGCGCATTTTTGTTTCTTTTCTATTAACGATATTCTTCAAAAACCAAGCACGAAATAAATTGAATGCTATTGGAAATTGCGCGAGTCCCATTGTCTTAATTTGCCTTTGTGCGTTATAATACTCTAAGGGACCAAATAACATTCTCATATTCATTAAAGAATATTCTAAGCTATCGTAATCAACAGCATTATATTTGCTTGGTTCATAGGGCCATGGTTTATTTTTGGTGTCTGCTGGGAGATCCAGTTGTTGAAGCCCAGAATTTCTTGCTGCAAGCTCTACAATATCACCTAGAAAAAGGAAATAATATTGATGGCCATCGTCTGGAGTATCCAGAACTGTCCTTAGGCTTTCGGGTGCAGATCTTTCTCTCTGTGTTTCTTTTACTAAGCTTTCTGCCTCTGCAGCTGCAGTCCCTGCAGATTCGGCGCTGACGTCCTCTATTGTTATTATACGATCACCTCTTGTTACTCTGGCTGCAGTAGAGGTTTCCGGACTTCCTTCTTCAGGTGGAGACGCAGCATCGTCTTCTTCTCCCTCAGGATAGAATAGGCCCAGAGCATCTTCAATTTCAGCTGGATTAGCATTAATTTTGAGCAATCTGCTGCCAGATCCAGTATTGTTTCCATCTTCAGAAAAGCCAACTATTAAGTCTCTTGTAAAGGACGGATAAACTTGACTTTTGAATTCAATGGTTTTTTGTTTTATGACCTCCATCAATCTTTTAGATTTTCTCTTATTGCTTATTGTTCTAATGATTTTGTCTTCTCCGCTACCGGTGATGCGTGCCCCAGAACGTCCACGCTTGACGCCAGCAGCACTTAAATTGCTACTAAATGCCTTAACATAACATTGAAAAAAGAATTGATCGGTCTGAATCAAATTGTATATTTTTTCCTGTATTTCCCTATTATTTTTAATGCTTTTTTGCGCTTCGACAAGGAGAATTCTCATATCTCTAACTTTTTGCATATTGCTGCTATTATCTCCAGCTTCCGACTGAGCAACGGGCTCTAGAGAGCCGTCGTCTCTGACATTAAAACTATCTAGAAATATGCTTGTACTAGAAGCATCAGCAAGGTTTGCATCTATAAAAGATTTGTATTTAATACTAACAGTTACAGAGCCATCTTTAGCAATTTTTATATCATAATCTTGCAGCAACAAAGAAAGCATCATGTTCATATTCTCTATTTTTCTAATGTCTGATACTTCTGAAGGGCTCAGGCTTAAGCCATTTAGCTGCTCTAAAGATGGACTAGTCCAGCCAATCAGTATTTTGATCTGATAATGTTTTGGATTGTAAGTTTCCGTTGCGTCTGTGCCACCTATAATTGCACCAGGGAAAGCAAAAAGATCAAAATATCGCAGGCCACCTTTTTCAGGTGAGGGTTCGCCAGGAGGTTGAGCTTGTATGTCTTTTAGGGACTTAAAAGAAATTTCAAGCTTTGCGTTAATTTCTTTCTGAAAGGGACCATAATTAGCGCCTAAACTCTCCATCTGGAAAGACTTTAGCCCCACATTCCTAAAAGAAGGTCTGGTGCTTTCATATGCCAAATAATCTCTTGGGCTGGCAGCTGTTTCAATACCGAAGTTATCAGAAAATTTAAATTCCCTATAACAAGGGATTGGTAGCTTCACAGTCTTCATAGTTGAGCTGCCTTCTGTGATAGGCTTCTCTTCAACATAGCTTACCTTATAAATTCTTATCTTGGGCTGCATTAAAGATAGCACCGATGTCTTTATTCTTTTAAAAACTGAAAGATCCGGCATGCCACGTAGTTTGGAAATTATCTCATGTGATTCCCCCTGCATTTGTCTAAATGTTCTATAGACAAAACGATCGCTATTGCTATTATGCCAATTCATAATTTGATCTAAGTTTTTAGTTAAAATAAATTGTTCTAAGTTGTCTCCATTAAACTCAGAAATAGAATTAATTTTATTCTTTAAAGGTTCGGTCATGTTTTATACCTTAATATCCTATGTAATACATTACAGTCTCCAGAGGCACAGGAATGTAAATAATATCTCCATATTTTGCATGAAACTCTGTTGGTTTTTGATTGTATAGCGCGATGACCCACCACATTTTTGGGTCGTTGTAATACTGATCCGCTAGTTTAAAATATCTATCCCCAGTGGTCCAAATATGGTTTTTAACTTGAAAGTTTACTGTATCTTCTGAAGTCGGGTGTCTAAAAGTTGGAGTGGCATATTGTGTAATATTATCCTTACCTCTGCTTTTTAGATATCTCCTATAAGCCTCGGCAACATTTGTAAATATATCTTGATTAAAATATCTCATTAAATATTTCCTCCTTATCCTAGCGCGCCACTAAAACTCTCGCCAGCTCGGGCGTCTGGACTGCCAGGGGTATTTTGGCCAGAGGTGCTAGTTGGTACCGGATCAGTTTGTCTCTGCAGGCCAAAACCATATGGATATTTGCCAGCAGCTATACCACCTCGCCATTCCCCCGTTGCGTGATCCCAGCCTAGCTGATGATCATGAACAACATCAAGTTGCAAACTAAGAGTAATCAACTTTGAAATTTGTATAGACTCTCCCTCCGAAATAGAATTTTGAAAGCCTCCAGATTTAAGTATATTAGCATCTACATTAGAAGCAGAGGATCCTATATTGGCTGGATCGATAAAAATATATCCTTTATCGTGTTTGTGTACGACATTTGCACTTTTTATCACACACAAGACACCCTGACCATCTTGTGTTCTAGAGGCTATTATGTTTGAGTATCTAACTCTGAACAAAGGTGTCGCAGATATTGAAGTGGCAGACTCGGCTTCTTTATAAGTCGGGTATAAAGAAGCGAGAAGCCAACTTAAATTATTTAAATTATCTAAAGCCTTAGCTTTGTTAGATGATGGTATATCCAAATTAACTGAAATATTTCTCTTGGACGACTTCCAGATATAATAAGGATCTGTACGGCCAAATGGCTGCTCTTCGGTATACTGCGAATTAAATGTATCGGAAATGTCTTTTAGGAAAGCCATAAACTGTATGACGGGAGGATTTCTAATATGCACAGGGATAATCTCTAACAGTGTACCTTGCCCTGCACCTTCAGAATTTTCAAAATTATTTTTTTTGAAATTTACATTATTAAGGCCGTGCTTCTCACCAGCATGTGCGGCTATTTCATATGGAAAAAATTTTGACATCTAATACAATCCCCCCTTTACCTTAGTCTTTCAACTAGTCTTTTCTTAATATTTTCAAACGTGGCATCGCCAATAGTATCACCATCAAGCTCATTGATGATTTTTATTACGTCTCCTCTAGCCATGCCGGCGGCGACCATCTTTTCAACCATGCTATCTGAAAGCTGCTCAATATTCTCTAATCTTCTTGTCTCCTCTGCGCCGACAAGTCTGTCGATGGCGTCTTGGTTCGCTTTCCTTATGGCCTGGCTTATAGCTATTGAATCTTTGATTCTTGCCAGTCCCTCTGCACCACCTTCTGGCGTGGCTCTATCAGTGGCAGCGCTTCTGCCAATATCTGCCTCTGTGAGGGTAGCGTCGTCCCGAACGACCCTTTTTGCGATTCTAAGCGCTTCCTCTTTATCGTTGTTCTCAAAAGCCTCACGCATCAGGCGCTTGTCGACTTCGCTAGCTTTATTGTATACATCGACACCAACAAAACCTATTACTCCAGTGCCAATTCCTATTGCGCCGGCTACAGTTTTTAATGAGTCAGCCACTGTCTTGAGTCTGGTTGCTAATATGCCAGCTGTGCCTTGCATGCCTTTAAAGGCTAAAAGCATGCCAATTGCAGCCTTTTCGCCATCTTGAGTTTCTTTTTTTGCTTGTATGAAACCTTTTGCAATCGCTTTTGATCCTTTTTCTGCTAAATCTCTAGTTCTTGCAGTGAATTTTGCAAAGCCGGCGCCTTGTCTTGAAACTGAAGCAGTTACTAATTCCATTTGTGTCATCGTCTCACGGAGCTTTGTTCTTAGCTCACCAGTTGACATTGCGCTGGTTTTTATTGATTCATTTGCTTCTTCAAAATCATCTTTTGCGTTTAGAAGTCTCGCGGCCATCTCGACACTTTCGACACCCAAAGCAGCTGCTGTAGCCAATTTCTGAAATTTTCCAAATTCATTAAAGCTTTTGCCACTTTTAGCAAAGGCTGTCTGTATAGCAGTTATTTTATCTGGCAAATCCATCTTTGCTAGTTCAATGCCAGACACGTACATACCACCTAATTGTGCATTAAATCTTTGCGCAAATTCTGCTGCGCCCTTAAAAGTATCAAGTTTTTTTGCAAACCCATTTAATTTACCAACCTCAATTCCCGTTGCACGAGCTTGAGCTGCCATCCTAGCAAAAACTTCTACAGCATCATCACCATACGTAGCAAGGTCTGGCATGAGAGAGGTAAAATCTTTAACAGCTTGACCGGCAGACATGTTTAAAGATTCAGCTAAAGTTAGCAAAGATCTGGTTGACTTCATGGCCATTCTTGGTGTAGCGCCCAAGGCTTTGACAAACTGATCGATTGCTTTACCTGAATCAGCCTCTGCAACGCCCATTTTTTTGAGGCCGGCGACCATGTTAAGCATTGCTTTTGTTGTGGTTTTGTCTGATGAACTTAATTGCTGTCTAAAGGTCGCAACGTTTTGTATTAACACACTCATTGCCGCAGAAACGTCTTTAGACTTTAAGCCTATATCTTGCAGGCCAGCCGCAGTATAGCCAATTGGCTCATCTGCTTTATTAAACGCTTCTGTTAAGCCTTCAACCGATGTGGGGTCAAACGCGCCAATGAACGCATCTTTCATATCCGAACCTAAGAAACCAGTTGTTTTTGCGACTGCTCTAAGACTGTCATCAAATGATTTAAATTCAGTCTCCATCGCCTCCAAAACCTTTAAAGGACCAAGCTCTGGCTTGAATATAGCCAACGTTGTTAAAGCTGGGCCGGCTTCATTAAGGATTGTCTTAAGGCCGCCCACCGCACCTTTAGCAGCAGATACTGCAAAATCTCTTACATCTGCTGCTGCAGCTTTGTTTTCTAAGGCTCTGCGTCGACGCTCACTGGCTAATGATTCCTCTGATTCATTGATCTTGCGATTAGATTCTTCAATCGCGCGGGAAAGGTCCTCTGCCTCTTCTCGGCCAGACATCTGAAGTTCTGACAGTTTGTCTTGAGTTTCCTCATAGTCTTTTGCCCTTTGCTTATAATATTCAGCTAGACGTTCTTGATCCCTAGCTTCTGCGTCAGCGCTCTCGCGCCGGAGTTCAGCAGCTTTTCTCTCGGCTTCTGCCGCTAATGATTCAGATTCTTGTTTAAGTCGAACATATTCATCTAATTGATCTGAATTTTGTCTCAGTGCTGCTCTTAATTCTTTTGCCCGAGCAATTTGAGCGTCATTATATTTCTTGTCAACTTCATTTAGCTTTTTAAGCTCTTTGATTAAATTTTGTACTTCTTCTGGTGTTCTTGGAAGAGACATGGCGCACCCTCGCGAGATATACTATAAATAGTTACAGCCAGAAATTAATTTGGATGTGACTGAATTAGCTTTTTGCTATTTCTTCGTTTCTTCTTTTAATTTCTTGAGTGAGACGCTCAAGAAACCACTTGCGCAGACCAATTGGCAAACTATACGCTTCTTGAAAGCTCCAGCCACCATAATACTTTAGAAGAAAAAACTGCTCATAAACAGTTTCCATATATGCTTCACTCAGGCCAAAAAAACCCCGCATCAAGCGGGACCTCCTTCATGCTCACAAACCCACAATGTGCGCACTGAAATTCCTGCTTTAAGTCAATGCTCGGAATTATTTCAACATATAATTTTCTAAGAAATTTTGAGTCTGATGCCGGCATATGCTCGACAAAAGATCTAACTTGCTCTCGATCAAAACTGCCCTGCACTGATACAATTAACTTTGATAAAGTTTGAGTGACAGTGCTATTTGGATGCACATCATCGAACGTGTCAAAATCTTGTCCAGTCATCATTCTAAACCCAACAGTTATCTGACTATTTGGTAATGTTAAGACAAAAATTCTGTTTTCTTCATCAAATGTTAGGTTGTGCTTGCTTAAGTACTTAGCGTCAGTAAATTTGGTGTTTATAACGCCTTTTTTTAGATTAAATTCAAACTCTTCTGTAACTTTTCCACACTCTGTACATGGAACAGATGCAGTGTAATTAGCTCCATAAGCTGATACCCTTGAAGCAATCATAATCGCGTTCCTATCACCAACCAGTAGTGTTCTAGGATTAATTCTTTTGTCTACGATTAAACTTTCTATGAGTCTCTCAACTAGCAATCCATTACGAAATAGCTCTTCTGAAGCTAATAGATCCTCTTCTTTAGCAGTCATATACTTAATTTCTATTTCTTGCTTTTCAAAAAGTGGATGATCTTGTGGATAGAACTTGCCTTTTGATGGAAGACGCACGAACTCCGTAGGCACGGAGTAAAGCGGTTGCGGTGCTGCGTCTTGACTAGCAAACTGAGCTGCAGGTTGAGCTGCAGGTGACCCAGGTACATGCCCGAGTCTAGTTTGGTTGTTGCGCATTTAAGCCTCTCTTGTTAAATTTATGCTATGATCTCACCGACATTGCTTCGATATTCAGCAAAGTCATACTTGAGCGTTAGATCTACAGTTACCAAATCATTGCTACTGTAATCCAATCCCTCACCGAACTTACAACTAGTAATCCAAGCATTAATAAGCTCCCACTCATCAACAACATTTGGATTTAATTGAGTTGCTCCGGAGCCTGCCTCTTGCAAGCCAACGACGCCGCCGCCATCGAGCTGGCGAATTACAACACCGCCGATAGCACCGACCGAAGTTTGCTTGGTTACAGCGCCTTTGTATTGGTCAATCGTACTAGGCAATAAATAGCCCATGTTTATCAAAGTATCATAGAACTTGCTACCTATATTTGGCTCGACAGCATCTACAAAACTAATAGAAACATCTTGCCACTGGACAATGTTTGGAAACTTAAATTCATGATTTAAAAATCTGTGTGAGGTAGACTCAATATTATAACTGGGCTTTTGCGCAGTTTTTGCCATGAAAACGAGATCTTCACCTAGATCGCGAAAATGAACTGAAAATCTAAATTTCCTTTTAGGTTGAAAATTGTTAGCTGTGAAAAATGGCATTGATTTTGGTCTCCTGTTAAATTAAATAGTTTTTAAATCATTTTAATCATCAAAAGAAGCGCCGCTTCTGGTGATAATAAAGTCGAGTGCAATAAATTCAATCGCACGTGCAGGCTTCAAGAAGATCTTCGCATATAGAATGTTGCGGTCAATTAAAT